>Ga0114962_10001844_pt1 | contig 18094 bp, 16 predicted proteins | sample C_130820_MF_Meta_FD_87017 | JGI IMG/M metagenome (GOLD analysis project Ga0114962, IMG submission 87017) | Freshwater microbial communities from Lake Croche, Canada to study carbon cycling - C_130820_MF_MetaG | ecosystem: Environmental > Aquatic > Freshwater > Lake | place: Lake Croche, Canada...
GCCAATGGCATTGGCCGGCCTCGTTGCGCTTGCGCACGACGTCCTAATCACAGTAGGCATCTACGCACTAAGCGGCTTTGAGGTGACGCCGGCGACAGTAATTGGTTTCTTAACAATCCTGGGTTATTCGCTTTACGACACTGTTGTTGTTTTTGACAAAGTCAAAGAGAACACAAAGGGCATCACCTCGGGTAGTCGTATGACTTACAGCGAAGCAGCAAACCTTGCACTTAACCAGACTTTGGTTCGCAGTATCAACACGTCAATCGTTGCGCTGCTACCCGTGCTGTCGATCCTTGTTGTAGGTGTCGCTCTACTCGGTGCTGGAACGCTGAATGACCTTGCGCTCGCTCTCTTTGTCGGCATGCTCGTTGGAACCTACTCATCGATCTTCATCGCAACGCCTATCCTGGCTTACATCAAGGAACGTTCAGCAGAGATGCAGAGCTTGGCCAAGCGAGTCGCATCACGCCGCGCAAAGGCAGGCGTCGATGGCGTAGATTTCTTAGCTGCAACGTCTGCGGTTGTCACGCCTGCTGGTCCGCGCCAGCAACGTGTTAAGCGTCCGCGCTCGTCCCGATAAGTTGATGGAATCATGAGTCTGGAATTTGCGCAGTCCTGTATTGCACAAATTCCGGACTATCCGATGCCCGGCGTCACATTTAAAGACGTCACACCTATAGCAGCAAATTCTGTCGCGCTGACGGCTGTACTCGAAGCAATCTCTGGCCACTTTCAGGGGCTATCGCCAAGCCATATTGCTGGTATCGAAGCAAGAGGCTTCATCTTTGGTGCAGCTCTGGCTGCGCATCTAGGCATCGGATTCGTGCCCATTCGCAAGAGCGGAAAGCTACCCCGTGAAACTCATCGTCGTGAATATGAGCTTGAGTATGGGGTAGATGCCATAGAAATCCATACCGATGCTGTGGGCATCAACGACCGGGTTCTTGTAATTGATGATGTGCTAGCAACCGGAGGCACAGCGTGTGCTGCGCTTTCGCTTGTTGAGCAGTGCGGTGCAACTGCGATTGGCTTAGCAGTCCTTCTCAATCTTGAGTTCTTAGGTGGAGCAGTCAAAGTGGTACAGGAATTTCCTAACTGTGACGTCTTCACTGTTTTTCCTGGCGCCTGACTCTGACCTGAATTCTTGACCAAACTCGGACCACATCTATTTCGTTCCTAGTCGTCCGCCAATCAACATCCCTGTTCTATACTTACGGGAAGAGTCGGAGGTGCTTATGGATAACGAACAACCTCTTGCCGTCGCGCTATTAGAACGTTTTCCTCAGGGACTAGACACACCCATTCCATCCGACTTGGAAGCCTGTCTGGAGACTTTGCTCGGTTTCCATCCAGCAAGTTCGCGCCATGAAGTCATCCGCGCATACCAAACGGCAGACTTTTTTCATCGCCATCAAAACCGCAAGTCAGGGGAGGCCTACATAACGCATCCCATTGCAGTTGCCGCGCTTCTTGCCGACCTCGGCATGACAACGCCAACTATTGTTGCCGCACTTCTGCATGACACAGTTGAGGACACCGACTACGACCTCGAGCGTCTACGAGCTGACTTTGGTGATGAGGTTGCGGATCTTGTTGATGGTGTGACGAAGTTGGATAAGGTCAAATTTGGCCAGATGTCTGCCTCCGAGACAGTACGCAAAATGGTTGTTGCCATGGCAAGAGACATCAGAGTCCTGGTTATCAAACTTGTCGACCGGCTACACAACATGCGCACTCTGCAATACATGTCGGTCGAGAAGCAAGAGCAGAAGGCACGCGAAACCCTTGAGATCTACGCACCGCTAGCGCATCGACTCGGCATGAATGCCATCAAGTGGGAGCTTGAAGACTTGGCCTTCGCCACGCTCTACCCGAAGATGTTCGAAGAAATCGTCCGTCTGGTTTCACAACGCGCTCCCGCTCGCAATGAGTACCTCCAAGAGGTCATCAATCGCGTCCGCACAGACCTGCAGTCGGTCAACATTGATAGTGAAGTTACAGGTAGACCAAAGCATTTCTACAGCATCTACCAAAAGATGATTGTTCGCGGTCGCGACTTCGAAGACATCTACGACCTCGTAGGTGTACGAGTACTCGTTGAGAGTGTGCAGGACTGCTACGCGACACTGGGCATCATTCACAATCAATGGAATCCGGTACCGGGTCGGTTCAAGGATTACATCGCAATGCCTAAGTTCACGATGTACCAGTCCCTTCATACAACGGTCATCGGCCCATCGGGTAAGCCGGTCGAATTTCAGATCCGCACACATGAAATGCATCGCTCAGCGGAGTACGGTGTGGCTTCTCATTGGCGCTACAAGCAGGCCAACGTGGGCGGGAAGTCTGGACCCGACGATCTCGGCTGGGTCCGCCAACTTTTGGAGTGGCAGCGTGAGACTGAGGACCCGGGTGATTTCCTAGATTCCTTGCGTGAGGACCTCGGAGCCTCGGAGGTGTATGTATTCACACCCAAGGGCGAAGTAATGGCCCTGCCGGCTGGCAGCACCCCTATTGATTTCGCCTACTCGGTTCACACTGAGGTCGGAAATCGTTGTGTGGGCGCACGCATTAATGGAAAACTTGTTCCACTGGACAGCAAGTTGACGAACGGCGACAGCGTCGAGGTTATTACTAACAAGTCTGACTCCGCTGGCCCGAGCCAAGATTGGCTCAACATAGTTGTGAGTGCCAGAGCTAAGTCAAAGATTCGGGCATGGTTCTCTAAGGAGCGTCGCGAGGAAGCGATTGAGGTTGGCAAGGACCACATTGTCCGAGCTATGAAGAAGCAGAATGTGCCTCTTCGTCTGCTGACCAACAACATGCTTGCAACCTTGGCTGCCGAATCTCACTTTGCCGATGTCAGTGCACTCTATGCAGCAGTGGGCGATGGTCACATGGGGGCTCAAGCGGTTGTTGCCCGTCTGCTCAGTGCCCACGGTGGAGATGAGGGCGTTGTCGAGGAAACCTCGGACCTAGTGTCACCAACTCGCCTCAACCATCGTCGATCAATCAAAAACGATCCAGGTGTAACTGTCATCGGCGCCGACGACACTTGGGTCAAACTCTCCCGTTGCTGCACTCCAGTGCCTGGTGACGATGTTTTTGGCTTCGTCACTCGCGGGTCTGGGATTTCAGTCCATAGAACAGACTGCATTAATGCGGAAGCGCTTAAGGATCAAGAGGACCGCATAGTGCAGGTTGCCTGGACACCAGGCAAAATGAGCGTATTCCTGGTCAACATTCAGGTTGAGGCGTTAGATCGATCGAGACTGCTTTCAGATGTCACTAGGGCCTTGTCTGATCAGCATGTCAATATTTTGAACGCCTCAGTGACAACAACGCGAGACCGAGTAGCCATGAGCCGTTTCACTTTTGAAATGGCCGATCCAGCACACCTCAACCAGGTGCTGCGAGCTGTACGCTCAGTTGATGGCGTGTTTGACGTCTATCGAGTCTGACTTAGCCCAGTTGGGATGCACCGGAACGCGCTGCGTCCAGAAGTTCTGTCGCCTGCTTGATCTGGTCTTTGATTTTCGCAGCAGCAGCCTTGTCTGCCGACTTCTCAGCGGCAGCTAGCGACGCCTCAAGTTTGGCGATTGACGCCTCAAATGATGTCACAAGAGTGTTGGCACGATCAATAACCTCAGGCTTGGACCTGCGCCAAATCTCTTCCTGCATCTTGCGCAATTCGTCTTCGACCTTCTTGAGGCGACGTTCAATGCGATCCTTGTCATTGCGAGGCACATGTCCGATCGCCTCCCACTTTGTAGCTATGTCGCGCAGCGCCACTTTTGCAGCATCTAAATCAGTAATCGGCAACAGAGCCTCAGCCTGAAGGGCAAGCTCCTGCTTGGCAATGAGGTTCTTACCTAGCTCTTCGTCGCGGGCATCATTGGCGCTGTTACGGGAAGTAAAGAACTTGTCCTGGGCCGCCTTGAACTCACTCCAAAGTTTCTCTTCCTCAGCCTTACCGGCACGAGCAAGGGACTTCCAGTCATCCATGAGCTTCTTGAACGCAGTGGTAGTGGCAGCCCACTCAGTGCTCTGGGCTAACTCGCCCGCTTTGGCAATGATTGCCTTCTTGGCGGCTGAAGCCTCTGTACGGGCCTCATCAAGAGCGGAAAAGTGTGTACGTCGTGCCTTGTCAAACACTGAGCGCGCGGAGCTGAATCGCTTCCACAGTTCCTGCTCAACGCCACGATCCACATTGGCAATCGTCTTCCATTGATCCAGGAGTTCCTTGTACTTTTCGCCAGTGACTTTCCATGCAGTGGAATTCGCTAGGGCCTCTGCAGAGGCGACCAATTCTTGACGCTTGGCAATAGCTTCGGCCTTAGCAGCGGCCTTAGCGAGGGCTACCTTTTGTTTTTGTTCTTCAAGGAGCACACCGAGTTTGGCGTGAAGCTCAGTTAACACAGACAGATTGCCCAGCATGTTTGGAGATTCAACAGTCTTAGTAATTCGTTCCATCAGCGCTTTGACTGAGTCGACCGATGCTTTGCCATCAGTCAAACGCGCCACGGTCAGTTCAATCTCTGCGACAAGATCCTCGAACCGTTTAGTGAAGAAAGCTAGACCTTGAGCGGCATCACCGATCGTGTATTGAGCGATCTTCGCTGGTCCGTCGGCAGAATTCAAGAACACGTTGCCGTCTTCATCAACATGTCCGTACTCGTTTGATACCGTCATGGCTTTCATCCTTTACTGGGTCCCGTAAGGGCTCTTGTCGTGCGCTGAAACTCAATTATGGCGTAACAATTGCCTTTGAAATGACAACTCGTTGATTTGGATTGCCATCAGTTCCGCCGCCTGCCACTCCGGCGTCCGCAACCTTATCCAGAATGTTCAGTCCCGAGGTCATTGTGCCCCAGACACTGTAGTTCGGCGGAAGCGGGGAATCCTTGTAAACAAGGAAGAACTGACTACCATTCGTATTTGGCCCACTGTTGGCCATTGCAACTGTGCCACGCTTGTACACAGCTGTGCCAGCAGTAGCCTTAGGCAGATTTTCATCCTTGAAACTGAAGCCTGGGCCGCCGCTACCTGTTGCGGTTGGGTCACCGCACTGCAGGACGTAAAGTCCCTGAGTGGTTAAGCGGTGACATTCAGTCTGATTAAAGAAGCTTTGCTTGGCCAGAAAACTCATAGCCGTAATTGTCTTTGGTGCTCGCTTATCGAGAGCAATGGCAATTCGGCCACAGTTTGTCAACAGGTTAAGTCCATAAGCAGGCTTTGCAGAGTCAGGAACCTTTGCGAAATGCAGGTCGTTCGTGCGATGTGGCCCAACTTCTAGACAGATCGGCACAGTGGTCGAGCCTGATGAGGTAGGCGCAGCGGAGACGGAAGGACTCGTAGCGGGAGCGGCAGAATTGCCACTGTTCTTCGCGACAGAGAACGCCACAGCAACAATTACAACCAAGCCGGTACTAACAAATACTTTAAGGAATCGGTCACGAGTTTGTTGTTGCTTGCGTCGCTCAAGTTGACGCTCCCTCTTTGCTCGGGCCAATTCACGTTCACGTTTGTTCGTCATGGTCATTAATTCTAGGGTGAATATCAATGGCTGAACATGACGGTACCCTTAATGAATTAAACGCAAATAGAGGATGCAAAATGCTGCTTCACAGTTTCCCAGCCGGTCCTTGGCAGACCAATTGCTACATCATCGCACCATCAGCTGGAAGCGAATGCATCATCATCGACCCCGGGCATACTGCCAGCAATCCCGCTCGCGCCTATATCTCTGAGAACGGCTTAAAGCCAATCGCCGTGATGGTCACCCATGGTCATCTTGACCACATGTGGTCTGTTTTTCCCCTTACCACTGGGTACGAGATACCCGCATACATCCACAAGGCCGACCGTCACCTTCTGAGCGATCCATCCGCCGGTGTTTCCAGTGAGACGCTTGCCGCACTGTCTCAAATGGTTTCGACTGACGATGTCTTCGCGGAACCACATGATGTTCACGAACTCATTGGTGACACGACGCTTGACATTGCTGGTTTTGACATCAAAATTAGCCATGCTCCAGGACATACTGCTGGGTCAGTCCTCTTTGATGTTCTCGACAAAGAGCGTTTTGTCTTTACGGGAGACGTTCTGTTTGCGGGCGCTATTGGGCGGACCGACCTTCCGGGCGGTAGCCCAGCTGCCATGAATGAGTCACTCAGGAAGGTGATTCTCCCGATTGATGATTCTGCTCACATCCTCCCAGGCCATGGTCGGGCAACCACAATGGGATTCGAGCGTGGCACTAACCCATATTTGCGTCGAATTGCGCAAGGATTATCAGCGACATGAGTAACTTATTTCAAGCGCCTAAGGGCACCTACGATATTGTTCCGCCTTTTTCCTCGCTGTGGCTTGGGGTTAAACAGGCGCTGTCCACCCCCGCCATGTTGTCCGGGTACGGCTACATTGAAACACCACTCTTTGAAGACACTGGACTATTTGTTCGTGGGGTAGGTGAATCCACCGACGTTGTCTCAAAAGAAATGTACACATTTGAAGATAAAGGCGGTCGAAGTCTGACTTTGCGCCCTGAGGGTACCGCTGGCGTACTACGTGCAATTCTGGAGAACAGACTTGATCGCGGAGCATTGCCAGCAAAAGTTTGGTACACCGGTGCAAATTTCCGCTACGAACAACCACAATCTGGACGGTATCGTCAACACACACAGGTCGGAGTAGAAGCTATCGGTTCAGCCGATCCAGCTCTCGACGCTGAAGTTGTGTGGATGGCAATCCATGCCCAGCGTAACCTGCTTGGCCTGAAGCAAGTACGACTACTGATCAACTCGCTAGGCTGCCACGCGTGCCGCCCCGATTATCGCGAACTACTGATGACATTCCTTAATGCACTCGATCTTGACGAGGCGACTCGTCATCGGGCGACAATCAATCCACTTCGAGTACTGGATGATAAGCGCCCTCATGTTCAAGAGTTATTGATAAATGCTCCACTCATGCCTGACCACTTGTGCAAAGCCTGTGCTGACCACCACGACAAAGTGCTTTCCTATTTGGATGCACTAGGTGTTGTGTATGAGAAAGCACCTCGTCTTGTTCGTGGACTGGATTACTACGTGCGAACCACTTTTGAACTCGTTCACGATGGCCTTGGTGCGCAATCAGCAATTGGTGGTGGCGGTCGATACGACGGTCTCATCGAGACGCTCGGCGGCTCGGCCCTACCCGGTGTTGGTTTTGGTCTCGGCGTAGATCGCACCTGCCTAGCGGTCCAGGCTGAGGGGATTGAGCTTCCCAACGCGACTGCGACACAGGTTTTTGTTATTGGACTGGGCGAAGAGGCGAATGTGGTTGCAGTGCAACTAGTTGGCAACCTCCGCACGCTGGGTCTTAGTACCGACATCTCCTTTGACTCGCGCAGCATGAAGGCAGCCATGAAAGGTGCAGATCGATGTGGTGCTCGCTTCGCTGTCATCATCGGCGAGGATGAAGTCGCTGCAGGTACGGTCGTCATTAAGGATCTACAGTCTGGAGAGCAGGCGAGCGTACCTCTAGACTTGTGCCCACAGGCATTGCTCGAGACATTACCTGCCGCTAGTCAATCACCTAAGGAATAGATAATGCTTCGTTCTCAAGATGCTGGAAAACTGCGCGCGTCACACGCTGGCACCCAGGTAACTCTGGCTGGGTGGGTAGGCAAGCGCCGCGACCATGGCGGTATCGCATTCCTTGACCTCCGTGACGCATCCGGTTCCGTTCAGGTTGTAGTGCGGGATGAGACTGTGGCGCATGAGCTTCGGTCAGAATTCTGTCTTCAAATCGTCGGAACTGTGGAAATTCGGCCAGCTGGCAACGAGAACCCCGAACTCGCAACTGGCGAGATTGAAGTAATTGCCGATGTAGTCAACGTTTTGAGTAAGAGCGCACCGCTACCTTTCCCGATTGATGATGCAATCACCGTCGGTGAAGAAACGCGTTTGAAGTATCGCTACTTGGACTTGCGTCGACCTAGCGCAGGCAACATTCTGCGTATGCGCAGCGATGTGAACCGTCTTGCTCGTGAAGTCTTGCATGCGCGTGATTTCATCGAAATCGAAACACCCACCTTGACGCGCTCCACACCGGAAGGTGCGCGCGACTTCCTGGTACCGGTCCGCTTGCAGCCCGGCCACTGGTACGCACTGCCGCAGAGTCCACAATTGTTCAAGCAACTTTTGATGGTCGCAGGCATGGAACGTTATTACCAGATTGCTCGTTGCTATCGGGACGAAGATTTCCGTGCAGATCGTCAGCCAGAGTTCACTCAACTCGATATCGAGATGAGCTTTGTTGAACAGGCCGATGTTCTCGAGGTCGGAGAAGCTGTCATCCGCAACATCTGGGAGGGCACTCTCGGTTACAGCATCGGCGACATCCCACATATGACTTACTTCGAATCCATGACGAAATATGGTTCGGATAAGCCTGACCTGCGATTTGACCTCGAGATCGTCGAGTGCACCGAGTACTTCGCCAATACCGAGTTCCGCGTTTTCCAGTCTGAATACACTGGCGCAATCGTCATGCCCGGTGGCGCAGATCAGCCTCGTCGCGCTTTTGACGCTTGGCAAGAATGGGCAAAACAGCGCGGAGCTAAGGGCCTTGCCTACGTGACATTTGATGCAGACGGAACACTTGGTGGACCAGTAGCTAAGAACCTTTCTGATTCTGAGCGTTCCGGACTTGCAGAGCATCTAGGGGCGAAACCCGGTGATTGCGTTTTCTTCGCTGCTGGCGCCCGTAGCGCTTCACAGTCGCTTCTGGGTGCTGTGCGCCTCGAGGTCGGTAAGCGTTGTGGACTGATTGATGAGGACGAATGGTCATTCGTCTGGATTGTCGATGCACCGATGTTCGAGATGACCGACGACGGCACATGGACTGCTGTGCACCATCCATTCACCTCACCGAATGCTGATTGGATTGATCGCTTCGAAGAATCACCTGGGGAAGCCCTGGCGTGGGCGTACGACATTGTTTGCAACGGTAATGAGATTGGTGGCGGTTCGATCCGTATTCACCAGGGTGACGTGCAAGAGCGAGTATTCAGCATCCTCGGCCTTTCTGACGAAGAAGCGCGTGAAAAGTTTGGCTTCCTTCTTGATGCATTCGCCTACGGCCCACCCCCTCATGGCGGCATCGCATTTGGCTGGGATCGCATTTGCATGTTGCTCACTGGAGCGACAAGCCTGCGCGACGTCATTGCCTTCCCAAAGACCGGTGCAGGTTTCGATCCGTTGACAAGTGCTCCTACGCCAATCACCGCGCAGCAGAGACTTGAAGCAGGTATCGATTTCGATCCTTTGGCCAAAGACGACGAATAGCCTGTAATGAAGGCGTCCTTATTCGAATTCGAGGGCGGCAGCTCGCCACTAGCGGCGCGCATGCGACCGCGGACTCTCAATGAGTTTGTCGGGCAGGGTCATGTTCTTTCCGGCGGTGCGCCATTGCGGCGACTTCTTGATGCCTCAGGCCAGGATTCGGGAAACTCAATCATCATCTGGGGTCCGCCCGGCACTGGAAAGACGACGCTGGCCAAACTGATTGCTGTTGCTGGCACTGCCAAGTTCGTTGAACTCTCCGCAATCTCAGCCGGGGTCAAGGACGTTCGTGATGTCATCACAAGCGCACGTGACAACAAGTCGATGTTTGGCACAACAACAGTGCTTTTTATCGATGAGGTTCATCGCTTCAATAAGTCACAACAAGATGCACTTCTGCCAGGTGTAGAGAATGGCTGGGTCACACTGGTAGCTGCAACGACGGAGAATCCTGCCTTCTCTGTGGTGGCTCCACTGCTCTCGCGCTCACTCATGGTCACACTTGAACCTTTGACACCCAATGACATTGAGCAAATCATCTCTCAAGCTCTAGTTGATGAGCGTGGACTCAACAACACCATCTCGTTAGGCACTGACGCGATGCAGACTCTTATTGCTCTTGCAGGTGGTGATGCACGCCGCGCACTAACACTTCTCGAGGCGACAGCGGCAGTAACTTTGGAACAAGGAGTAACGCAAGCTGCTAATGAACAAGTCAAACTTGCTGGTGATCATGCCATCGTGCGATACGACAAAGCAGGAGATCAGCATTACGACGTCATTAGTGCGTTTATCAAAAGTGTTCGTGGTTCTGATGTTGATGGAGCGCTGCATTACCTGGCACGCATGCTCGAGGCTGGGGAAGACCCAAGGTTCATTTCACGACGTTTACTGATTTTGGCTAGTGAAGACATCGGGCTTGCTGACAATGCAATGTTGTCGCTTGCAGTTGCGGGAGCACAGACTGTTGCTTTCATCGGCATGCCTGAGGCGCGGATCACACTCTCACAGGTCACGATTGCATTGTGCCTGGCACCCAAGTCCAACAGCGCTTATCAGGCAATTGATCAAGCGATAGCCGACATTCGAGCTGGCGGAATAGGGGAGGTTCCTGCCCATCTACGGGACAGTCACTACATGAAGTCGGGTGACATTGGGCATGGCGTTGACTACGTGTACCCACACAATCTGGAGTCAGGGGTCGCTGAGCAACAATATCTGCCAGATGCCCTAGTCGGTCGCATGTACTACGAACCAACATCTCGTGGTGCCGAAGCGCACAGCGGCACAATTCTGGGGCGAATTAAGAAACTGCTCGGTCGCAACTAGCACTGGCGCCGTTATTGGTTAGGGTTGAGTCCTAGCAACATAGTTGTCTACCTTTTGTTACCGAGAGCACGCACACAGAAAGGCGCTCACGTCAGTGGACTCCGCCGAGATTAGAACCCGTTTCCTTGATTACTTTGCGAAGCAAGGGCACACGGTCGTACCAAGTTCCAGCCTGCTGCTCGATGATCCAACCTTGCTCTTCGTCAATGCTGGCATGGTGCCATTCAAGCCTTACTTTCTTGGCGAAGCGGCGCCCGAGTACAGCCGTGCGACCAGCGTCCAGAAAGTCGTGCGCACCCTCGACATTGAAGAAGTAGGCAAGACCACCCGCCATGCTTCCTTCTTCCAAATGTGCGGGAACTTTTCCTTCGGTGACTATTTCAAGCGTGAAGCGATTCCATTCGCTTGGGAACTTCTGACATCCAGTACTCAGGATGGCGGCTACGGCTTCCCTGAGGAGAAACTATGGGTCACGGTTTACCTCGATGATGATGAGAGCGTAGACATCTGGCACAAAGAAGTTGGCGTGCCGATGGAGCGCATTCAACGTCGAGACATGGCGGACAACTTCTGGTCAATGGGAGTCCCCGGACCATGCGGACCATGTTCAGAGATTTATTACGACCGCGGACCAGAACATGGTCGTGAAGGCGGGCCGATCGCTGATGAAGACCGCTACCTCGAGGTATGGAACCTCGTTTTCATGCAGTTCATGCGTGGCGATGGCCCTGGCAAGGAAGGCTACCCAATATTGGGCGAGCTTCCATCCAAGAACATTGACACGGGAATGGGACTCGAGCGCATGGCAGCCCTCCTGCAGGGTGTAGACAACATCTATGAGATCGACACGACAAAAGTTATTCTCGATCGCGCAAGCGAACTAACAAACCAGAAGTACGGGACAGATACCCGAACTGACGTATCCTTGCGCGTGATCGCTGACCACGCTCGTACTTGTGCCTTCCTGATTGGTGATGGTGTCCTTCCGGGCAACGAGGGGCGCGGTTACGTTCTCCGCCGCATCCTGCGCCGTGTAGTTCGCAACATGCGACTCCTTGGCGCCCATGAGCCAACAATCGCCGAGTTAATGCAAGCTAGCATCGCCGCAATGGCGCCACAGTATCCGGAACTTGCGTCAGATGCAGGACGCATAACTTCGATTGCTGTGGCTGAAGAAGCCTCATTCCTGTCGACATTAGAACGCGGCACTGCAATGTTTGACATGGCAGTAACGGAACTAAAGGCGACGTCCGTAACCAAACTCAGTGGAGATGCAGCTTTTGCTCTGCATGACACGTTCGGGTTCCCGATCGACCTGACACTAGAGATGGCATCTGAGCAAGGTGTCAGTGTGGACGAAGAGGGATTCCGTTCCCTCATGCAGGAACAACGATCACGGGCCAAGGCTGATGCGCAGGCGCGAAAGAGTGGGGTAGCAGCTGTCACTGTGTACCGCGACATTATGGGTAAATCCGGCGCGACTGAATTCACTGGCTACACACAGACAGAATCTGAAGGCGTTATCACCGGCCTCATTGTTGACGGTGAAGATGTCTCAAGCGCTCAAGCAGGCGACGAAGTCGAAGTACTTGTAGACCGCACTCCGTTCTATGCCGAAGGTGGTGGTCAGTTAGCTGATCATGGTCGCATCACACTTGACGACGGCACGCTGGTTGAAATTTCAGATGTGCAGTCTCCCGTTCCAGGACTCTATGTACATCGCGGCCGTGTGGTTTCCGGCACTCTTGCTGTTGGTGCAACTTCGGTTGGTCATGTTGATGTGGAACGACGACTTGCTATCTCACGTGCGCACACTGCAACCCACATGGTGCACAAGGCCTTCCGCGACGCCCTAGGCGAGACAGCGACTCAGATGGGCTCAGAGAACTCACCAGGTCGCTTCCGTTTTGATTTCCCGAGCGCTGGTGCGGTTCCTGCCTCGGTGCTGTCTGATGTCGAGGCGCAGGTCAACGCGATCCTCATTCAGGACCTTGCAGTTAGTGCTCAGATTATGACCCAAGATGAAGCACGAGCAAGTGGTGCAATGGCACTCTTTGGCGAGAAATACGGGGATAAGGTGCGCGTCGTTAGTGTGGGCGACTGGGCACGTGAACTTTGTGGCGGTACTCATACTGCTCGCTCGGGACAACTTGGCCTGATTAAGTTCTTGTCCGAGAGTTCAGTTGGCGCGGGGGTTCGACGGATTGAAGCCCTCGTCGGATCCGATGCTTACCGCTTCATGGCGCGAGAATCACTTATTGTGAGCCAATTAGCTGAATTAACCAAAACGCGTACCGAGGAATTGCCTGATCGGATTGGCAAGATGCTGGATCGACTCAAGCAGGCTGAACGCGAAATCGCCAAAGCTCGCACGAGTGCGCTGCTCAACAATCTAGCTGGCTTAATCGGCGAGCCAACCGTCGCCAATGAATTGCATGTCTATCGATTCGAAGCACCTGCTGGCACAACTGCAGGCGAACTACGCGACTTGGTCACCGCAGCGAAGTCAAAGGTCACGACGACTGGTTTCGTCCTAATCGGCGCAACAATTGATGATGACAAGGCAGCTGTTGTTGTCACGACTGACCATGCTGCGCGTGATGCTGGGGTGAAGGCACAGGAAGTTCTGGCCAAAGTACTGACGCATCTCGATGGTCGTGGTGGCGGTAACGCTGAAATGGCACAAGGTGGCGGCGCAACAACTACCGCATTGCCACAAGCATTCTCTGCTGCATTGGATGCGGTGAGTGGTAGGTAACTTGCCACGAACGATACGCCTGGCATTGGATGTCGGGTCCGTTCGCATTGGTGTCGCCAGAAGCGATCCTGATGGAATTATGGCAGTCCCGGTAAGCACGATTTCTCAATCGTCAACGGCACTTGCTGAAGCACTCGCTCTCGCATCAGAGTTTGATGCACGAGTTATCTATGTTGGAAAACCCGTAAACCTCAAGGGCAACTCAACCGCTTCCACCCAGATGGCCATGGAATTCGCCCAAGCCTTGTGTGAACAAATTTATGCCTCCTCACTAGAGATTGAAGTGCGTCTCATCGATGAACGACTCTCAACAGTAAGTGCTCATAGCGCCATGCAGGCCGCTGGGCAGTCCACGCGTCAAAGCCGCCAAGTGATTGATCAAGCCGCCGCTGTAGTCATACTTGAGCACGCCCTCACAAGCGAAAAGAGCGCTGGGCAGTTTGTGGGCACGCTCGTGAAGGGCACATCATGACTAATACCAAGCCTGTCTTTTTTTCATTGCGGACCATCGCAGTATTGGTTATCACACTTGTGGTCTGTGCAATTGGCAAGGGCTTCTATCAGCAGTATGTTGCTGGTCCGCCAGATTTTCCTGGACCAGGACAGGGTTCGGTTTCCTTGAAGGTAACGACAGGCGAGTCGCTTGCCCAGATGGGAAATGCACTCAAAGCTGCCGGTGTAGTGAAATCCGTTGACTCCTTTATCGCTGCCTCAAATGTCAACTCCAAAAGCAGTTCCATTCAACCCGGCAGATACGAGCTCAAACTCGAAATGGCATCGAGGGATGCTTTAACACTGCTCATTAATGGCTCGACCCGCACGAGCACAGCCATCATCATTCCCGAGGGGCTGCGCACAGCATCAATACTTGAGCGAATAGCAAAACAATCGCCGATCACTCTGGCTGACCTCAAGCATGAGGTAGCTCATCCGGCTTCCCTAGGCTTGCCCAAGTCTGCGCACGGCAATGTTGAAGGGTACCTCTACCCCTCAAGCTACGACATAGACGGTCATAGCACTGCACGCTCTGTGCTGATGCGAATGATTGCGCTCGCCAGATCGACACATCAAAAACTTGGGTTAGGTTCCAGCGCTCGATCGCATGGACAGAGCGAAGAAGAAGTGCTGACTGTTGCGTCGATCTTGGAGGCAGAGGCACACCCACGTGACTACGCCAAGGTCGCACGCGTTATCTACAACCGACTACAGTCTCCAATGCGGCTTCAGATGGACTCGACCGTGGCTTATGGTCTGGGCATCAAACGGGTGATGTTAACGCAAAAACAACTCGACACATCAACTCAGTACAACACTTATCTCAACGACGGATTGCCGCCCGGTCCGATTGGCAATCCTGGCGAAGCAGCCATTCGCGCTGCACTACATCCAGCCAATGGAGATTGGCTCTATTTCTTGACGGTGAATCTTGATACCCAAGCAACTAAGTTCACCAACTCGTACAATGAATTCTTAACTTACAAGTCTCAATTCCTGAGTTACTGCACAACACACGTAGGGAAGTGTTAGTTATGCGCGCTGCCGTGTGTGGACATCCCATTTCGCACTCCTTGTCGCCTGCGCTGCACCGAGCTGCCTACGCAGCGCTGGGGCTTGACCACACCTATGAGGCAATCGATGTCACTGAAGAAACACTCGCTGACTTTGTTGAGACACTCGACGACTCCTGGCTTGGTCTTTCACTGACCATGCCACTCAAGGAGGTGCCATTTGACATTGCGACCGCTGTTTCAATGCGGGCGAAGCTGACTGGTGCCATCAACACTCTGATCTTTCAGGATGGCATTCGGGCTGACAACACAGACATCTTCGGCATTGAGCAAGCGGTGCGTGAATCTACGGATTCTGTTGTGGGTCCATTCACCATCATCGGCTCAGGGGCAACAGCGCGATCGGCAATAGTAGCGGCACAAAGCCTAGGAGCGACCGCAATCAACATTGTCGCTCGCAATCCAGAAACCGCACGTGCTTCTGTCAGCCTCGGCCATGAACTGGGGATAACCTCGGCGCACATGACTTTGGATGATGCACACTGGCAGGGAAGTACGGTCACGATAAACACAACACCGGCTGGCGTTGCTGATGAATTGCTTCCACCTGGAACTGCCACCAGCGGACTTCTGCTTGATGTCATCTACTCGCCATGGCCGACACAACTTGCAACTGCATGGACCTCAGGAGGTGGGACAACGTGCGCAGGACATGTGATGTTGTTGCACCAAGCATGCGAGCAGGTACGACTGATGACTGGCCGCGATGCGCCAGTCGAAGCGATGCGCCAAGCGCTCAATCACGCACTATCCACTCGCTAACGGCAGTAACTTCGGTCGGGGTGTTCGCTGATGCGAACTTCGCTTGACTTCGCGGTGCTAGTTGCGTTTGCACTATTTGCCATCCCACTTAGTGTCATTGATGTCCGGAGGCACATTCTCCCAAATCGAATCATTTTCGCTGGAAGCACAACCATCCTCATTTTGGAAGCAACGTTGGGCGGAACCGTCAACGATTGGCGACTGCTGTGGCATAGCCTCTGGATCGCATCGCAAACCCTCCTCGTGTACATCTGCCTGCTTGCAGCAAGTCGTGGACAACTCGGAATGGGGGACGTGAAATATTCCTTTATGGCAGGCCTGACCATCGGATGGGCAGCACCAGAGCTGTGGTTGGTCAGCATCTGGCTCGCGTTCACGTCTGCGGGCCTGTGGGTTCTCCTCGGTCTGGCACGGCACACACACCAGCGGCATTCCACAATCGCATTCGGCCCATTCATGTCGATCTCAGTTTTGTCATGTGCACTCATCGGTATGAGCCATTTCTGACTCAACGGCAAGGCAACGTGCGCCAGAACCGACAAGCGTGAAAGAATGGAAGCATGTTGCGTTGGCTTACTGCTGGAGAATCTCATGGACCGTCATTGACGGCGATTTTAGAAGGTCTCCCAGCGGGGGTTGAGATTACAACGACAGATGTTCAAGCCTCCCTTGCGCGCCGTCGCCTAGGATTTGGTCGCGGAGCACGCATGAAATTTGAGCAGGATCTAGTCACACTCACGGGTGGGGTTCGTCATGGACTGACTCAGGGTGGACCTGTTGCAATCTCGATTGGTAACTCAGAATGGCCAAAGTGGGAAGCTGTTATGTCAGCCGACCCAGTGGATGTATCTGACCTAGAAAAACTAGCTCGTAACGCTCCGCTTACCCGACCCCGTCCGGGTCACGCTGACCTAGCTGGTATGCAGAAGTACTCTCTGGATGATGCGCGACCAATTTTGGAGCGCGCGAGCGCGCGCGAGACTGCAGCACGCGTTGCCCTTGGAGAAGTTGCTAAGCACTTTCTAGCTCAAGCGTGTGGCATTCAAATTCTCAGCCACGTGGTCAGCATTGGTGACGTGTCAACTGACACCACGGACCTCCCAACGTATGCCGACCTTGCCGCCATCGATGACGACCCAGTTCGCTGTTTCTCGTCCAGCGCGAGCGATGCGATGCAAAATGAAATTCGAAGTGCACACGATGATGGCGACACACTCGGCGGCGTCGTAGAAGTGCTGGCATACGGCGTACCTGTTGGTCTCGGCTCGCACGTGCATTGGGATCGTCGCTTAGACTCCCGACTTGCTGGTGCGCTCATGGGCATTCAGGCCATCAAGGGCGTTGAAGTGGGTGATGGATTTGATGTCGCAACCCGCCGAGGAAGCAAGGCTCACGACGAAATTTTCAATGATGACGGCCAGCTGCGACGCCATACTGGTCATAGCGGTGGCACTGAAGGTGGAATTAGCACTGGGGAAGTGCTCCGAGTGCGAGCAGCGATGAAGCCAATTTCCACAGTTCCTAAGGCGTTAGCGACTGTGGACGTTGCCACTGGAGAAGCTGCAGTAGCCATTAACCAACGTTCTGACGCCTGTGCAGTTCCTGCAGCTGCTGTTGTGGCCGAAGCTATGGTCGCCTTGGTGTTGGCCGAAGCCGTGTTGGAAAAGTTTGGTGGCGACCACGTTGACGAAACCGCTCGCAACATCGCCACATTCCGCGCCAACCTCAAGATGTAACGATGAGTGCACTGGTACTTGTAGGTGTCCCTGGGGCAGGGAAATCGACTGTCGGCAAACTTCTTGCTGGCATGCTCGACATCCCTTTCGTAGATAGCGACGAGGCTGTTGAGGCAAGGGCTGGTAAGTCGGTCTCAGATATTTTCATCAATGATGGCGAACCTGCATTTCGTGACCTAGAGATTGCAACTATTGCCGACGAGCTCAAGGCAGACTCTGTCGTGCTATCTCTGGGTGGAGGTGCATTAGGTAGCGAAGAAACCCGTGAGCGACTAAAAGGTCACACTGTTATCTGGTTACAAACAACACTCTCGCACGCAGTCACACGCGTAGGTATGAACCGAAATCGTCCACTGCTGCTTGGAAATGTTCGTGGACAACTGTCTGAACTCATGACTGCTCGTGAACCAATTTATCGAGAAGCGGCTTCAATCGTCATTGACACTTCAGAACTAACCCCGGATGAAGTTGCAACGGCCATAGTCGAGCGACTTCCAGAAAGTGAGCGCAAGTAATGCCAACAATTGCCGTGAATGCAGACAGCACCTACGAAGTTGTTGTCGGTCGTAATTTGCTGAGCGATGTTACAAAATACATCGCGGGGGC
>Ga0114962_10001845_pt1 | contig 18093 bp, 11 predicted proteins | sample C_130820_MF_Meta_FD_87017 | JGI IMG/M metagenome (GOLD analysis project Ga0114962, IMG submission 87017) | Freshwater microbial communities from Lake Croche, Canada to study carbon cycling - C_130820_MF_MetaG | ecosystem: Environmental > Aquatic > Freshwater > Lake | place: Lake Croche, Canada...
ACAGCCGCATTTTGAGCTACAAAAGGACGAAAAGAATCAATAGGAATAGCATAAACGATACATTCTTCTCTAGCTTTAGCGGTCATCATGTAATTGTTTTTTGCGAAAAACGGGCGTAAACCAAAAACATCACCTTCAATACATTTATTTAAAAGTGTCTCTTCGGCATCAGAAATAACGGATAAATTAATTACACCAGAAGAAACGAGGTAAAAACTATCGTGTAAGAGATCATCAACTTTAAATAAAATCTTATTTTTTTCTAAATTTACTACGCGAATACTCATCGCGACAATTTTTAATTCTTCTGAAGAAAGATTATTGAATGGCGGATATTTCTTTAAAAATTCGGCAATACGTTCAGCAATTGCATTCATGTCAATATTTAATTTTAATATAATTCAATTGCAAAAATACAAAAGGTTTTAAGATTAATAAAAGGAACTTAAACACCATTTGTTTATTCTTGTAAAAAAGAGTAGGTAAATCTTTAATTTAGTATTTAAAACGAGTTTGGCAAACTTCTATTTTACATAATATAAATTATAGTTCGTTCATACACCTTTGTTTTAAATAGCTAATACTTCAACTATTGAGCTATCTCTTGGGTTTAAGAACTTTTATATTTTCTTTATTCGTTGGTTCTGATTTATTTTGTAAAATATAATTAGCAAGCATTTTATCGATTAATTCGTCTTTTGTCAAATGATGAAAAACGGTTTTAATTTTATCCTTAAGATTCGAATCTAATTCGTGATTGGGTTTGGTTTTAAAAATTTGTTTGGCCCATAAAACCGTATTGTTTTCTTCGATACTTGTTGAATCAGGTTTTTTAAATGGAATAAATTTGATTCCCAATTCCTTCTCAAAACCTGCTAAGGCAGCGGTTTCCTCTTCTTGCAAAACCGTTAGTGAAAATCCATTGGAGCCCGCTCTAGCAGTTCGTCCACTTCGATGAACATAGGTTTCATACACATCGGGTAAATGATAATTGACTACATATGAAATTTCTTTAACATCAATTCCTCTAGCAGCTAAATCAGTAGCTACCAATATATTAATATGACCTTCACGAAACTGCCCCATGATCCGGTCTCTAATGGGCTGCGTTAAACTACCATGTATAGCTCCGGATGAATATCTATTAATCGCTAAATTCTTGGCTAGCTTGTTGACAGCAGCTTTTGTTTTACAAAATATAATACCGCGTTCTCCTTCTTTAGAGCTTAGGAAATGCATTAGTACGTCCAACTTTTCAATTGGATTTACCACTACAAACTGATGATCAATACTTTGATTCCCTATGGTTTCCATATCGGCACTCACTTGTATAAGATGCTTCGACATGTAGTTTTGAATCAATTGTTTGATTGGACCAGGCATTGTTGCTGAAAACAACAAAGTTCTTCTGCTTTTAGGCAATTCGGCTACAATTTCGTCTAAACCGTCTTTCAGCACGCTAAGCATTTCATCTGCTTCATCCAGAACCAAATATTTTGTTTGCTTAAGATTGATCGCTTTTCTTTGGATTAAATCAATCAAACGTCCTGGTGTAGCCACCACAATTTGAGTTGGTTTTGTCAAACGTTCCATTTGAGGTTTGATTGGTATCCCACCACAGCAGGCTGTAATTGAAATTTCGGGTATATATTTTGAAAAGGATTCTAAATTAGAAAGAATCTGATGTCCTAATTCTCTTGTAGGTACCAGAATTAATAGTTGAATTGAGGAATCCTTTGTATCAATTAATTGCAATAGAGGCAATCCAAAAGCGGCTGTTTTACCAGTTCCTGTTTTGGCTAAACCAACAAAATCATCCGATTGGTTTAATAGTATGGGTATCGCTTTTTCTTGAATCTCTGTGGGTACAGCTATTTTTAATTCGGATAAACTTTGAACTAATGAAGCTGATATTCCCAGCGAAGAAAAAGAAGTTGACATACTATTAATTTTGACAAAGGTAAGAGTCTTTTTTATTTCTATCTTAAAAATGCTAAACAAATACCAAACACAATAGGTATCAGACTATGTGCATCAATTCGTATAAAATAATTTATAGACTAAAAATTCGATCATAAAAATCGTTTAATTTTTCTTACAATATTATATTTAAAGTGTATTTCATCGATAAAATATTGATTTTAAGAGTTTTAATAACCTTATATTTTTATTCAGAAGTAAATTTGTATTGTTATTTTTAAATCCCCAATTTAAAAAGAACTCCAAAAAACAAAATTTTACAAGAATCTATTTTAGTCAAAACTTAACCTATTTAAAATGAAGAAATTTATAATTTTCATGGGACTTCTTCTGCTTACTTTTAATGGCATTGCCCAAACAACAAATGTGACCTATACCCCCTCAACAGTGGTTTTTTCAAATCCGGATCGTGGTTTTTATAAGTTCACCTCTACTAACTCTTCCTCAGCCTATAATGCTTTAAATCAATCCACCCTTAGCGCCTATAAATCAGTTAACAACATTAGTCTAATTTACAGAGAATTTAGATTGGAAGCTTTTATCAACTCCCCCATCTCAGCCGATTTCCTAACAAATATGCAAAACGATTTTGATAAAATAAGAAATGCAGGCTTAAAATGTATCATTCGATTTACCTATTCTAATAGTGAAACTGTTGCACAAAGAGATGCCAGCAAAGCCATTATTTTAGCTCATTTAGTCCAATTAAAACCCCTTTTACAAGCCAATTCGGATGTAATCAGTATTATGCAAGCCGGTTTCATAGGCAGTTGGGGAGAATGGTATTATACGAGTCAGGCTGAATTTGGAGGAGGAGGTTATGATGGAACGGCACTAACAGCAACAAATATTAGCAACCGTAGAGATGTTGTGAATGCCATGTTGGATGCTTTGCCTTCAAACCGGATGATACAGTTGCGAACTCCCGCATTCAAACGAGCCCTGTTTTCTACAACTGCCTTATTAGATTCTCAGGCTTACAATCAAAGCAGTATAGCTCGAATCGGCCATTATAACGATTGTTTTTTGGCAAGTTCTGATGATTATGGGACCTATGTAAATACAAGCATAGAATATCCTTATTTAGCTCAGGAAACAAAATACTTAGCCATGGGAGGCGAAACCTGTGCTTTAGATTCCCCTAGATCTGATTGCAGCTCTGCTTTAGCAGAGATGACTCAATTTCACTGGTCGTTCCTAAATTCAGATTATAATCCGGATGTTCTTAGTGGATTCCAATCCGGGAATTGCTATACCGATATTCAAAAAAAATTAGGTTATCGTTTTCAATTAACATCAGCTAGTTTTCCTCAGGCTGTAGCGGTTGGTAGCACTTTAAATCTAAATATCAAACTTCTCAATTTAGGTTTTGCAGCTCCTTTTAATGAAATACATTCTTATCTGATTCTAAAAAATACGGTTACGAATAAAGTATTTTCCGTTTTGATGAATGCTAATCCTAGATTATGGTTGGGTACTAATGAAATTTCAATTAATGAAAGCTTAGCATTACCTAATTCTATTACAGCAGGTAACTATCAACTGTACTTGTCATTGCCGGATAATTCGACTTCCTTGGCCAATAGGTCCGATTATGCCATTCGTTTTGCTAATGAAAATGTTTGGGATGCCGTTAGTGGTTTTAATAATTTAAATTATACATTGAACGTCAGTAATTCCTTTCTTGCTAATGTGGATAATTCAAAACTTAATTTGACGATTTATCCCGTGCCAGCTAATGATGAAATCATTGTGCAAATGGATGGAATTGAAAAATATTCCGTTGCAATGTTCAATTCGATTGGCCAAAATGTGAAAGTACAATTAGTATCCGAAACCAATAAAATTACAATTCCCAGCCAAAATTTAAGTTCCGGATTGTATTTTATCGCTTTTACAAATGGAACTTTCAAGGATGTAAGGAAAGTAATCATTAAACACTAATCCTTTATTAAATTGCAAGGAACTAAAAGGGATATTGAACAAACAGTATCCCTTTTTTATTTTGAAGTTGACTTGCTCGTTATTTTCTTTTTGAAATTGTATTTAAGCCCCATTTGAAAGGAATTTGAGTAATATTTAGACTGTGAGAAAAGCTCAAAATTCATTATTACCGCTGTATAATTAAAAAGTTGGTAGCTTAAATTCCCTGTATAGCGTCTGAATTCGGTACTATAATCATCAAAAAAATAAGAAGCTTCCAGTTTAGAATTAAAATTTGTAAAGGCCAACTGCCATGCTAATCCGCCACCACCATACAAACGACTACGGATAATCCAATAGGGAAATCCGGACTCAAAATTTTTGGAACCTTTTGATATTTGTCCTTCTAGAAACGGAATAAATTTTGATTTCCTTGTTTTCCCGCTGTTCACCATTGTTCTTAAAGTGGCAGAACCATCTAATGCCTCTTTGTATTTTGACAATGGAATAGAATTCAAATCTCTGGGTCTTATCTGATTTATAGTATCTGTGGAAACGAAACCTCGGCTGTAATAATTACTTTCAATAGAAATACTGCTGTTTATAAATTTAAGCAGGTAAAAGTCCTGATATAAATTAAATCGGACTTGATAAATTTTATTGTTGATACCAGGAGCTGTTTCTACTGGAAATAGATTTAATTCGGCAGATTTAAATGTTTTATTTCGGGATAAGCTATACCCTAAACCAAACTGATAATAGAAATCGTACTGTTTGCTTACTTCAATTCTTGCTCGGGTCCAATATTGCGGCTTAGATTCTATCTCTGCCGTTTTAAATTTGTACTGTATCCCAATGATATTTTTATTGTGATTGCTTTCATAATTGGCACTAATCATTTGTTTATAATATTTACTATAGGTTATGGCAAGGCTCTGTAGCCTATTTTTCTTGTCATAAAAGTTATAAGAAGCACCATTTTTCAATAAGGCATAATTGGCCTGATTGGTTTCTAAGGAACTGTTTAAATCAACGAAATTACCCTTATTCAAACGGTTTTCTTTGATTAAGAACTGCAGTGTTTTGGGATAAAAAAGTTCTGAATAATTGGCCATCAAATCTTGTTTAATCTTTTCATCCTCATAAATAACATCCTGATTCAACATTTTTTTTAATTCCTCTTTTTCCGGACTTTCCGATAATTTGAGGGGTAACATCCAAGAACTCTTAAAATTTCCCATTTCATGATAGGCAGCACTCATCAGTAATTTTGCTTTATAATCATCGGGATTAGCTACAGAATAATCTAGAAATTCCTTTTCGAGTATTTTATATTGTTTGAGCTCAATTAACCAATCCATTTTGGTTGCAAAATCAATATCAGTGCTATAGGCAGACCAGTCATACGCTTTTTGGAACTGCTTTTTATCGGCATACATCCAACTAATATTCCCGGCAAATTCAGCTAAATCATTTGTAGGAGACTTATCTTGTAATTCTCTTTGGGCTTCGTCAGTATCATACTGAAATAAATGTCTCAAATAATTTTTATAGTTGTTGTTGGATTTATCAATTTCATAAATTGCTTTTAAAATTATCTTGATTTTTGCTGCATTATCTTCGGTGTAAAAATTACTGATATAGCTTTCTAAAAGTACTTTATCCCTGGGATTTAGTTTTATTTGTTCACTCATCCATTTTTCTTTCATTTTTTCATTAGGATATTCCAACCACTTATTTAATTCTTTTGAATAACTAATATTCGCTGCGCTAGGATTTTTCGCGATTTGATCCTCATACATTTTCCAGACTTCATCTCCCCTATCCTCCCAAGACATATATTTAGCATACTGATTCCAACTAAGGGTATCAATAGTATCATCGGCAAGTATTTTAGTTTTTAAACAAATTAATTCTTGTTTGAAATTCTCATCGGTATGATCGATCCAAATCCCTCCAGAAAGATAGGTTTTGACCTCCTCCTTGTATTTGTTGTACTCCTCAAAAACGACTTGTGTATTCCGGAGATTCTGTACAACTTGATTGTTTTTTTTGTATGCAAAGTCAATCAGGGCCAAATTGGATTCCTTAGAATAGAGGGTATATAAATAACCATCCATAAAAGGAGTACGAGAAAATTTAATCACTTGCTTTTTTAATTGGGCATCCATTATATCCGTGTTTTCAAGACTGACATATACAAACCAATATTGAGAACTTAATTTTGCAGGATTAATTTCTTTAACGGTATAAATCCCATTTTCAGACTGATGCATATAACGAGAGGCCCTCCAGTTTAAAACAATATTAGCGGCATCATTCGCTTTTAGAAATCGCATTTGAGGAAAACTGCTTGTCATGAGTATAATTTGTTTTTTAAATTCACCATACATTGATTTGTCCTTTCCTCTTGTACTATGCCAACCGTAATTTAAACTATTGCGAAGATCAAATTTACCAGCCGAATTATTTTCTGTTGAAGCGATTTGAAATACATCATCCGGATGGACAAAATGAGTCCAAATCCCGCTAAACAAATACATGGATTGCTGATTGTATTTTTCATCTTCCGTCAAATAAAAACCACTAGAAATTCGAGGATAATCAAAAAATTCTTTAGTATAGGGATCCAAATCAAATTCTCTATTTCCGCCTTCAATAGTTTCACCTAAATACAAACTGCACATGTATTTTAGATTAGGCATGGCATTTTTTAAGGCTATTAAACCCTTTTTATCTATGATATTGGATGGAGGAACGTAGGACGTTGGCAAAGGCCCAAAATTACTCAGATCCCATTTTTTCTTTACGGTATTTAAAGACATTCCAATAAAATCCTGATTTTTCCATAAGAAGCTTTGTAAGGAAACATGATTATAACCGTGAAAAGCCAATTCATGTCCCTTTTTTGAAACGTCACGAACCAACCAATTGCTTAAGGATTCCATTTTATTATTAGTATTTATTTTCTGAGATTCCCACTGATCCAATGTAAAGGGAGGGTATATTTTATTTCTATAATCAAATGTGACCAAGGCTGTATAGGGAATTTTAAATTCATCGGATAATTTTAACATATCAGGCCACCAAACCTTCGTAACAAAATCAGACATCGTTAAATTCATTTCCGAAGCAATGGGTTCTGCTTTTGTATTGTAGAGGGGAGCTGGAAAATCATCCAGAAAAATGCTTGCTGTATTGGCTATAGGATATGGCACGCCTTCAAGGCCTTTTAAAACACCGGCAAACAATAGTCCACGATCTGATTTAATAAAATCAGAACTTGTATTGTAAAGAAAAACACGGCCCTTCCCTATCCTATTTTCAACAACCAAAGGATAATTTGGATTGCTCATGGAAGTGGCTAATATTTTTATTTTATTTGAAAAATTTTGGGCAGCAAAACCAAAGTGTATGATTTGAGAGGAATAGGTTTTATCTTTTAAATTAGGCAACATGGGGCTGCTAAAATACCAACCAGATGAATTAGAATCGGTATCAAATTCCGCTTCCGCTTTAAAGCCATAGATAAAGGCCATTCGGTGATCTTCACTTGCAAAAGGAATAAAGAGTGTACCGCCCTCGGCGATAAATGTTATCAGTTTAGGAATGGACTCCTCCGTTAATTTCTTAGTATTATAAATACAAATAACCCTTGTAGTTGGCGCTATAATCCTATTGACGTTCCATTCTTTTAATGGAATACTATTGAAGGGCAATTTTGAATAATCACAAGCCTTTCTGATTTGATCATTATAACTTTGGCTTAATTTATTGGTGTCATCGACTAAGTACTCCACCAAAGGATGGGTACTCAGTTGCGGAATACTATATCTTTTAAATTCATTCTCAGCGCTATAACTACTTTTTCTGTCAAAAAAAGCTACGGTATTTAAATCCGACCAATCATCGAGGGCTTTACAACCAAAGACAATAAAAGAGAGTGTTAAGGCAAGAGTATAATAATACTTTGGTTTAAATTGTAATGATTTCATAGCTAAAATAATAAATCAGAAATTTTACTTTCCTGGGGTTCATTGACTATTTCATATACTTTTAGAATGTCGCTAGTATAAAAAAGATTGATTGTCCTTCCTCTTTTTTTTAAAAGCGCTATTTCCTTATCCAATGAAGAATTTAGGTTTTTGTTTTCAGAAAGTAAATTGCTTTCGGCCTTATTGTTTTTGTTAAGTACAAATACTAAAACACTTTTTGGCAAGATGTATTTTTGCTTTAAAAATTTGAATTTAGGATTGTTTTTATTTGAAAAATAAATGGAATCCCATTTAGAATAGTCATTCAAAAAAAAGGAATAATTAATAAAATAGTGTTTGTTTGTGCTGATAACCTGAGTAACAGGATCATTTACCACAGAATAGGAATACGGAAAATAAGTTTCCCTAATTTTATCGTATGCATCTAATATTTGTTTTGGTGTTTTATCAGACTCATCAAGCCTTTTTAAACTTTGTTCTTGAAAAATAATAGCAGAAAATAATAGGCTAATAAATAAAATCGGAACCAATATGATACTAATTTTTTCATTTTTTTTGACAATCAAGTTGACAATCTGAAGAACAATTGCACAATTAAAGCCAAAAATAAGTGGCAACATAATGGAGATCGCGTTATTAATTAAATCAACATCAATCCAACTATTACCGAAATAGCTTAAAAAAACCAGAAAATTAAAATAGAGGTAAAACTCTAATTGGGACTTCCAATATTTAATTTTAAAACGGTAATACAGGATAAGAACAATGGCAATGCCAATTAAACTACTAATTTGAAAAAAATTAATAATTTGATTATAAGGCAATATAAGTTGCGGAACATAGGTATAAGAATCTACAGATAGCAAATTAGCATGTATAAATTCGGATAAACTTACTTTTTGGGAGTTAGAGGCCAATGCATAAATTAGTACTAAAACACCTGTAGAAAACACATAAGAAAATACCGCTATTAGATGGTGTATTTTTTGTTTTTTGTCTGATAACAAAAATACAATTATCATAAAAGGTGGAATTAAAATACAATAGCTAAAAATATTTATCAATCCAATGGCAAGAAAGGCCAATACAAAACTAATCCCATAATTTAATTTCTTTTCTGTCAAAAGTTCTGGTCGCACATAAAAAACAAATGCAGGTAAAATAAAACCCAAGGCCATAAATATTGGATTATCTTTTAACAAATAATAAATATTAAAGGGCGATAAAACGTAAACAAGAGCAAAGGAGAGAGAGGCTATGATTGGAACAATTAATTTCGAAAAACTAAGTTGTCTTATAAACCAAAAAATTATAATTGCTAAAAGTGCTGACTCTAAAATAGCAATGACCTGAAGTGCTATTTCCGGACTTACATCTGTTATTTTACTGTAGAAATTGATTAAAGCATAATCCCCATCTACCGACATGCCATTTGAAAACCAAATTTGATTATCAAATTGGATTACTTTACTCAAATCATAAATCCATTTATCGGATAGGGAATAATTGTCATACAAGATAAAATAATAGCGGCTAATAAAGGTTATTGCTATTATAAGACAAGTCACAATCAGAATTATAATATTGGATCGTTTTGTTTTAGTGCTTTTGTCTGAAAAAAACCACAATCGCAGTTTTTTTTTATCTTCTATATTTTTCAAAAATTGGAGCGAACTAGTTTTGAAATAGCCCTTTAAACTAGTTTTAGTGTTTCTTAGGTTTCCAATTCCAATGGCATTAAATCCGATAATAAGACTTAAAAACAGAAAACAATTGAATAAATTGTAGGCATTTATTTGAACGAGAATAAAAATCAAAACGATTAAAATAGCACCGTATTTAAACCAGTTCAGAATAATAAAATTTAAAAAATGGACTGGCTTTTTGCCCGTTCTAATTTTCCCATTTAAATAAAAAAAGAATAATAGAATAAAGCAAAACCGAAGAAAACCGATTAATATGGAACTAGCTAAAAACATCATGCAGCATCGGTTTTAAAAAATTACGGAATTGTTTGTAAATCAATTTTACCAAGAAAATAGTCGAATCCAGTAGCAGAAATTCGGTTTAAAACCGAATTTTTTAAGGATTCAGAATTGACATATTCAATCAGTATAATTGGAATATTATATTTTTCATTGATACGCAATATCCGATTGATATAGGCTTCGTAGTCTTTCGAATTTCTTAATTTGTATTGATTATTTTTAAACGAATAATCGGTTGCTACTGATTCTAATAGAATAGCATTTACATAATTTGCAGTTTCATTTATGATTTCTAAACCAGCATTTTGAATAAATTCCTTTTGGGGATATTTCTCTTTTATAGCTTGTAATAAATTTATTAATTCCGCTTTTTGTTCTTTTTGAGTACCAAATGAAGTATAATTATCAATATTATCCAGAAAAAGACCATCATATCCTTTTGTCATTAATTCATCCATAATTCTGAACAATACTATTTTCGTTTTTGCTGATTTAAGATCCAGATAATAACTGTTCCAAATATTATTTTTTCCTAAAGTCGCGTCTTTTAAAAGACTATAATGGGGAGCGTTTTCATTGACTTCCCCTAAACTGATGTAAGCATAAACTTTCTCGTTCTGTGATTTGATTTTCAAGATATCTTTTGGACTATAGTATTTCGATTCTAAAATCACATAACAATAGCCCTTAATATTTTCAGCTGCCAATTTCCCATAACACACTAATACCGTATTCATCTTTTCGGTATTTGCAAAAATACTGCTAGATAAAAAGGAAGGCATTAGGAATAGAAATAATTTAATAAGCCGCATAATAGTAATAATCTAAATTTTTTAAAAAATTGATATTTGCTTTCAAAGTGAGCATCACAAAAAGGATAGCTCCAGATAGCATGCCGATTACGCTATATTCATAGGCAACAAACCGACTTAGTATAAAACCAAGAATCAAATTCAGGATGCAGGCATAGCCTATCGCTCTTAATGGTTCCCGTGTTTGACCTAGTGTAAATAAATAAACAGAATTAAGCATACCCCAAGCTAAAAGTAGGTAACCCAATCCACCAATAAGACATACTTTAATGCTCAATTGCAAAAGCACTTCGTTAAATTGTCTTTCAAATCCCCAAGAGGCGGTTATAATAAAATAGATAAATCCAAAGGCAAGAATTGCGGTTATAAATAATACGACCACTTGTTGCCAGTACATTTTTTCAAGATGATTGTTGAAAACTTCGGGGGTTTTATGAGCGGTATTTTTTTGACCAATATCTATAAAACGGGTAAAAGAGGCAATACTATATTCGAGAACTCCGGCTAATAATAGGTAAATTAATATGGCCAAATCCATTCCTAGTTCGTAATTTTTATCAAAATAAATGATATAAGGAAGTGTTCCATTTATACCTGAAGACCAGGCCAATATTCGGTCAATAAAAATAAAAATATAGATTAAAATTCCGTAAAAAAAATATTGATAATTATGATATAAAATAACAGGAAGGTTTAATTTAGTTGCGCTTTCCTTTTTATTTATGATTTTATTAAAATAAATTTTCAAGAATACTTTTGAAATTAGGATAGCAGTTAAAATACCCATCCAATGCGTAAAATAAACCTGAACTATAGTTTTTTCCTTCAAAAAAACTGCCAGCGCGGTTCCTGTGAAAATGGCTAAAGTAATAACCCAGCGCTGTTTCAAAGTATGCAAAGGGGCTAAAAGCATTAGCAATGTTCCTATCAGAAAGGCATATATAAATATTACAAATAGAATTTGATAGGGATAAATATGGAAGATAAAATTAAGCAGAAAGAGGAGTCCAAAAAGGATTAAAATGGAACCGATACCAATTTTATGAAAAAAATTGATCGTTTGATTCGTCCTTTGAAAATCTTCATAATTCCAATAAAAAGAAGCCTGCCGACCTATAACCTGAACAAATCCTCCAGAAGCTATCATACCAATGATAACCCCTAAAACTACTGCCGTAGATTGTATTTCGTTAAAGCCAATAAAAGTCCAAAGGGAATAACCAAATAAAATAATGGCTATAATTTGAATTAATACGGGTAGAAGATGAAAGATGCCTAAAGAATAATATTCAGCAAAAATCCGGGTTTTAATCCATAAATAATCCGAAATCTGAATGGTTTTAGGTAACGTATTTTCAAGCTCTCTTTCTTTTTCATTTTTAATTCCTATATAGTCTAGATTACTGATTAATTCGTAGTATACTAAATCGGCTAAATCTTGAATGGACTCAAATCCAAAATCAATCATGGTATCTTTTTCTCGAATACCCAATGACTCAATAGTTGCATAAACCACTTGACAGCTAACCGGTTTCCCAATTTTATCTTTGGTGTTTTCTAGGAGTGTCTTTATGTTTTCAAAATGATTTTCCATATTAATTTGATATTCTGTAATTTTGATAAACATTAAAAACGGTTCTTCTACGACGCTTCCATAGTTGCCTCTTGATGGGTTTGCAGCTGTAAATAAATAGGTTCCAGACGCTCTTTTCTTTTCATAAGACGCGTATATGCACTTTCATATTCGTTAATAAAATGGTCAACCGTAAAGTTATCCATAACCCTTTTTCGGGCAGCTGTTCCCATTTTTTTTCGCAATTCATCATTTTTCAACAATTCAATTACACGATCTCCCAAAGCTTGATAATCTTTTGGTTTACACAGGAATCCACATTCTTCATTTAAGGCCTCATAAACGCCACCAACATCGGTAGCAACAACTGGAATTCCGCAACTCATGGATTCTATAACGGTATAAGGGAATCCTTCAGAGATTGAAGTTAGTATAGAAACATCTCCTTCACAAAAGAGTTGGTGCGGTTGATCATGATAACCCGCTAAAAAAAAGTTTTCTTCTAATCCTAATTCAGTAATTAAATCATTGCATTTTCTTGTATATTCAACAACAGCATTGTTATCACCGTAAACTAAATATTTCACATTTGGAATAACTTTTTGAACCACCTCGCAGGATCGTATCATAGTGAGAATATCTTTAAGTTCAAATATTCTAGCTGCGGCAACTACTGTAGGAATTCCTTTTAAATGGGCTGGCTTTTCGACTGGTACAAAAAGATCGGGATCAATTCCATTATAGATTACTTCTATTTTATTTGGATGAGCACCATATAATTTTTCCCAGGAAATATTAAATTTATTGACCGATAAAATCAAATCTGCCTTATAATAAACCAATCTTGTGATACTTTCCGAAAACTTGATCAATAAATTTTTTAAGAAAAAAGAGTATTCCGAAGAGTTAATTGCAATTAGCCTTTCTCTGATAAAAACCCCGTGTTCCGTTGCAATTATTGGAGTTCCATATTTATATTTTAAAACTAAAGCGGGCAAGACAGGAAAACCGGATAAGGTCAGGTGAGAAATATCTACTTTTGGAACATCGATTGAAATTGGAATCAGAAATCGGTAAATCCACCGCATTCCGACAGTGAAGTCAAATAGACTAGCCTCATAATGATTATCGGAATTAATAATTTCAGACAATGTGGAGCAAAAAGTTTTCCATACCGCGAAACTGCGCATGGTTTTTTTATAATCATGTTTTTGAAAATAACGCCACATTTCAAAAATGATATCATCCATCTCTTCTGCATCGTGGTTTTTGGCGTAAATATGCTCCAATAATCTTTCAAATACAGGAATGAATTGATCAATGATTTCCGATTCATCTTCTTGTTCTTTTCGATTGACAATATCATAGTATTTCTTACCATAATTGACTAATTCCTCCGGTTCTAAAGGAGACCAAAGCGGCAGCTGAATTATAGATTTTACAGCATCGCTCAGTATGTACTTTGATTTAGTTTCAAAATCGGCATTTATAGAATATAAAGTATAATCAACATTTTGGACCTTATTACAGAGCATATGTGCCCAAGTAGAAACCCCACCGCCATTGAATGGATAAGTTCCTTCTAAAATTAACAACACATCGTATTTATTACTCATAATTAGTTGTGCTAAAAATTAAATAATTTTTGTCCTTCAAATTGAAATTCAATTCCCATACTAAAAAGTGGAAATGAAGTAAAAAAAGGATCTATTTCAAGAATAGAAATCTATTATATTTTCTTAAATCATTCATTAACAAAATAATATTCTCACAAAAAAAAGCTTATAATTTTCTATTTTTTGATAAAAATTATAATTCAAAGGTATTTTCTCTTTGCCTAATATAAAATAATTAGGAGTGAAATCTGTTGTAAGAACAGTTATAGCCGATGAAATACAGTATCCATCAGAAATAGGTGTAATTAAAATAAAGGAGAAGCTGTAAATAAAATTTACAGCGGTAAAAAGAGTAGTTTAATCGGTTTAAAAAAAGCAGTAAAAATGAAAATTAGTACATTTTTTCTCTTACTTTTTTACCTATTAAGAGTGTAAGTTTGGTTTTATAATCTTCAACAAGCCATTCTCTATAATTCTTACTGCAATGACTCAGACATTTAGCATATCTTTTCATTCGACATTCAATGTCGTCCTGAAGTTCTTTGGCTAAAAGTTTGGCGTCATAGAGTTCCTCAGCATTATCAACACACATGTTAGCGTGTTGCTCTAAAGATTTTTCTAAAACCACCTTAGAACGAAGATTCTGAGCTATAATTTGTTTGTGTTCTTCATCAACGTCAAAAGTAACTACTTTTGTATTTTTAAATTTGGCCCTTAATTCAGGGGGCATTTCATATTTGAAATACAATTCAATATCAGTGTCATCTCTTAAATTCTCCAAATAAAATTCAGGAGATTTAAAAATATGCTGCCAATCGACGGGTTCACTCCACAAGCCAAAACGTGCAGCATTATTTCCCAAATCAATTACGGTAAATTTATCTTTATTGGGTAATTTCCGGGACCCCCTTCCAATCATTTGATAATATAAAGTCAATGATTTTGTGGCGCGGTTTAATATAATGCTTTCTACTGTAGGTTCATCAAATCCGGTAGTTAAAATCCCAACTGAAGTCAAAATGGCATCCGGTGTCTTTTTAAACCAAGCTAAAATTTCTCTTCGATCTTCTGGATTACAGGTGTTATCCAAGTGTCGAATAGCAAAACCCGCTTCCCTAAATGTTTCATAAACATAGAGCGAGGTATTGATTCCATTATTAAAAATCAGCGTCTTTTTACCTAATGATTTTTCAGTATAGGCATGAAGTAATTTTTCTTGCATCGCCATATTAGAATACAAATCATCCGATGATTTTACGGTATAATCCCCGTTTATACCCACTTTTAAAGAAGTCAGACCTACATCGTAGCTATAGGTCGTTGCTTTTGCCAAAAAACCGTTTTCAATCAAAGAAGAAATAGTATCACCAACGATCAATTCATCATAATTTTGATTCATTGGAAGTTTGACATTGGAACTCAATGGGGTTGCTGTAACACCTAAAATGAATGCATTTTTAAAAGAACTTAATAATTTCCGAAAGGAATTGTAGTGTGCTTCATCAATGATAACCAAACCTACATTGTCAAGATGTAATTTCTCATCGTTGATTCTGTTTTTCAAGGTTTCCACCATAGCAACAAAACAAGAATAATCATTTTGATCGGGAAGTTCTTTAACCTTACTGTTGATAATTTTATTTTTGACATCAAAATTCTTAAGCATTTTTGATGTCTGCTTGCAAAGTTCGATGCGGTGGGTTAATACGACTACTTTTTTATCATTTTTCGACAAATAGCGTCGCACTATTTCAGAAAAAATAACAGTTTTACCACCACCAGTAGGCAGTTGATACAGTAAATGATAATTCTTATGTGAATTATCCAATCGTTCAAATATGGCGTTAATATCCCCCTCCTGGTAACTGTAAAGTTCCTTTTTGTCTTCTATCTCTAGTTCAGAATCTTTTTGGTGCATAGTGTGTTTTACAATTTTGCAAAATTACACCTAAAAAAGAGTTTTAGGGTGTTAAAAAAAAAGTAATTAAATTAAAATTTAAAATTTTAATAGTCCAAGCGCTCCAAAATGGCATTGAATTCGTATTTGTTTATCCATTTTTGAGAAATAGCTTCCTGATTTATAGCGACTAACCGATCTTTAAATTCGTCTAAGATTCCTTTATCCATAAAGTAAGCAATAGCATTCTCAAACGAATTAAGCAGGCTTTTATAAAACAATTCGGTCTTAATTGTTGTTTCTGCGGAATAGGCCTGAGCAATTTCGATGTTAAAAAGCATGAGATCGGCAACTAAAAAGGAATCCACCCCGAGTGTAAGATAATGCTTAATAAATTTATGAGCTACCGATCTTCTTAATTTAGCCTTCTTACTCCTTATAGGAAAATATTCATTTGAAATTTTTAACCGGGCTTCTCTAATTAATTGATCTTCCTTTGGGTTAAAAACAAAATCGTAATACACTTTAACCTCTGAGAATTTTTCATATAATTCTATTATCTGATTTTCAAGTTGTTCCTTATTTAAATCGTTAAGGTATTTTTTTAAATCGCGTTTGCTCATAGCTAATTGTTAATTAATACAAAAGTAAATTAGTTTATCAATCAATTATCAATCATTATAATTAATTTTGCTAGAAATCGTTCTTCTGTCAATTAAATAATTACTTTTAAATTAGAATATAAATGATCAAAATTTTTAAAATAATAGCCCTTTTTGAAGGGGTTTCTTTGTTGTTACTCTACTTTTTTGCCATGCCAATGAAGTACATTCTAGATCAACCCATTTATGTGAAAAATATAGGGATGGCACATGGTGTTCTATTTATTGCCTATATAATTTTAGCAACTATGTTAAAGATCGAAGAAAATTGGGATTGGAAAAAATTCGCTATAATAAGTATCGCTTCGTTATGGCCTTTTGGAACCTTTTACATTGAAAAAAGATATTTGAGAAATGTTTAAATTGTTGGAAAAAATCTTCGGCTGGTGCTATCCCCTATTTAGAAAATGGGGGATAAATGATGCCTTGGCCTCCTACACGAGTTTGTTTATTAATATCGTACTTCTTTGTTTTCTAGCTTATGGGATTTATATTATTTTCCGTCTTGCATTGGTTACATTATTAGCCGTAGTAGCGAAGAAAACCAAAACTAAATTTGATGATCTGTTAATATCCAATAAAACTGCTAAATATATTTCGCATTTAATTCCACTGCTTTTTATCTACAAATCGGTTCCTATAATTTTAAATAATTTTGTTTATTGGGAGGCTATTTTTGGCAAACTCGTTGGTATGTATATTGTTTTGTTGGTATTATGGATTATCCGAACTATTCTTAATTCTATTCGGGATCATTTAAAACACATTCCTAAATACAGTGACAAGCCAATTGATAGCTATATTCAGGTGATAATGATTTTTTTATGGATGATTGGTATTTCGGTAATTATATCTGAATTATTTGAAATAAATACCAATACTCTTTTTGCTACATTTGGAGCGGTTTCGGCAATTATCATTTTAATATTTAGGGATACAATCTTGGGATTTGTAGCCTCAGTACAAGTTTCACTCAATGATATGGTCCGCATTGGCGATTGGATTACTTTTGATAAATTTGGAGCCGATGGTGACGTTATTGAAATTAATCTGGCCACTGTAAAAGTTAGAAATTTCGACAATACTACAACTACAATTCCAACTTATAGTATGATTTCTGATTCTTTCAGAAACTGGCGGGGTATGTTGAACTCTGATGGAAGAAGAATAAAAAGACATGTATTGATTAAAGCCAAGAGTATTCATTTTGTCGAAGAACCGGAATTGGAACAGTTAAAAAAGATTCATTTAATTCAAACGTATATTGAAAACCGACAAAAGGAAATTAACACTTTTAACGAATCGAACTCCATCGATAAATCAATTCTAGTAAATGGTAAAAACCTGACCAATTTTGGTTTGTTCCGGAAATATATTACCCAATATTTAGAGAATTATCCGAGTTTAAATACGGAGATGATATTGCTTTGTCGCCAATTACAACCTACAGCACAAGGTATTCCATTAGAAGTATATGCCTTTACAAAAGACAAACGCTTTGAAAATTACGAATATATTATGTCTGATATTTTTGATCATATCATTGCGACAGTACCCTATTTTAATCTAGAAATCTTCGAACTGCCTTCAGAGGCATTGGATTTTGTCGAATAGCTATTTTAAGACTTAATCCGGTCATTAATAAAC
>Ga0114962_10001850_pt1 | contig 18076 bp, 22 predicted proteins | sample C_130820_MF_Meta_FD_87017 | JGI IMG/M metagenome (GOLD analysis project Ga0114962, IMG submission 87017) | Freshwater microbial communities from Lake Croche, Canada to study carbon cycling - C_130820_MF_MetaG | ecosystem: Environmental > Aquatic > Freshwater > Lake | place: Lake Croche, Canada...
AAAGATTTTTGGACGGTGATTAACGCACATAAAGCTACTTATTTTTGTGGTCACGAACATGAATATAATGTATCAAAACCTTTAGGTTTAAATTCATATCAAGTTTTAGTTGGTACAGGTGGTTCACCATTTGATGCAGCTACTGCACCTGTAGTAAAAACGGATAGAATGTATGCATGGGCTACTGTGCAGATTTATAGCAGCGGTAAAGTTGTTATGAATACTTATGGATTTGATGATACGTTGAAAAATCCAGTGAAAAAATTAGAAACAATTACGCTTGCGGCTAAATAAAAGGCAATTAAGCCTCTATTCATCTTTTGAATGACAAAAAGCGTCACATGTAGGTGTGACGCTTTTTTTATGCCGATCTTTTTTAGTTTTGTTGACGGATCTTTGTTTTTAGCGCGGTGCCCAAGTGACATTAAAATTAAAAGTGTTTATGGGGCAGGTATGGACACTCTATCAAACTTCTGTAGAGAGTGGACTTGCGATGAGCGCATCTTCTGCTCTTCAGACATTGCCTTGGTCGAACGAGTTAATTCGGAAATCCGTTTGGATGTTGTCGCATGGATTATCGAGTGGAACCCACATAAATCAAGTCTTGCAATGGCGGTAATAATCAATTATATCAATACACATGTGTGAAATTTACGAAATACTATTTCATTAGGTCACGGTAATGTGTATCCTAATCTTGCCGTGTTTGACTATTTTCTCCCCTAGTTACTAGGAAAACATGTCTTGGTCATTGGGAATTATCCCAATAGTGAACAATATCAACATCAAATGCAATTAACGGTGCTTGAAAAACAACCCATTGGCAACGATTTTCCCCACGTCGCGTGTGAATTTTTATTGTCTAAAGCGGATTGGGCCTTTTTCACGGCAACCTCTATTTCAAACAAAACATTTCAACGGCTTGCGCAATTAGCCAGTTCTTTGAAAACAGTTTTGATGAGACCAACCACGCCTAGGTTGTCGAAATGGCGAGATTTTGATATTGATTATCTCGCTGGAGTTGAAATAGTCAATCCATATCGCCTTGAGCAGGCTATTGCCCAAGGTGGCGGGGTGAAAATTGTTGAGCAATGTGTACATTATTGTATTGCAGGTTTAGGTATTTAAGTAGGTTTACATTGTCGATGAGGAGAGTATGTATTTAACAAAAAGAAGTCATCATGCGGTGACGGTTATGCTAGATGTCATGTTGCATAGTCAAAATGAAGCGTTTGTAAGACTTTCAGATATTGCGCAAAGACACCCAATTTCGGTTAGTTATTTAGAGTTACTGTTTACATTTTTAGTGAAAGCCTCATTAGTGAAAGGGGAACGTGGGCCTCGTGGTGGATATAAATTAGGTAGATCACCCGATGAAATCCTTGTTGCAGAAATCATTCGCACTGTTGATAGACAAATGAATTTAGAACAATGCGCAAACTATGATTGTCAGCACAGTCTCTGTATTTCCAACGCCTTATGGGAGTCATTAGGAGCGGAAATTGAATCTTATTTATCAAATGTGACGCTTGCAGACTTAGCAATTAAGAAAATATAAAAATGAATGTCTACCAACAGCTCTTGCACAATTTAACGGCTTTAGTGAGAGCTTTAGTGTTTCAATAAAATATGAAGATTGGAGCGAGTTAAAGCGTGAAACACAATTTTATAACGCTGTATCGCTAATTTCTGCAATCTCGCCTACCTTGATTCAACAGGAATAACCATTTGACTTAAAAGAGTGTTATAAATAGCAAACCGTTATTTTCTATCCTACATTCTAAAGATTAATTATTTATGCTCACTTCTGCAGATTTTGCGACGCTGCGCCTAACCTTTCAAGTCGCCAGCCTCGCCACGATGTTGATGTTGCTATTTGGGACACCGCTGGCGTGGTGGCTTGCGAGAACCCAATCTAAATACAAAGGTATCATCAATGCAATCGTGGCATTGCCACTGGTTTTGCCACCTACGGTATTGGGGTTTTATTTGCTGGTGATGTTAGGTAAAAATGGTCCGATTGGACAAATCACCACGCAGTTGGGTCTTGGAACGTTGCCGTTCACATTTGCAGGACTTGTCGTGTCATCGTTTCTCTATTCACTTCCTTTTGTGGTACAACCGCTGCAAACCGCATTTTCAGCCATTGGCAATAGACCGCTTGAAGCAGCCGCAACCCTTCGTGCAAGTCCGCTCGATACGTTTTTTAGTGTTGTTGTGCCGCTGTCAAAATCAGGTTTTCTTACGGCAACGGTATTGGGGTTTGCTCATACGGTCGGAGAATTTGGGGTGGTGCTGATGGTGGGTGGAAATATTCCCGATAAAACACGCGTGGTATCGGTGCAAATATATAATCACGTTGAAGCATTAGAATACAGCGAAGCACATTGGCTAGCTGGTGGACTTCTGGCGTTCTCATTTTGTGTTTTGTGGGTACTCTACAGCATCGTTAAAACACCTTCATCCATACAATTGCACAAATGAACGCGTCGATTATTGCCAAATTTAAATTGAGTTACGGTGAATTCAAACTCGACGTTGATTTGTCCCTGCCTAGCTCAGGCATTACCGTTTTATTTGGGCATTCAGGTTCGGGAAAAACGACATTGCTGCGATGCATTGCCGGTTTACAAAAAGCGCCAGAGGGATATTTAAAAATCAATGGCGAGGTTTGGCAAGACAGCGATAAACGTCTTTTTATTCCTACGCATCAACGTGCATTAGGGTATGTTTTTCAAGAGGCTAATTTATTTGCACATTTGAGTGTAAATGAGAATCTCAATTATGGGTTAAAGCGGCTTAAAAACAGCATTGATGCGATTCAAAAAACGCATATTATTGAATTACTGGGTATTTCACATTTACTGATGCGAATGCCTGAAAATTTATCAGGTGGTGAGCGGCAACGCGTTGCTATTGCGAGGGCGCTCGTGCTAAATCCAAGTATTTTATTGATGGATGAGCCGCTTGCCTCGCTTGATTGGGAGCGTAAACAAGAGGTATTACCTTTTTTGATGCGTTTAAATCAGCAATTAAAAATTCCTGTGCTTTATGTGACGCACTCAAAACAAGAAATGGCGCAACTCGCGGATTATCTCGTGCTGATGTCGCAAGGGAAAGTGACTGCCACGGGGCCAATATCACAAACACTCAGTCGCGTGGATTTGCCGCTTGCGCAAGACCGTCAAGCAAGTTGCGTTTGGGCAGTGCGTGTTGTACAACATGACAGTGCGGATTATTTAACACAAGTGCAATTTAGTGGCGGTTGTCTATTTTTGCCGATGATTCCAGTCGCTATTGGCGAAGCATTGCGTGTGCAAATTTTTGCGCGTGACGTGAGTATTACGCTCGATATTTCAACGCAAACAAGTATTCTCAATATTCTGCCAGCCACCATTTTAGCCATATCTAATGATGATATGGGGCAAAGCGTGGTGAGTTTGCAAGTAGGTGAGAACCAATTACTCGCGCATATTACCCAAAAATCAGCCGCATTTTTAAATTTAAGTCTGGGTAAACCGGTCTTTGTGCAAATTAAAGGTACCTCTATTTTAAATTAAAGTGAAAAAAGGGAATTACAATGAAAGCGAGTTCAAGCAATCAATTTAGTGGCAAGGAAAAAGAAAGAGGTAGCGGGTTGATTTTATTGTCGTGCAGAACATTCTCTAATTTGTCTTAAATACGACAAACTTGTCAGTACAGCCAATCTCAAATTTTACACACTTTATTGAGGTTTATACCTAGTGTTACTTGGTGGCATGTTTTTTAAATAAGGTTATGCTTTTAACTGGTTTTAACTAAAACAGAGAGAATGTATTATGGAACTAGGCTCTGAGGGTTTGTTTGGCATAGTTATTTTATTGATTTTATTCGTTTTATTTTATTTTTTTAAATTCAGATAACGTTAAGCGTTGTTGCCTTTTCTTAACGTAGCATTATGGAATAATCGAGCATTAATGTCATTGTGTAATCTGATTGATAAGTCATTTGACGTATTGAACTAATTGAGGATGTAACAGATACTAAAGATAAATTATTTTTGTAATCTAATGGAATTTATTCTCGCCACTGTCACTCTTCGCTATACGCAAAGGAAATATATGATGGAACTTAGTTCTGTCGGCCTATTCGGGTTAATTATTTTGATCCTATTGTACCTGCCATTTATGGTAATTATTTTAAAATAGAAAATGATCAGCATGAGTGGCTAAATATTGTGTCGTGCCAATTAATACAGGTTAGGGCATATTAAAAGTGACTACGCTGACTTAATTCAATTAGAGTTTTTCACTCTCTATTTTCGCTTCTAATTGCTCATTAAGCTGTTTCAAAATACTAATTTCACTTTCTTGCTGAGTTGTAATCAATTTTTGCTTGGCAAGACTGCATTCAATTTGATCGTTTCGTGGACATTGGTCATCATCAGAAAATAATGAGCAAAAATTTTGATTGTTTTGAGTACCCGCATTATTGTCGCCAATGCGGTTAAATACGTTTTGATCACCTCCAAATAATGCCAGCAGATTTTCATCTAATAACGCGGCAATTTTTTTTAGCTTAATCATGTTGATATTTGAATTCCCACGCTCAATATTGCCATAACCATTTGCAGACATATTCAGTCGTTTTGCCATTTCTCCTTGCGTCCAACCTTTCTGCTGACGCATAAAACGTATCTTTTCATTAATGAGCATGGCAGACCTAAAGCAATTATCCTATTAACACACTTAAAACGTTGAGCATCTGTACTTTTGTACACATGTTGAGTCAACCATAACATAATAAAAGTAAGGATGTATTATTTTATTCAAATTAGATAGTACACAATATTTTGAGGTTTATACCTAGTTTGGTTTGGTGGTTTTGATTTTTAATAAGCGTATCCTTATTCCTAAATTAATTAATTAAATAAAGGTTTGATTATGTGCACTAAAGAAGAAATGTATGAGTTAACGCAAAGCTTTGTAAAATTACCCAATATGTATCAGCAGAATATATTAGGGGTAGTCCGCCACAAAATTCAGCTTTACAAAATTGAACAAATCAAAAATGGATTTGATATTGATTTTAAAGTTCCTGAAAGCAAATTCAACCCGCATCTTTGATAGGTGTAATACGATGACAATTAAAGCGATCAAGTCCAAAAATAACGATGAGACTATCAAACTCAAAGTCCGTATTAGGTTAAAACGTCAATCTAAAGCACCTGAAATGCATAAAAGTGCATTAATAAAAATGCAACAGGAGATGGAATGAATGAAAGATCTGAGCTCAGAGCGTATAAAAAAATTACGGCAACCATCTATCTTCTCCAGGCTTGTAGTTTTTTATTAGTAGGAATTCCTTTGCTAGTGGGTGTCTTAATTAATTTTCTTCATAAAAATGACGTGTTAAATACATGGTTAGAATCGCATTTTGATTGGCAAATTAAAACAGCTTGGATTACGTTAGCAGGATTTGCAATTAGTGGTATTACATTTGAAATAGGCGTGGGTTTATACGTTCTAATCTCAACGATTATCTATCTTGTATTTCGTATTGTAGTTGGCTGGAATACACTCAATGATTATAAAGCCATTGGTGAAGAAAACTGATTTACCATGATTATTTAAACTATTCAAGGCGACCCTCTGTCACTTTTCATCTAAAGGTTTGTTACCCGACCCTTTATTTGTTGAGTGATTTTTTTTATCAGTTTGATTGGGATAATAAAAAATAAAATCTAGAAAATATAGATGCTTAAAATGACTTATTTTTTATTTTTAGATTAGCATGTTTTATACATACTCATAAAATTAAGTTGAAAATACTGGAATTTAGAAACAAAAAAACGCTATATTATCTGATAAGTCGGCATTTATACGGTACAATCATAAAAAAATTCGATAAAATGAATATGGATACTCAATTAGGATTGATTGTTATTAAAATAGGCATTGGAGGTCGAGGAATGCGAGAATTTGAAGACACAATTGACGGCATCTCAATTATGAATAGTGTGGATGACATTATGGAAGCTTATCAATTAACGCAACGAAGATTATTTAAGGGAGTGCAGTAGCATGAGTGAAGAGAACGAGACACTTAAAAGTGGTCTGACGGTTTTAGTGGTTGACGAACCTGTGATTACGGATTTTTTGTGTAAGGCATTAATTTTTACTGGGCATACGCCTATTATTTATAATGATTCGAAAAAAGCACGTGACGAATTTCAAAAAAATCCCGAAGCCTTTGACGCCGTTATTTTGGATTCTCGTATATTTGTTCCTGAACTGATTAATGAGTTAGTTGAGCACTGGCAACTTCCTGTGTTGGTGTGGAGTCAATCTGTTAGAGTTGATGACGTTAAGCACAAAAATGAGCGTATCACCCTCTTAAAAAAATCTATTATCAATCATTTCAGTGATATTTTGTTATGGCTTGACCAAATTGAACCTCAAACTCCCCATCCCAAAGAAGTGAGTGAATTATTTTACCTTATGTATATAAGTAAAAAAGTTGATCATTTTTTGGAAGATGATTTAATTCATATACTCAATAGTTCGCGAAAAAATAATAAAAAACAAGGTATTACCGGTGTTTTGATTTACAACAAAGGACATTTTCTACAAATTTTAGAAGGAAGTAGAGAGAGTGTGAATACTGTTTTTCATGAGCATATTTTAAAAGATAAACGCCATGAAAATATAGTCACTCTTTCTCAAGGCCTCATGGCTAAACGTGATTTTGTGAATTGGGATATGGGATTTTATGGCACCACCGGCCACCATAATTATGATTTATTAGCGAATACCAATCTTAATACACATCCCGCAGGCGATATTATTCAAAAACGCTTGAGTACAGTTCAGTCAATGATAAATCAATTCATGGGAAACTCATCAAACTCGCAAATCTAGTTTGCTTTATTATCGCATTTTTATGCCTTTTTTACAGACTTCGTGCAAAGGTCTCTCATTAAATTAAATAAATAATTTATAGTTAATTTAATGATGACAAGTTCAGTATAATTAATGTGAATTATGAGGTATTTTACGTAATTTACTAATATCATAACCGAGATTAGCAACTGTATTTGATAATTCCTTGTATTGACTTTCATCCATTAGAGGTGATCGCGCCATTATCCAAACATAGTCTCTCGCATTTCTTGCAATAATAGTACTAGAATAGTCTTTATCCAAGTAAGCAATAATATATTCAGATTTAAACGGCCAAATAAATTGCATACCCCATACGGCGTTGCCTGTATTTTCAACTACATAACCATGGGGTTTATAGCGTTTCTCATCGCCATCAAATCCACCGTTTCGATAAACAAAAGTCGTGTTAATACTACCATCTTCTTCAAGTTGATAAGATTCCACTGCGTTGTATGCCTCCGTTTCAATTATTGTTGGAATGCATGCAATGACATACCAGTCACCCATAAATTGATTTAAGTCAACGTAGGATACCGGTTTAATGATGGACATATTTTGATTACTACAAGCACTGATGAGCATAGCAACCATTCCAGTCAGTGTATTTCGTACTTTATTTTTCATATTCACTCTATTTTCCTCAATTTTGTCACCGATGAGTCAAAATAATAGGTGTATTTTATCTTCAACATGACATGGTTATTAAAATAAACGATTGATCACTTTATCTGTTCAGAAGAGACAAAAATGTGAACCTAATTTCGGATTATTATCAACATTAAATAAAACATGAATAGCAATATTATTTAGGTGAAAATTAGAAATTTCTTGCTAACAAGTTATATTGCATTATGTCGTTTAATAAAAAGGTAGTGTGCGACCATCCACTCATTGCCCTCGTTATAACCAAATAATTCAGAGCAAGACATAAAGAAAATTCGCCAGCGTTGGATCCAAACATCCGCTTGATGATTACCGTAGGCATGATTAAACACCTCACGAATTTCATTGAGATGGCTATCCATATTATGTAACCAGGCATCGGCTGTTTTTTGATAATGAGAACCAGATAAATCCCATTGATGTTGCAAACGCAATTCTTTTTGAAAATGCAGCAAGGTATCTTTGGCGGGCATTAAACCACCAGTAAAAAAATATCGCCCCATCCAGTTATCTTCGCCATCGGTTTCAAAAGGATAGGCAAAAAGACGATGACAAAAAATGTGGACAAACAGTTTGCCATCTTCTTTTAACCAGCTGGCAACCTTATTTAAAAGGCTGTCATAATTTCGCATGTGTTCAAACATTTCAACGGATACAATTCGATCAAAGTGTTTATCTAGGGTCAATTGATTAACATCACACGTTATCACCTCTATATTATTCAAATTACGCTGAAGTGCCTGTTCTTGAATATATTGGCGTTGGCTATTGGAATTGGAAACAGCGGTAATGTGACTATTTGGAAAATTTTTTGCCATCCAAAGGGTTAAAGATCCCCAACCGCAACCCAATTCGAGTATGTCCTGACCATCAATTAAGTCCGCTCGCTGGACGGTAAGCGCTAACATACGCGCTTCTGCTTGATTTAAATTGTCAGTTTGCTCATCCCAATAGCAAGAAGAATACTTAAAGTGTTCACCCAACGCATACTGATAAAATGCGGCAGGAACTTCGTAGTGCTGCGCGTTAGCGGCAATCGTCTCAATGGCAATGGGACTTTGATGAAGATGATTTATAAATTGCGCTTTATGCTGCTCTGTATTGTTGGCATGTTCCTCTTTAAGGCGTTGCTTTAAAAGTTTTCTGATTCCATAGCGAATCAAGCAGTCTGGCAATAAATTACGTTCAGCTAAGGTAATCAAACTCATCATGAACCTCTTAAATTTCGGGTATGTTTAAATGTGTTTTGTTAGCGCTTTCTCAAATTCACATTAAAAGCGAATTAGCGCAACGTTAGGTTATCTTAAGGCTATTTATCGGATTGGATTTTTGGCCACCAAGGGAAAAATATACTGGTAGTATTTTGATACAAACGATAATTATCACCTCGACTTCGCAGGGCCTGTTGTTCAGTAAACGGGATGCCAGTGAGCCAGTATAAAAAAATAAACATCACAACAGGCGCCGCCCATAACGCCTGCTCATATTCTCCACCCCAACCCATTAGGGGATAAGCAAACCAATGTAGCCATTCAAAAAAATAATTCGGATGTCTAGAATATCGCCACCAGCCAGTACAGCAAGTTAAACCTCGATTGTCTGGATTTTGTCGAAATTCAACCAATTGATCATCCGATGTTTTTACACCGTATAAAGCAAAAAAGGCAATGAGCAATGCCCCGATGACAAAAGACGTGTGCGGCTGAGTATGTTGCGCAACCGCCCAAAAGGGGAATGACAATAGACAAATAAATCCGGCTTGAACAATGAAAAATAAAAGAAAACCCTGCTGAGCCCACTCTTTCATTGCTAAACGCATCGCAAAATAGCGACCATCTTCAGTTTCATTAAAAACACGATTTTGCAAATGATAACCTAGGCGAAAATACCAACAAAACGTCAACATCCCCAAACAGACTTTTAAAAATAAGGGTGCTTCGCCAGTCAATGAATATAGTAATCCGGCAAACATCATACCAAAAGCCCAAGCGACATCAACAATTCCCGCATTAGCGTGACTCTTTTGCCAATACCAAGCCACTAACAGTAAAATGACACTAAATATAGCAACACTCATTAGGCTGTGCATGACGCTCTCCCTTAAATAAAATAAATATCTTTAAGCAGACACAGTGGCCCATCAATGATTACAACACCCAAAAATCATCATTCATGTTCCCTTAAAAAATAGACGCATTTATTGTCGCAATCCGAATGCGTCAATAGGTAACCATTGCTGACGTCGATTTGCGGGTTTTGCAAATAGGAGCTGCACATTTGAAATGGATTTCTCTCTAAACCCCCCTTCGCAGTAACACAAGTAAAATTCCCACATACGGATAAATTCCTCGCTGTAACCTTGCTCTCTCACTTGGTCTAATTTTGCCATGAAACGTTGACGCCAGTAATATAATGTCAACGCATAACTTTCACCTTGATCTTCAAGATTAAGGAGCCGTAAATCAGAACAACGCGCCGCACTGGCAATAATGACACTGACACAGGGAATAAAACTCCCGGGGAATATATAGCGTTTAATAAAATCAACGCTTTTTAGGGCTTGATGATAATATCTATCTTCAATCGTAATTGCTTGAATCAATCCTAACCCATTAGGCTTTAATAAGGTTGAACATTTTTTTAAATACGTATCAAGGTAATGATGCCCCACTGCCTCAATCATTTCAATTGATACCAACTTATCATAACTGCCTTGCAAATTCCGATAGTCTTCGAGCAAAACGGTAATGTGAGCGGACAAATCTTCGTCAATAATGCGCTGCTTAGTCGCCTCATACTGCTGCATTGAAATGGTGGTCGTAGTGATGTGACAACCATAATTTTTAGCAGCATAAATTGCAAATCCACCCCATCCCGTCCCGATTTCTAAAATGTGGTCTTGCGACTGTAAATCTAACTTTTCACAAATTCGTTTAAGTTTCGCAGTGGACGCCGCGTCTAAACTTGTTTCACCTGGGTAAAAAGTCGCAGAGGAATACATACTGTGCTGATCTAAAAATAGCGAAAATAACGCGTTTCCCAAATCATAATGGGCTGCAATGTTTTTTTTGCTACCAGTGTGCGAATTACGGTTTGTAAAATGCCATAGTTTGAGTAAATGATTCGCTAACGAGGCAAAACCGCCTTCCATACTGTCAAGTAAATCACGATTACGCACCAGTATTTGAATAACGTGGCATAAATTATCCGCTTCCCATTCGTTATCCATATAAGATTGCGCAGCCCCAACGGATCCGCCCACAGCAAGTTGACGATAAAAATTCATATTCAATACGTTAATTCTAGCACATAGGCCATCAGAGCCTTCGGAGCCTAAAGTATGCTCACCTAGCGAATCAGAAATAATGAGTACGGCATTTTCAAGATAGCCAAGTTTCTTCAAAAATCGACTGCGTAAAAACAGATCGATCCGTGTTGAATTTTGACTTAAATCGCAAACAATTTCGTTCATGGAGCCTTGTAATATTTAATAAATATTCAGCATGGAAAATAAAAAAATTAAACCTAATTTGAGTCAACGTAAGATTAATTTACCATTACGTTGGCTTGAAAAATTTTTATACACCTAATTTAGGCTTCGAACAACTGACTAAATCAGGCCTAAAAGAACCTATCTTTTTTACGTCGATTTTTTGTCTGGATGACTATAAAAAGGAATACCTTTAATCCATAAACGTAAAGCGTGCCAATAAATAGCAAAAATGACAATTAATGGCATAAAAGGGTAATGTAGTGGCATCGTAATCATCTTAGATGGACTTAATTCCTCTGCTTTTAATTGTAGGGTGGCGTCAAAACAGCATTCATTTTCCTGCTCTAATTGCATGTGAATTGTTAAATTAGCATCATGAAAATTAAACTGCCATCGGTATTGCTGATCCATGGGCATAAAGGGCGATACATGAAATTTTTTATCAAAGGAAAATTCAAATTGCCATTCATTTTGTTTAGTTGGCATCTCACTTGTATCTAATACGTAGCAGTAGCGCTCATTCCAAGGTGTGTTATGAATATCAGCAAGAATATAACGAGGTGTATTTTCCCCTTCAGGAAAACAGAAATAAAAACTAACGGGATTAAAACAAAGCCCCAAAAAGCGCAGATGTGTAAGCAAGCAAATTCGGCCATGGAACGTTTCACCCGTATGCTGCTTGATGCACTGTTTTACCGCATCAGACAAATCTTGATGTTGATTTCCCATATAATCGCGTCGATAAAAACTAACCAAATTAAAGCGCTCTAAAGACCAAAAAGGACTTTGTGCCACTACTTGATTTAATTCTTCAAGATCCAGCCAGCTTAAAAAGAGGGTATAGAAGAAGGTATGTTTTTTGGGTAAATATCGTCGATGCCTAATCCACCCTTGAAAAAATTGACTTTTGAAGGCGGTCATACTCCCTCACATAACCGCTTAATAACGTTCTCAGCACTTTGAGCACCATCCTCATGAAATCCCCAACCCCAATACGCACCAACATACCAAGTATTGTTTATGCCGCTGATTTCATCACGACGCTTTTGTGCCGCTAAACTAGACGTGGTGTAAACAGGATGATGATAATTTCTTTTTTGCAGTATTTTGTTTGGATCAATGTGATCTGTGCAGTTGAGCGTTACTAGTAACGGTTGTGGCGCCTCTAAATTTTGAAGTAAATTCATATAATACGTCACTGTGCAGCGAGTTTGCTCGTCATTTAATTTGAGTGCATTCCAACTTGCCCACGCTTTAGGGTGTTTGGGCATTAGATTGATGTCCGTGTGCAATACCACTTCGTTATCTTGAAACGTCATCGCCCCCAAAATTTCATTTTCTTGATGACTAGGATTGGCTAATAACTTAAGTGCTTGATCACTATGGCACGCAAAAATCACTTGATCATAGCGCGCTTCTCCATCCTTTGTTTTTACGATTACGCCGCCTTTATCTCGTTCAACGTTCTGCACAGGACAGGCTAAGCGAGTTTCACCGTTAAACATACGCTTAAATTCCTTAATATACGATGAAGATCCCCCACAAACGGTTCGCCATTGTGGCCTGTTATCTGTCTTCAACATTTGATGATTGGCCATAAAGGCGACAAAATAACGTACTGGGAAATCCCTTACTATATTTGGTGAACCTGACCATAATGCGCACGCCATTGGGAGGATATGATCATCAATAAAGGCTTGACTGTATTGCTGTTGATGCAAATAATCGCCCAGGGTTAAGCTATCATCACTACTCTTTAAAAGAGCAGGGGCCTCACGGTAGAACCTTAATATATCGCTGACCATTCTATAAAAACGAGGACTGAGTAAATTTCTTCGCTGGCAAAATAGTTTATCTAATGTGGTCGCATTGTATTCAAGACCGGAAAGGGCGTCAGTAACACTAAATGTCATATCCGACGATTGCGATTTGACATTCAAATCATCTAGGAATTGACAAAAATAATGATAATTATGTTCATTAAAAACAATAAATCCGGTGTCCACGGCATAAAATTTGCCCTCTATATTGATGTCATGCGTATCTGTATGACCACCTAAATAACTATTCGCCTCATACAACGTAACATGATGCTTTTTACTCAAATAGTGCGCGGCATAAATCCCTGAAATGCCGCTGCCAATAATGGCTATGTTCATTATTTTGCATCCTTTCCAATAAGATTTGAATATAAGCGTTCAGAAGGAACGGGTCTTAATTCCCATATTATGCCTAAATAGGACATCAGCTTAAGTAAGTAATAACTCATATCAATTTCCCACCAAAAAAAGCCTTGACGAGCTGATACAGGGCAGTGATGGTGATTATTGTGCCAACCCTCTCCCATGGTTAAAAGAGCAATAAATCCATTATTTCGACTATCATCACCCGTGTCGTAACGCTGAGAACCTAAAATATGGGCAAGTGAATTCACAAATAACGTACAGTGAATCAAAACAACGGTGGAGACAAAATAACCCCAAACCAGCATTTGCAAGCCATTAGTCTGCAACTCGGGATAGATATTTTCTAAATAATACCCAAAATAAAAAATAGAAATTCCATAAAGAATCGGAACAAAAACATCAAAGCGGTCTAGCAAAACTAATTCAGGAAATTTAACTAAATCACGAACACAATGCTCATGCGTAGTAAAATTTTTAAGACACAAAAACCATCCCACGTGACTCCATAAAAAACCATGTTTTGGGCTATGAATGTCTTTATCTTTGTCGGAATAAATATGGTGACGACGATGATGAGATGCCCACCAAATAGGCCCTCGCTGAGTTGCTGTAGCACCTAACACACCAAAAAAAAACTGCGCTATGCGACTAGTTTTAAATGCTTTATGGGAAAAATAACGATGATAAAAAGCGGTAATTGCGAACATACGGATCAAATATGACGCCAGCGCCACCCATAATGCAATTGGACTTATGCCGACAACAAACACAAGAAGGCAAAGTAAATGCATTAAAATAAACGGAATGACTCGCATCCAATCAATTGCTTCACTTATATTGTCTTCTAATTTCACATTACTGTTATCAAACCAAGCCAGTACTTTGTTGAGTACATTTTGTAAAGACATCAAGCACTCCATTGTCAACATGATTCATACTTAAAAGAAATAATAATTTATCCCCTTAATTTATATGACAATTAATATCATTATTTTTATTTTCTTCTATGCATCAATATAAAATTACAATTATTTAATACGGAGACATGGCTATGTCATCTTGAACACTTTAAAATCATATTCATTTTGGATAATTTCTAGCAAAAATTAAATTAGAATTTTTACCTGGTTTAGTGTCGCCCCAGTTTAATAAACGTTACAAGGAGGATTATTCAAAATTGAAACGACACTAAATTTCCTACCATTACCGTTGGTTATATTAGCAAACTGATATAAATTAAAAAGCGAAATCACAATGCAATTTATTGTATTTTCTTTTATTTGTTTTAAAATCAATAATATAATTATTATTAACCAACTAAATTAGTATGAATATATTTTCTAATACCGCACTTTGTGCGTTTAACAATGACATTTTTGAGTAGAGTGCATTTGAAGTGGTGAAGAAATGTTGCATAACGAGATAAACATGCACTACTTAAATCTCTATCTGTCTGACAGGGATTACTAAAGGTGTTCTAACAGTAGTAAAAAAATGCAGTTCCGTCTGGGGGATTGCGCGTCAAATTCAGAAAATACAGTTGTATAAACTGCACCAAAGGGTTACCAAGTAATTTAAATTGCAATTGGCGTTATTGTAACCCCAAACCCAAACCCTACAGTTACATTAAAAATATCTTATAGGTAATTGAAGCTCTAAACCTTAACGCGCTACTGAAGATTAAAATCGTTATTTCATAAAATATTTAGTATAGTCTTGGGAATTAGATAATTTTTGTTTTATCAACTCTCCTGCAGGATGGGTATCTAAATCTGTCCATGATAAATTAGAATCTTGCTCGTCCTGAGTGCTATAAAATCCCATATCCCAATTAGCAAAATGTCGTTTAGTGGTTGGGTCGAGTACCAGTAACGTTACATTTGTGTGGCGTTTATCTTTCTGAATATGATCGAAAAATAGTGAAGTGACGGCACTAAAACTACCTTCTAATACTTGTAGCCACCAGCCTTTGTTGTAAAGTAGAACACCTGTAATTTCGAGTTCTTTGTTAATTTTACGCGCTACTTTTAAAATATCCATCACATCTGAAGGTTGAGTTTCTCCTACAGCATGACTTGCGTAAATTAACGTAAACAACGGATTTTTTTCTTCGAACACGCGTTCGGGTTTGTTTATATTGTCAAGCCACGAAACTAATTTTTTTATGTCTGTTTTAGAACTTAAATAATCAATTACACCTTGCGTCAAGCTACGATTGACTGATGTGTCAAGAATTAAACAAGGTAGTGAAGCGTGATGAAGAAATTCGTCCAAACGACTTACTGCATCAGCGTTAAGCTCAAGATTTACAATCAAAGCATCAACTTGTTCTAAAGAGGAGGCTAATTTGTCACAAATATCATCTATATTGTTGAAAACTGATGGTACGTGACCCCAACAATAAAGCGCGACAGCTAAAGCATTGGTTTCTTCATTTTCTAAAACGACTATGTTAAGGCTTTTTTTCATTACCCTTCTCCAAATTTATTTTTATTATTAAAATTGTGACTAATGTTTCTGATAATCCAAAGATTGTATAGCTTTTCGTAAATTTACATTATAAAAAAATATTGATTAAAGTGAAAAACTGATTCGATTTATTTCAACTCATTTTATTTTGATAACATGGCAATAATCGCGTTCAACTCCCTTATTTCATTATCCGCTTCAACTTGCTCAGTCATATCATATTGAACACCGAGATAGTAAATAATACGGCTTTTTCTATCTAACAGAGGGGTTATCTTTAATCGGTTATAAAATAGTGTACCGTCTTTTTTGTAGTTTCTTATTGTTACTTCAATCGATTCCTGTTTATTCATCGCTTCTGAAATTTGCTTACTGGCTTCTTGATTTTGATCATTGGCTTGCAAAAAACGACAATTAAAACCGATAGTTTCTTCTTGACTATAACCAGTTAGTGTTTCAAATGCTTTATTGGCATAGACGATTGGGGCATCCGGTAAATCTGGATCTGAAAGTATTACCCCATTCACACATTCATCAAGAATAGTGGTTAGCAAGTAAGGAATCACGCCATCAGAATCTTTTTCAGCAATAAAAAGCATATTTAATCTCCATAATTTATATGACAATCAAGGTCATTTTTTAATTTAATATTGATGCATAACACTATGTCATCTTGAACACTTTAAAATCATATTCATTTGCGATAATTTTTAGCAAAAATTAAAAAATATTGTTGATGTGGCTTAGTGTCGCCCCAGTTTAATAAACGTTACAAGGAGGATTATTCAAATTTGAAACGACACTAAATTTCCTACTATCTCCGTTGGTTATTTTATCAAATTGATTTTAATTACAAAACAAAAAACTAATACTATTTTTTTTTTTTTTTAATTTGTATAAAAATCAATAGTATAATTATTATTAACCAACTAAATTAGTATGAAAATATTTTGAACTATCGCACTTTGTGCGTTTCTACGCGTTTTGAGACTTTATCACGGATGCTTTGAGGGCGTATTTACAGTACGTGCGGAAGTTAATCGATTAAATTTTATTGATATGCGCAAGTAAACAAGGTGTTCGAGATATAAAGACGTTTATTTTTAAGTGGTTGTTTTAAAGACTAGCTGATAATAATTAAAAAAAGCTAATGTTTTTGAATGACATTAGCTTTGATCTGATCAATCTTTAGATTAATGTTTGCTTTCTAATACTGAGTTTGCTGCTGAAATATGCACCACAGCAGCTTGCGAATAGGATACTGCTGAATTAAATTTGCCTAGGTGACCTTGATCAATTGCTTTTTGAAGCTCTTCTGCACCTGCGTTTAAATGATTTTTAGCAATACCTTTTGCCGCTATAGAGGCGGTCAAAGTATGTTCTAGCGCCGTTCCAGCATGATGAACAACCTCAGCAGCATTGTCTGCTGAAGCCGCATTTTTAGCATGGTCGAGGGCAACACTCGAATGATCCTTAAAAATATTGTTGTCTAACGCAAAAGCCATGTTGCTACTTAAAAGTAAAGCAGCTAAAGCCAAAGTTATTTTTTTCATATCACACCTTTGTATTTTATACGTTTTTAAAATAATGAAGTTGAATTGAAGACAATAATGGCTTTAGTCCATCTTTACCGTGTTGCTATTTTTATTGGACGATCCTTTTGATTGGCATTGAAGAATGGCTTCTTCCCACGAAGTATCGGCATGAATTCGGTTTTGGAAACAAGTAATGGTTTGCTCAGAATCACTGGTTCCAGCGCATAGGCGGATGGCATTTTCCCATTTCCATTTATCCCCATCGCCCCATTTTACATGGCCGTTCATGACTTTATTGAAGCATTCACCAGGCTCTTTAGGTTTTGTTGTTCCTTCACACAGCTTGTTGATATTGACCTGTTCCCATTGGGTATGACCGTTACTATCCCAAGCGATTTTGTCTTGAATATGTTTAGAACATTCCGATTCATGTTCATTTGCCATGACCGGACTGGTATAGGCGGCAACTACAAAACCTAAAAAACTGATTGATTTTAAGATATTTTTTTGATTTATTGCGTACATTATCTTCCCCTGAATATTATTAGAATTGTGATTCATAAAGCAAAAATAACCAACTGCGTAGCTAGGTTATCACCATGAACAATATTCAGTCAAGAAAAAGAAAATGAAGTAATTAATCTAGGTTTAATTGCATATTGCGAAAGGCCTTACTGTATCTTTTGATCCGTCAACAGAAAACAGGACAGAAAAGTTAAGCTACATTTCGAAAAGATTCGAAGTTAGCAGGCGACATTTGATTATTAGCGGAATGCCGGCGTTTTCGGTTATAAAACACTTCAATAT
>Ga0114962_10001851_pt1 | contig 18073 bp, 15 predicted proteins | sample C_130820_MF_Meta_FD_87017 | JGI IMG/M metagenome (GOLD analysis project Ga0114962, IMG submission 87017) | Freshwater microbial communities from Lake Croche, Canada to study carbon cycling - C_130820_MF_MetaG | ecosystem: Environmental > Aquatic > Freshwater > Lake | place: Lake Croche, Canada...
GCGGCAGCAGCATGCCCTTTAGACAGAGGGCAACCCATAGCCTGTCGAATCACCATGAAGCTACCAGGTAAAATGCGAAGCCCTCCTAATCTTTTCGCATCCAACTCAAGTTGTTGCCTCACGCCTGCGCTTATTTGGTATCCCGCAGATAGCATTGTGTCCACGACTATTTGCGATGTGGCAGTTCGAATTAGTGTTGCGTTACTTATTTCTCGAGATAAAAAAAGATCATATGCGCTTCCAGTTCCTACTACGATGTTTATTCCAGCGCAATCTACTTCTTCAGCCGTTACTATTGGATCGTCATGGCGCACTAAGTATGAGCCCTCTATTAAAACGTAAGGTGGAGTAAAAAAAATTCCTTGGCTTCGTTGTGGATCAATCGCGAAGAATCCAATATCGGCCCGTTGCTCGCGAATCGCATCGACTGACTGGCCTGCAGAGTCAAAAACCAGGTAATCGATGTCAGACTGAAGTTCAGCTGCGAAGGCTTTTGCTAAGTCTACAGATACCCCAGTCGGTCCATCAGTGCTTCGTTGCGCTAAAATTGTATTGCCTGCATTGATAGATGCACGTAAGCAACCATTAGCCGCAAATGCTTGCCGAATTGATTCAGGTGCAAAGTGAATTGGATTGATCGTCATTCCACCTTAATCCCTAGTTGCTTAACAAGGCCGCCCCATTTGGAGTTCTCGCTAGCGATGAAGCGCGTGAACTCAATTGGTGAATTAGGTACGACTTCAAAACCTTGCTTGTTGAATTGTTCTCGGACTTCAGGTGACTTAAGTGCGTTAAGTGCCTCTCGATTAATACGATCTACGATTTCAGGCGAAGTCTTTGCGGGAGCTACCAAACCAAACCAAGTGATAACTTCGAATCCAGGATACCCAGATTCAGAGATAGTAGGAATGTCTGTAACTAAGGGTGAGCGTTGTAGGCCTGATACCGCGAGCGGCCTGAGTTTTCCTGACTGAACCGAAGGAAGAAGACCTGAAATGCTAGACATCATCATCTGTACCTGGCCACCGACTAAGTCGATCAATGCGGCTGCATCACCTTTATAGTGGACAGAAGTGACATTGATGCCTGCTGTCTTTCGAAATAGTTCTACCGACATATGTGGAGAAGAGCCAATTCCACCAGTCGAGTAATTTATTTTCCCTGGGTTGGCCTTTGCGTAAGCAACCAGTTCAGCTAGGTTCTTTGCTGGAAATGATGGATGGACCACCATAAGTAGCGGGTTGTGAGCGATTCGCACTACCCCTGTGAAATCTTTTTCAGGATCATATCCAACATTTGGATAGATGTATGGTGCAACTGCATGTGTGGTCTGCACTGCCAAGTATAGAGAATAGCCATCGGCTGGTTGCTTAGCTGCATAGCTCGCGCCAATCGAACCGGCTGCTCCAGGCCTGGCTTCTACGACGAACGGTTGCCCCAGTCGTTCCGAAAGTTGATTGGCAATTAGGCGTGCTACTGAGTCAGTCGGTCCGCCAGCAGTAAATCCAACAATAATTTTTACGGGTTTGTTTGGGTAATTTTGGGCTTGAGAGCCAAATGTTGTTGATGCGGCAATGATTCCAATTGCGGCGCGTCGGGTAAGAGATTTTTGCAAGAATTCCCCCAGTTCAATTTAAAGAAATTAGTAAAAGCAACGTAAGTTTGACCGAATAATTAAATAACTAAGAATTATATTTTTGAATAATTAAATAACTATTTAGAATAATTTAGAAACAGTTTTTTACTCCTAATGATTATTCATTAATCGAATACTTCGATCCCAAAAAATATATGAATGCATGCGCAATAAAAGGTGGTATCTTCCACTCGTTTGGTTGCCTTGCAGCCTTATAAAAAACATGGCGAAGCTAACAAGAGGAGATAGCAAATGAAAGACCTTTACCGCCTCTACATTGACGGGATTTGGCGGGAAGGCTCTGAAGGAAAGCACTTTGATGCTATCAACCCTTTCAATCAGAAAGTGTGGGCGCAAGTGTCTCAAGCCTGCGAGAGTGACGTGCGTGATGCGGTATCGGCTGCAAGACGCACTTATGAGCATACTTGGCGCAAAACTAGCGGTAGTCAGCGCTCAGCGCTATTGCATCGTCTGGCTACTCTCCTTGAACGTGATGCGCCGCGTATAGCGCGACTAGAGAGCACAGATAATGGGAAAACCATTCGCGAAACACACGCCCAAATGCTTTATGTGGCGCGTATTTTCAAGTACTTTGCAGGTTATGCAGATAAGATTTGTGGTTCTGTTATCCCATTGGATCAGCGAGACGTACTTGATTACATGGTGCGTGAACCTTACGGAGTAATTGGTGTCATTACCGCTTGGAATTCACCTATTGCCCTCTTAGGTAATAAGTTGCCAGCAGCTCTTGCGGCAGGAAATTGCGTGGTAATAAAGCCTTCTGAACACGCCTCTGTTACTACGCTTGAGTTCTGTCGGCTGGTTGAAGAGGCAGGCTTCCCGCCAGGAGTTGTAAACGTTGTAACCGGAGATGCGTCCATCGGCCGCGCACTGGTAGGGGGAGGCGGGATCGACAAGGTTACCTTTACAGGAAGTGGTCATGCTGGTCGAGATGTGGCTGCGTTAGCAGGTAAACAGCTCATACCCGTTACGCTTGAGCTTGGCGGGAAATCACCTAACATCATTTTCTCTGACGCCGACATCGATAAAGCTGTTGTGGGTGCGTTAGCTGGAATTTTTGCTGCAGCAGGACAAACTTGTATAGCGGGGTCGCGTCTGTTGGTTCAGCGTCCGATATATGAACAAATGATTTCTCTTCTTGTGACTCGCGCTAATCGAATTGTTCTAGGCAATCCGCTAGATGAAGCAACTGAGATGGGAACGGCTGCAAATGAGCCTCAATTTCGCCGTATCTTATCGGCGATTGAAAAAGGTCAACATGATGGAGCTCGTTTAGTCGCTGGTGGTGGGCAGTCAAATGACCCATTACTGAAGCAAGGATTTTTCATCCAGCCCACTATTTTTGCTGATGTGGATAATCGAATGACATTGGCCCAAGAAGAAATTTTTGGCCCTGTTCTCTCAATGATTCCCTTTGATACTGAAGAGGATGCTCTTTCCATAGCCAACGATACTTGCTTTGGTTTAGCCTCTGGGGTATGGACGCAAGATATTTCTCGTGCAATGCGAATGACACGAGAACTTCGTGCAGGTGTTGTGTGGGTGAATACTTATCGTATGGTTTCACCACAAGGTCCATTTGGTGGAGTAAAAGAAAGTGGGTTTGGTCGTGAGCGTGGAGAGTTAGGACTTTTAGAGTTCACTGTAGCTAAAAACGTCATGATCGATTTCTCTAATGAAGTTCGCGATCCTTTTGCCATTAAAGCCTAATTACCCCAAAAAGCAGAGTAACTATCAGCATGATTGATCGAATCGAAATATTTGTAACTGAACTACCCTATCGACTGCAGCGTATCTTTTCAAGTGGAACCTACGACACTGGGCCTTTAGGAAGAGTACTTGGTAAACCGGTGTTAGTTCGAATACACGCTGACGGGGTAGTGGGTTGCGCGCAAATAAGGCCTATAAGTCCTGGACATTTCGTATCAGACACCACGCACAGCGTGGTCGCAGCGATTCGTGAAATCTACGGTCCAGGGTTACTGGGCCGCGACATATTCGACATTGAGAGCATTACAGAGGGATTTGACTTGCGACTAGCCGGTAATCCTGCCGCGCGTGCTGTTCTAGACATTGCTTTGTATGACGCGATGGGGAAGGCGTTAGGAGTGCCTGTATACAAACTCATGGGTGGATGTAGTCAACCGATCATCCCGCTTGAATGGTCGGTAAGTCTTGCAGATGATATAGGGGTCATGGTGGCGGAGGCAACGCGCGCAGTAGAGGAGTTTGGTATCAAAGTGATTTGTCTAAAGGCCGCTGATAAGAGAGGTTGGCGCCAAGACGTCCTCAACTTTGAGGCGGTTCGTAAGGCTTTAGGAAACGATGTAGTCATTGGCGTAGATCCAAATACTGGGTGGTCTGTTCCTGACGCCATTTCAGCTATGCACTCTTTGCATCCCTTTGGTCTTGGCTACTTAGAACAACCGGTCGCAAGACGGAATCTAAGTGGCATGGCCGCTATTCGAAGAGAAGCTAGAGGCGTCCCTTTGATGGCAGATGAGGGACTATTCAATATACAAGACGCTTTCGCGATAGCTGAGGCTGGCGCTGCAGACGCTTTATGCATAAAGCTTTATAAGATAGGTGGATTAACACCTGCCCGCAAAATTGCTGCTGTTGCAGAGTCAGCAGATATTATGCTCAATTGCGGAGGTCTAGCTTCTCAGTCCCAACTAGAAGCTGCAGCATCAGCACATTTTTATGCCAGCGTACCACTGCGTCGCATGATGGGCGCTGGCGAGTTTGTTTTCGGTCTCAATACTATTGCGCCAGATCCATTGGTGCTAGATTCAGACTTTGTTGTGCGTGATGGAAGTGTTGAAGTACCCCATGGTCCAGGTCTGGGGATTACAATTGATGAAAATGCACTGCGTCGTAACACTTTGCTACATGAAGTTATAACCTAACCGAAAAATAAGCTAAATAACTTCAGGACATTTGAAGTTATTTTTGAGGTATAAGTAAGTTACCCTCAAACAAACGGCGCTGCGTACGATAAAAACTGCCGCTATCAACATGCCAGACAGCGCCAATTCTCCTAACGTTGGCATCAACCTGTAATACGCCCGATGGCATACCAATTCGTAAAGCGAAACCACTTGTCCTTGCCCTTAATTGACAGACTTGGTTAACGATCGAGCCATCAATTCGCGCTGCAGTAGCCATGCACATGGATACCCCTAGAGGTAGCGCACGGTGTGGTTGTCCATTAGAGATGGCGCGGGCAACGAAATCCACTAAATCGGCACTAGTGGTATCTCCGGATAAGGTATTAGAGTTGGTAGATGGTGCTACAACGGCGACAAAAGGAATAGCAGAACGCTTAGCTGCATTTTCAGCATTATTAGCTATACCCATCCGCAAGGAGGCTTCAATTCGAATTGCGGCCAGATGTCGCATTAATAAATCGCTTTCTTCGATTCGCAAAGGCGATTCCGTTCCAGTCATACCAACGTCACTAGCACGAACAAAGACGCAGGCGTTGCTTGAATCAATCAAGGAAGCTTCGATCTTGCCGAAACCTGGAATATCTAGTATGTCAACTTCGTTATTCGTAGGGAGTAATCGTCCAGTAGAGGCCCCGCCAGGATCAAGAAAATCAAGCCGTAATGGGGCTCCACTACCAGAGACTCCAGGAATTTCTAGTAATCCGTCAACCTCAGCCATTCCATCACGCACCTCAAAATTTGCAACGATGACCTTACCTGTGTTGGTGTTATGTATTCGGATAGCGGTTGGACCATTAGGCACGGTGACAAGGCCTTCATCCACTGCAAAAGGGCCCACTGCTGCAGACATATTGCCGCATAGCGGTTGCCAATCAATCTCGGCAGTTTTAATCAATACCTGACCAAAAGTGTAATCAACGTCAGCATCATCACGTGTTGGTGGACCAATCACGCACACTTTAGAAAGCGATGAAAGGCCGCCTCCCATGCCATCGAGCTGTCTTCCAAATGGATCTGGGCTGCCCATTGCCGCAAGCACTAAGTCATCCCAATGTTTGCGATTGGCTGGCAAATCTCTTGTATGTAAAAGAAGACCTTTACTAGTTCCCGCTCTTACAAATACTGCTGGAATTTTTAATTGCGACATGGCCCTAATCCACCTTGGCGCCAGCTGCTAAAACAGCCTTGCGCCATTTGGCTAAATCACGTTCTAAAAAGGAACTAAATTCACGCGAAGTTCCAGCCACAACCTCATTGCCATCTGCGATCATGTTTCGACGAAATTCCGGTTCTTGCGACAGGCGGAAAATTTCACGCTGTATGATTTCCACGACTTTTGCTGGTGTGCCCGCTGGTGCAAATAATCCATACCAAGAAGACACCTCATAACCTGGAACACCAGACTCGGCGACCGTTGGAATATCGGGTAGTGCATCGGAGCGTCGTGAACCTGTAACTGCAATCGCTTTTAGCCTTCCAGACTTTATGAACGGTAATACGGAAGCTAATGCGCCAATATAGACTTGGACTTGACCAGCCATTAAGTCATTCAATGCGGCTAGGGCACCTTTGTACGGAACATGGAGCATATGGATTCCTGCAAGTTGTTTTAACATTTCAGGTGCCAGATGGTTGAGTGTGCCGTTCCCTGCAGAGGCATACATGAGGGCATTGGGATTGGCGCGCGCAATATTGATTAACTCGCGAATATTTTTTGCTGGAACTTCTGGATTCACCACCAAGATGTCGTCCACTGTGTTGAGTAAGGTTATGGGCGCAAAGTCTTGCTGGGCGTTATAGGGCAAGTTCTTGTATAGCCCCGGTGCGATTGCAAAACTTACATCTGTCATCAGTAGCGTGTAACCATCCGCATTTGACTTTGACACGAAAGACGTTCCAAGGGTTGTACCTGCGCCTGGTCGATTATCAATGACAACTGGGACGCCCCATAAGTCTGCAAGTTTTTTTCCAAGGTGGCGTGCAATCAAATCGATTCCTCCGCCAGGAGGGTAGACAACAACAATACGAATAGGCTTATTTGGCCAATTTAAATAATTAGTAACTTCGGCAGCTATGCTTGAAACCCCTGATAAAAAGAATATCGCTGTAGCACCTAAATTCCGACGCTTTACAAGATTCATCTTAAAGCTCTACGAGCTAGTTCCCCTTTGACCCAATCTGTGACACCCCCCATGTCGATGATTTGCTGAACAAAGAGTGGTAGGGGTTCTGCTTGGTATTGACTCCCATCGAGCAGCACGAGCCCACTTGCCGTGTCTATCTCAATAGACTGTCCTTGGCTGGCAGTCTCTGCCACTTCAGCGCTAATGATGATGGGCAGTCCTAAGTCGATAGACATACGGTAGAAAGTTCGAGAGAAACTTGCTGCAACTATGCAACTTATCCCTAAAGCTTTTAAGCCTATAGGCGCTTGCTCACGTCCAGATCCACATCCAAAGTTACGTCCAGCAACAATCACATCACCTGGTTTGACTCTCTCCACAAAGCTAGGGTCGACTTCTTCAAATATATGTTTGGCAATATCTGCAGGATTCATAAGTGAAAGGTAGCGACCAGGCACCATGATGTCAGTGTCTACGCTATCACCCAGTTTTTGCACGTTTCCTTTGAAAATCATGGTTTTATTCTCCTTCTTCTATCTATTACAAGCGAGCTGGGTCGATAATTTCGCCCGCTACGGCAGTTGCTGCTGCGACATACGAGTTGCCGAGATACATTTGCGCACCAGCATGACCGCCTCTGCCTTTGAAATTACGGTTGATAGTGGCAAATCCCACTTCGCCATCGTCAAGTGCGCCGTTATGGACTCCAAAACATGCGCCACAAGTTGGCGTACTAACTGCAGCACCTGCCTCAACAAATATATCGACTAAGCCTTCGGCAATAGCTTGTTGGTAGATTTTTTGTGTCGCCGGGACGATGATCGCACGTGTGGTTGCAGCAATCTTGCGTCCCTTGAGAACACTTGCAATTTGGCGAAGGTCAGTAATCGTTCCATTAGCGCAATTTCCCATGTATACCTGATCGACACGCACGCCATGGATCTCATCTACTGCCACTACATTCTCAGGTGAATAGGGTTTAGCAACCATTGGTCGCATTCGCGAAAGGTCAATGTCGTGCCTCGAACTGTATTGCGCATCGGCATCAGCAACCACTTCTTTCCATGGAAGTTTGCAAGTGTCCCGAGCCCAAGCTCGTGTGATGTCATCAAACTCGACGATACCAGTCTTCGCACCTGCTTCAACCACCATGTTACAGATACCCATTCGCTCATCGATATTCAGATTTGCCAGACCAGTGCCACCAAACTCCATTGATTTATAGAGGGCCCCATCCACACCAATATCTTGCAAGATTTGTAGGATGACATCTTTTCCAGTGACATGAAGCGCTTTTTGTCCGTGTAGATTGAATCGCATAGATTCTGGAACTCGAAACCAAGTTTCATCAATGTGCATGATCGCTGCCATGCCAGCCCAACTCATTCCCGTTCCAAAAGCATTAAAAGCTCCAGCTGTACCAGTATGGGAATCTCCACCGGCAATAAGGTGTCCAGGGCCGCATAAGCCTACTTCAGGCATCAAGGTGTGTTCTATCCCTCCCTTGCCTACATCAAAGAAATGTTGAATTCCTTTTGAGTTTGCAAAGCGGCGCATGTCACCCAGCATACGTGCGCCAGCCGCACTTGGGGCCGGGGCAAAATGATCGCAGACCATCATTACCTTGTCAGGCCGCACTACCTTGCCCCCACCCATATTCGCGAAATGTCGAAAAGCCACAGGTCCATTAGCATCATTTAATAGAACCATATCTACCCAAGCGCGCATAACCTCTCCAGGTTCTACACGGTCACGATCATCTAGACGGTGAGATTCAAGTATTTTTTCAGCAATGGTTTGTCTTGTCATTTTGAGCTTTCCAAAATAGGGTCAATAGAAATTAGGTGGCACTATTCATCGTCTTTTGGCTAATTGCATACGTACCTGCACTAGCCCCAGCAAGACGTCCAAATACCGCGCCGCTTGTTAGTCCACTGGCACCTGGATAATTGAAGTAAAAAATACCACCGACCATTTCACCAGCTGCATATAGGCCTCGTATTGCCTCATGATTGGTATTGACAACCTGGGCATCGTTGGTTATTTTAAGTCCGCCAAACGTGAAAGTCACGCCACAGGTGATGGCGAAAGCTTGGTACGGAGGGGTATCAATCTTAAGAGCCCAGTTGGATTTGGGAATTTGTAATCCAGGTGTGCCTTTGCCATCCTTGATATTGGGATCGAATGCTACGCCTTCATCTACTGAGGCATTGAATTCATGAATAGTCTTAAGACATTGATCGGGATTCACGTCATCTAGTTTTTTTACCAACTCCTCAAGAGTATCAGCCTTGACTTTTGTAACGTGTTTGGTGCGATATTCATCAAGTAGTAGATGGGCTACCTTTGCATCATATATTTGCCAAGCAAACTGTCCAGGTTGTTCTAATATCAAGTGACCGTACTTTGCATAAGTAAAGTTTCGAATATCTGCACCTTCATCTAAAAATCGTCGACCTTCTCCGTTGACCATGATGCTAAAGGTATAACTGTGTCGTTGAAAGTGCGGCGTTACATTTAGGTCGCCAAAATCTGTTGCGTAACGCTCCCAACCGACAGCGTGGCAGCCAGACCAGTGCCCATAGGGTTGGGCGCCTATATTCAACGCCATCTCAAGGCCATCTCCAGTATTGAATCGTGTTCCTCGAACCTTAGCCAGATCCCATCCTTTTCCGAGATAGCGTGTACGCCACTCACTATTGGCTTCAAATCCGCCACAGGCCAAAACTACAGAGTGGGCAGAAATGCGCTGCATACGACCGTCGATACGGGCTACTACACCATTTACGCTATCGACATCATGGATGAGTTCTCTAACCCAGGCGTCATAGCAAACGCGTACCCCCTTTTTTTCAGCGGTGTTGTAGAGGGCCTCTACCAAACCAGGGCCCCCGCCGTAGGTTGCCATGGGAGCACCACCCCAAAACTTGAATCGACCATCTGTCTTGTATGCTTGCCGTCCATAGTTGGGCTGGAACTTTACTCCGTTGGCTTTCATCCAACGCATGACTGAGTTGCTGTTGCGCACTAGGATTTCACACAGATCCGGATCGGTGCGATGCATAGTGATTCGTGCCATGTCGTCGAAAAATTCACTCTCTGGGTATGACCCAAAGTCAGTGTTTGCAATTTCTTCTGGCGTCAAATCGCTTGAAAGTGCAATGATGTCTTCCACGCCGTTATATGCAAAACGTACTTTCCCATCCGTATAAGCACTATTGCCACCACGTTCAGCTATTGAGGCGCGTTCTAGTAGGAGGACGCTGGCCCCCGCTTCTCGAGCTGAAATGGCGGCGCACAATGCAGCATTTCCTCCGCCTACTATTACTACATCATGATTTGTTTCTTCGTAGTTCATGCTACTTTGCTCACTTTCAGCTCTATTTGGTTTTTAAGGAAGGGTGGTGCTTATTCGGCTCGAATTTCAGCACGCTCAATAATGGCTGACCATTTATCAATTTCTGTGTGTATGAATCGTCCAAATTCAATTGCACCCATATCAACTGGCTCCATGCCCAATAGATAGATTTTTTCGCGCAGGGGGACATTTTGTAAACCAGTTCGAATAGCGTTTTCTAGCTTTTTAATGATGGGCTTTGGCGTAGAGGCGGGAACAATGACCCCGTACCATGAACTCGCCTCGTAGCCGGGCAAGCCAGCTTCGGAAACTGTTGGAACCTCAGGGAGTGCGCGCGTGCGGGTCCTACCTGTCACGGCTAGCGGCCACAATGATTTCTGTTTAATGTGTCCTAATGTGTTGGAAGCAGCTGCAATGACCAGTGGCACTTCGCCAGAAACTGCTGCAGTAGTTGCAGGCGCGCCGCCTTTATAAGGAATATGGGTGATATCAACCTGCGCCATAGACTTGAATAACTCCATGGACATATGGGTGATATTGCCAATACCACCTGAGGCATAGTCTAGTTTTCCTGGATTGCGTTGGCTGTACGCTATCAGTTCAGGCAATGTCCGAACTGGCAAATTAGGGTTGACCGCTATCAAGGAAGGGCCCCAGGCAATCATTGCCACAGGGGATAGATCTTTCCTAACATCGAAGGTTATTTTGGGAAACATTGATGGCATGGCAATGGTGGCATTCGCAAGATACATGGTGTATCCGTCGGGAGGGGATTTGGCTACAAAATCAGCTGCGATGTTTCCTGAAGCGCCTGGTTTATTGTCAACGATAACTGGCTGCCCAAGAGTGTTTGTAATGCTTTGAGCGATGACTCTGGCAATTACGTCTGTTGCCCCTCCTGCTGAAAAACCGGATACAAGACGAATTGGCCTATTAGGAAATAGGGCTTGAGCATTTGCTCCGCACGCCATAATTGCCATGCCGAGGCAAAGGAGGATGGTAAAAGTCTTTGAGTGCCAATGCTTTGCATTGGTTTGTGTAGTGACCTTATTCATTGCCGTAGTAGATCAAATGATTTCTTTTTATTTCATAAAATTGAATCAATGATAGCTATAAAGGAAATTCTCTGTCATTATATTAAACTATCTAAATATTCAATATATTTATACTGGAAACAGAATGAAATTGCAGCAATTACGCTATGTACTGGAGGTTCATAGGCACGGAAACCATATATCAAAAACTGCCGAGGCATTGCACACCTCGCAGCCAGGAATTAGCAAGCACATACAGCAAATTGAGTATGAACTTGGGTTTGATATCTTTGCAAGAAGACGCAATCGCATAGTAGGACTAACTGAACCTGGGCGTGAAGTTATAACTATTGCTAAGCGCGTAGTTGGTGGTATTGAGGATCTTAAGCGTTTGGGCGAAGAAATATCGTCACGCGAAAATGGCAGTTTGACGATCGCTACAACGCATACCCAAGCACGCTATGTACTCCCTAAAATTATTGAGAGATTTATCCATCGGCACCCGACCGTTAAATTACATTTGCGTCAAGGCAACCCTACGCAAATATGCGAAATGGTCGAATCTGGTGAAACTGATTTGGCAATAGGCACTGAAACCACTAGGACTTTTCCCTCTCTTATGCGGTTAGACTGCTTTGAACTAGAACGCATCATCATCGTAAAAGCTGGACACCCGTTACTGAAAATTCGTCAACCTACGTTACAAAATGTAGCTGCCTATCCGATCATTACCCACGACCCTGCTTTCAGCGGGAGATGGAAAGTGATGGATGCTTTTAAAAAGGTTGGAATCGATCCTAATATCGTGTTTGGTGCAGTAGATGCTGACGTAAGCAAGACTTACGTAGACCTTGGTTTAGGTATTGCAGTAATGACTGCAGTTTCCTTTGATAAAAAAAAGGACATAGGGTTGCGGGCTATTAAAGCTAGCCATCTTTTTGAGTCTAGTATGCTGTCCATATCCATGCGATCTAATAGTTTTCTAAGAAACCACACTTACGACTTTCTTCGTTTTTTTGAACCCAAATTTACCAAAGAATATGTGCAATTAGCGTTAGATCAAGCTGGGAAATAAAAATGAAATTTCGCTTGAGGCAAATGGAGGTTTTCCGAGCAGTGATGTTGACGGGTTCTATCAGTGGTGCTTCAAGGTTATTGTTTATCTCACAACCAGCGGTAAGTCGGATCGTGATCCACACCGAGCAGACACTGGGTCTTGCACTTTTTAATCGGGTGAAAGGTAAGCTAGTTCCTACCTTAGAGAGTGAAGCCTTGTTTCGTCAGGTCGACGAGTTCTATCAAAAGGCCCTACAAATAGATGAGTTTGCCCGCAGTCTTGCGCAGGGCCCATCTGGTACGCTCAATTTGTGTTCTAGTCCTTGTCTCAGTACTGGCCTGATGGCGCGCACTATTACCCAATTCGTGAAAAAGTACCCACAAATAAAGGTTACATACCATGTAACTTTGTTATCTGACATAGCCCAAGAAGTATTGAGCCATAAAGTAGATTTGGCCGTGTCAGTTATGCCGCTTCAGCATCCAAACCTTCAAGTTACCCCGTTGACTCTGGGGCGCATGGTCTGTTTGGTTCCAACCGGACATGAACTGTGTCAAAAGCCCGCAGTATCCATCACTGATTTGATCCAATTTCAACTTATCGCCCATGACAATGGAATTGTATTTGGCAATCTTGTGGCATCAGCCTTTTGTAATGTTGGTGTTGAGTTAACGTCTCACATCAGAATTCAACAAACCGATGTGGCTTGCTCTCTTGTAAGAGCTGGCGCAGGAATTGCCCTTGTGGATCAGTTTACTGTCGAGGGCATTAATCAGGATGATTTACGGGTGCTACCTCTTATCGAAGAAATAAGGCTGGCGCCTAGCATCGTTCGCTCAGCCCTCAATCCGCACTCTAGTCACGCCGATAAATTTATAAAAATACTACACACTCAAGTCAAATAAGACTATCAGTAGACCTGATGATTGGCGCGTGTATTAAATATCGATAGATATGTGTTGCATAACACGGAGCTATACCCTATCTATCAATTAGCAATTGTTACTAAGGACTAGTGCTCCTAAAATTAATTTGCTACGGGTAAACGCTGTGGCACTAAGTATTAAGGAGGCTGTACGCCATGAAAATAGGATTAATAGGGCTGGGAAATATAGGGGTGCACTTTGGCACACGATTGATAGCGGCTGGATATGAACTTGTCGTTCATGATAAAAATCCTACTGCTCAGCAACGAATGGCCGATAAAGGTGCACAAGTTGCCAGTAGCGCTTGTGAACTAGCATCGATGGTAGAAGTCGTATTACTTTGTTTGCCTATGCCTGGGATTGTTAAGGACGTTGCGATTGGAGCTGGCAATGTGATCGATGGCAGCAAAGTTCGCCTGGTACTAGACCTTTCAACAACCGGACCCTCATTAACCGGCGAAATAGCCCAGGTTTTAGAGAAACGTGGTGTTGCTTTTGTTAGTGCTCCTGTGAGTGGGGGAACTGTGGCAGCTGAAAAAGGTACGCTTGCAGTGATGGCGGCAGGCGCAAAAGTGGCTTACGAGGAAATTGAACCTCTTTTGCGTGTGCTTGGTAAAAATATCTTTTATATTGGTGCTGATCCAACCTTAGGGCAGACCATGAAAATTATCAATAACACTCTCTACGCTACTAGCATGGTGGCTAGTTGTGAAGCGTTGGTCTACGGTGTGAAGGCTGGCTTAGATGCCAAAATGATGCTCGATGTGTTGAATGTATCAAGTGGTCGATCATTCGCCACTTTGGAGCGTATACCCCAATGTGTTCTAGATAGAGGTTTTCCTCTGCGCTTCACGACGGAGTTGCTACATAAAGATATAAAGATGTGTATCGATGAAGCTGAGAAGATCGGCGCTGCCATGATGGTGAGTCCAGCTGCTAGGCAGTTTTTGGCGTTTGCCATCACGCAGGGTGACGGACCTTACGACAACGTATTCCCAATTCGTCACTTTGAGCATTGGGCGGGTGTTCAGGTTGGCAGTAAACCTGATACTTCTACTTAATCTATCCTTTTAACTTTAACTTTGAGGGTCAACTATGTCACTTATAAAAATCCGAAAAAAACTACTGAACATTGAAACCATTTATCACGAAGGAGGTCCTGTTCGTACCGATCCAATTCGAATGGGATCTATTGCTGCAGTGATCAACAACCCTTATGCGGGTCGATATGAAGAAGACCTAACCAAGCTAGTGGAAGCAGCAAAAGAGTTGGCCAAAGAGCTAGTACCGGAACTGCTGTCTGCAATGGGCGGTGCCGATAAAATTCAAGCTTATGGCAAGGGCGCAATTGTCGGTATTAACGGTGAGCTAGAGCATGGTGCCATTTGGCATGAGGCTGGTGGTTGGTCAATGCGAGCTTGTCTTCCAAAGGCGAAATCAATAGTACCTGCTGCAAAAGTTGTAGCTTGTGCTGGTACTAGATTACAGATTCCTATGCATAGTATTGAGGCGGCCTATGTCCGCAGCCATTTCACCACCATGGATGTTGGCGTCATAGATGGGCCGCGCCCTGATGAGTTGTTGTATGCGCTTGTTATGTCAACCGGCAGTAGGGTACATGAAAGACTGGGCGGATTGAGGATTGACCAAATTTCAGTTGGTGATGGACAGCGCTAACTGTCTAAAACCTGTGATCCCGTCAACCTCTCTTTTATATCGACCTGTCCTGGTTTGAATGGTTACAAATGAAGCCTCTACTTCTAACTCTGGTTTATCTTTCTGAAGAACACCGTAGCTTGGTAGAGCGGCATTTCACAATGATTTATGAGCCAATCGAAAAACCACTAGTAGACCGCTCCAAAGTTTTAAAGCATATAAATGAACTAGGTAGTGAAATTCGAGTAATACTGACTAATGGTGCAACCGGACTAACGCCAATCGAATTGAATGGCTTTCGATGCTTAGAAATAGTGTGTAGTTTGGGCGTCGGTTATGAGAATATAGCAGTTGACTCTGCAACTGCTCGCGGTATTCGGGTCTGTAATGCTGCGGGTACTAATGAAAATGCAGTCGCCGATCACACTATGGCTATTTTGCTTGCTGCCATCCGTCGAATCCCTTTTCTAAATAGTGGCGTTCGAAAAGGTTTGTGGAGAGACGATATTCCGCGACCTCCCCATGTATCTGGTAAGAAGCTTGGCATATTTGGTCTTGGTGCTATCGGACGCCAAGTAGCGCGCAGAGCCAAGGGTTTTGATATGGAGATTGGATACAGCAGTCGCACTCGGCGTGATGAAACAGGGTACAAATATTTCGAAGACATTTATTTGCTAGCCGCATGGTGTGACTTTCTTGTAATTAGTGCCCCAGCGGGAAGTCAGACACACCACATTGTCGATAGCCAAGTTTTAGACGCACTAGGGCCGACGGGTGTGTTGGTCAATGTGTCGCGAGGTTCTTTAGTAGATACGAACGCTTTGGCTGAGGCCATTCGTGATGGAAAAATATACGCAGCGGCGCTGGATGTATATGAGGGTGAGCCCCTTCCTCCAAAGGATCTGCTGGAATTTGAGAGCGTGATACTGACCCCACATATTGCAGGTATCTCACCAGAAGCTATACATGCTTCGGTTGTTCGTTTCATAGAAAATGCGACGAGGCATTTTTCTGGTCAACCTCTTTTAACTCCAGTGAACTAAGATTAATTTTTTTCCAAATGGAGCGCGGGACGCTAAGTGGAAGCTAGAACCATTTCGGCACCCTTCTCAGCAATAGCCATGGTAGGCACGGCTGGGCCTGAAGAAGGAAGGGTAGGGCAGATCGATGAATCTATGACGCGCAAATTTTTGATGTTGTGCACACGCAGCTGGGGATCGACAACGGCCATCGCATCTATGCCCATTTTGCAAGTACCGACCATATGCCAAGATGTTTGCAATGTATTGCGGATATACTGCAACATATCTATGTCACTTACAACTCCCGGACCTGGACGTGTTTCACGTACCACTAGCGGCTTGAGTGCGGGCATTGCTGCGATACCTCTGGATATGTGCATGCCACGCAGAAACAACTGTGCATCATCTTGGTTGGATAAGTAGCATGGATCCATGCGCGCCTGTTGTCTTGGATCTTTTGACTGGATATGTAAGTTGCCAATTGATTTCGGCTGCAACGTTGTTATGCCAAACGTAAACCCCGGAAACATGTCCATTCCAGTGCCAGGTTTACGAGCATATCGATCAGCCCCAGAGAGAGGCTGAAGTCTCAATACTAAGTCCGCTTGCTTTAAATCGGGACTGCTTCGGTAATTCATCTGTGCCGTGGATGAGGAGATAGTTAGGAGTCCTTCTCGCTTTAAGATAAATCGAAGCCCCTCGCGTATTTTAAATAATGGGTTAATCAGCATATCGTTGATGGTGATCTTTTCCGAGCACTCAAAAGTTATACGAGTATTTGGGTGGTCACGTAGGTTTTCACCAACACCTGGTAGGTGGTTGAGTACAGGTATTCCATGCTGACTCAGAATTGTTTCTTGTCCAATACCAGATAGTTCTAAAATTTGTGGAGTAGCTAGTGGACCAGCCGAAAGAATAACTTCACGGTTTGCACGCACTGTCGATTTGCTACCTAAGGTGTCTAACATTTCTACACCAACGGCAGTTCTTTCCTCCATGAGTAATTTGCTCACCACCGTGTTAGTTAGGATTGTTAAGTTGCGACGTGTGCTCGCTGGTTTTAGATAGCCAGCAGCTGAGTTATTTCGAAATCCTTTTCTGGTTGAATATTGGAGAAAAAAAGCCCCTTCATAGCTACCATCGTTATGGTCTGGTAGTTCTCGGTATCCAGCTTGTGTGCATGCTTTAACAAAGGCGCTGGAAAGTTTGTCAAATTGATCGAGTCGAGTGCAATGTATGGGGCCTCCTCGTCCTCTCAGAGCTGGATCACCCTCTGGAAAATCCTCCATACGCTTGAATACGGGTAGTAAGTCTGCATAACCCCAGCCACTACACCCTAAATTATTTCGCCAATTATCGTATTCTGCGGGGTCACCTCTTGCAAAAAGATTGCCATTGATCGAACCAGAGCCCCCTATAACACGCCCTCGAGTCCATCTTTGAGGTTTGCCATTAAGGTTTTGTTGAGGCTCTGTTATGTAAGGCCAAGTTACCTCAGGGTTGTTAATTAAGTTGACAACCAGCAGCGGAACTTTAATATTTATATTATTGTCACGATCCCCAGCCTCGATGAGTAGAACGGAATGTTCTCCGCTTGCTGATAGTCTCTCAGCCACAATGCATCCGGCGCTACCTGCTCCACAAACAATGAAGTCAAATTTTGCTTCTGTTGGTAGCGTATCTACGTACATCGTATAAATTATTTATATTAGATTTCTTAATCTTGTACTGAGAGAGCAATTATGTGAAATATTATTTATGAATTATTCAATCACTAAATTGCATAATCTATGAAGATGCAGATCTTTACCAATTCCTTGTGGAACCCTCTATTGCATAGCTATAGCAAATTAGTTATGTTCCTCTTTTAAATATCATTAAATGCACTGGAGACTTTCACGAGCGTATATCAAAGCGTCACCATTGCTTTGAATTGCTTCTTTGATAGCAAGCAATTGTGACGAAGTGTCTTGGGAATTGGTGGAAATTCTGCAATATGCGGCAACTCGTTTCATATCGTTTTTCCTCTTAGTAGTGTCTTTCAGGAGGAGGGTAGTTTCGTCACCGTTCGTGGTCAATCGATTGTGTTGGGTTAACCCAAAAGTAATTCAAAAGTAATGCGTTCAAAAGAAAAAACTCGCACAACTTTTGCAAGTTTGCGGGTTCTTTGAAAAGGTGGATTCAAGCACGAAGTGCAACTTTGATTAACTGATGGTTGGGTGGCTGAGGATGTATAGCATTCAAGGCTTCTTGACCTGGCAGTCTAAGTTGCTTATGAAATACAAACAC
>Ga0114962_10001853_pt1 | contig 18066 bp, 20 predicted proteins | sample C_130820_MF_Meta_FD_87017 | JGI IMG/M metagenome (GOLD analysis project Ga0114962, IMG submission 87017) | Freshwater microbial communities from Lake Croche, Canada to study carbon cycling - C_130820_MF_MetaG | ecosystem: Environmental > Aquatic > Freshwater > Lake | place: Lake Croche, Canada...
GAGTTTTGGAGGAAAAATCCTGTCATCAAAGCGCCACTTGCTAAGCCGAAATTCATTGTCATTTGTTGCACTGAACTGCTGATAGTGCTTGCCATGCTGGCATCATTTTTTGATATGTCAGCAAAGGCCATGGAATTGATGCTGGCCATTTGTAAAGAGCTAAAAAATCCTAAACATAAATTGATGAGCAAAATAATTTCAATTGCACTTTGTTTGTCAATGAATACGTAAAACCCCATGGTCGACGCTATAAGACAGGTGTTCAAAACGAGAACTCTTTTATAGCCCAACGTTGACAATATTTTTGGCGATAAAACCTTCATTCCAATGGCTGCAAGGGCGGTGGGAATGGTCAGTAAGCCTGCTTTCCATGCGGGGAAACCTAAACCAACTTGATAAAAGAATGGCAATAGCAAGGGAAGCCCGCCCATTCCAAGGCGACTGAAAAATCCGCCCAGCACTGAAACTCTGAATGTTCGAATGTTGAATAAATTCAAATTCAATAACGGTGCTTTGACCCGCTGAGAATAAAACACATAGCTGGCCATCATGAGCAGTGACAAGGCCGCACCAAGAATAAGAAATGTAGAGTCTGAATAGTGATTACCCACCACATCAAGAATCCAGGTCAAAAGACCAAAACCCGTCCCAAACAGAAGAAAGCCCACCCAATCAAATGGTTTTTTTTCATGGCTTTGGTATTGAGGCACATGGCTTTTAACCAAGCACAATATGGCGATTCCTATGGGTATATTGATGAAGAAAATCATATTCCAGGAAAACCAGTGAACGATCAAACCGCCAATGGTTGGGCCCAGCAAAGGGCCTATCAGCGCGGGGATGATGACAAAATTCATGGCGCTGAGTAACTCTGCCTTTTCAAAAGTTCTGACGATCAACATTCGCCCAACCGGCATCATGAGGGCGGCTGAAATGCCTTGCAAAATTCGCGAGGCTATTAACATTTCAAGAGAGTTCGAAATTCCGCACAAAAAAGATGACACCGTAAAAAGCGCCACTGCGCTGCCAAATACCCGTCGAGTGCCAAACCGATCTGCAGCCCATCCACTGAAGGTAATGCAGACGGCGAGGCTGAGTATGTAGCTTGACATCACAGCTTTAAGACTCAGCGGCGCGACATGAAAGCTGTTTGACATGGCAGGAATAGCTGTGTTGACGATGGTGGAGTCAAGCTGATCCATGAACAATGACACGCCCACAATGATCGGAAGAATGCGTTTGATTTTTCCTGTCTGAGCGAGCGTTTCTTCTTGGGTATTCACAGAGTCCATACTGGAATATAGCTGAGTGCAACACGGAAATTTAAAGACTTTTAATTCAATTATGATTGTTTGACTGCCTAACCTTTTTGACTTGAATGACTTTGAAATGAACCGCATGCATTATTTTTCTTTTTTGGTTTTATTTTTTTTCTTGAATAGTCAAGCTTTTGCCCAATCCCGTGCCTACGCCACCAACGAAGGTGCTGGTACGGTGTCTGTCATTGACGTGGCCACCGACAGCGTTATTTCCACCATCGAAACCGGCGGCAAACCGCGCGGCTTGACTGTCTGCAAGGGCAGTAAAAAACTCTACGTTACCGAACAAAACAAAGCACAGCTGTGGGTGATTGATCCTGTCAAGGGTGTGATTGAGCAACGTGTTCAGTTAGGCGAGTCGCCTGAAGCCGTTTACTGCTCGCCCAATGGCGAGTGGCTGGGTGTGTCCAACGAAGGCACCAACAGCATCAGCTTCATCCATACCCAGCGTTTGAAAGTGGAGTTCGACATCGTGGTGCATGGCAAAAACCCCGAGCACGGCGTGTTCAGTCCCGATGGCAAAACCATGTTGGTGTCAGCCGAAGAGGCCGACCAAGTCGATGTGCTTGATTTGGAAAAGCGCAAGCAAGTGGGCTCTATCAAGGTTGGCGAACGCCCTCGCGGCATTGCCTTTAGCCCCGATGGCAAAAAAGCCTATGTGGCTGTCGAGGCTGCCAGTTTGCTGGTGGCGATTGACATGACCGAGCGCAAAGTGATTGGCAAACAAGCCGTGGGCAAGCGTACCGCTGGTGTGCTGATGTCACCTGACGGCGCTTATGTGTTTGCCACCAATGGTGGGGACGCCAACGTCAGCATGGTCGATACGGCCACCTTCAAAGTGGTGGAGAACATTGCGATTGGGCAACGTCCTTGGAACATGACGTTCACGCCCGATGGTCAAAAGTTATATATAGCTGCAGGCCGCAGCGGTTCTGTCAGTGTGGTGGATATCGCCACACGCAAAATGGTCAAAGAAATCCCCACTGGCAAACTGCCTTGGGGCGTGGTTGCGCATTAGCCCCAACGCTTCATCTAACGAAAGAATTCATGAGTTCAGACAATCCAGTGGACGTGACAAATGACGAACACAAACCCACGCCTGTGGCCTACGACCGCATGTTGGTGGTCTTGCACTGGGTCTTGGCGTTGGGCTTGATTGCACAGTTAGGGTTGGGTATTTGGATGGAAGACATTCCCAAGGATCCGCCGGGCATTCGTGCGCATTGGTTCAATTTGCACAAGTCTATCGGCCTGTGTCTTGGTTTGTTGATTTTGTGGCGACTCGGTTGGCGAGTAACGCACTCTGTGCCTGCGCCGCCTGCGGGTGTGACTGCGTTTCAAAAAACCTTGGGTTTACTGAACCACCGTTTGTTGTATGTGTGCATGCTGGTGTTGCCTATCAGCGGTTTTGTCGGTTCAAGTTTCTCCCCTTATCCGGTGAAGTTTTTTGGCATGGCTTTGCCTAAGTTGTGGGAACCGTCTCCCGAAGGCAAAGAATTCTTTGCTGAAGTGCATGAATGGACGGCGGATGTATTCATGGTTTTGTTGGCCTTGCATATTCTTGCAGCGATATGGCACCAATGGGTCAAGCGCGATGGCTTGCTCAGCCGTATGGGGTGGCGTCGCTGATCACTTTGCCGTGTTCAATCTGAATCACTTCCTGGGCAAATGCTTGCACATCTTCATCGTCATGGGTGATGAGCACCATGGGCAAAGACAATTCTTCTTGAAGTTGCAGCAACTCTTCACGCAATCGCTGTCGCAAGGGCCGATCCATGGCAGCAAAGGGTTCATCGAGTAACAGGGCGCGGGGTTGTGCCACCAAGGCTCTCGCCAATGCGGTGCGCTGGCGCTGTCCCCCCGACAATTGCTCGGGGTACAAATCGCCCACCGCTTGTAACTGAAAAACCGCTAGCCAGTGCGCAACCGACGAGTCGTTGTGAACACGGTCAGGATTGCGCCATCCTTGTTGCAATGCAAACCCCATGTTTTGACGCACGGTCAAATGCGGAAACAAGGCGTAGTCCTGAAACACATAGCCCAAGCCACGTTGCCTTGCAACCAAGTTCACACCTTGGCGACTGTCAAACACCACCCGATCATCAAAGACCACGCGGCCTTGTTGCGGCGCGTTCAAACCTGACATCATCATCAAGGTTTGGGTTTTTCCAGCACCCGAGGGGCCAAACAACACCAAGCGCGAGGCATTGCTTGTGAAGGCGATATCGAGTTCAAACACTGACGCACCGCGCCCCAACTGGCTTTGTAACTGAACTTGCCACCTCATCGCTGACCTCGGTCAGCTTGTCCCGCCACACGACCCGGCGCCAAATAGCCTGCACCCAACAAAACCGCCAAGCAACTGATGGAGGTGACCAGCACCAAAAAATTCGCCGTTGCATCTTGACCTGCTTGCACCGCTTCATACACTGCGATAGACAGGGTTTGCGTCTCACCTGCGATGCTGCCAGCCACCATCAAGGTGGCACCAAATTCGCCAGTGGCACGGGCAAAAGCCAGCAAAGTACCTGCCAAAATACCGCGCCACGCAAGGGGCAGGGTGACACGAAAAAAAACGGCAGCTTCACCCAATCCCAACACGCGTGCAGCTTGTTCTAAGCTGGGCTCCACATTTTCAAAGGCAGCACGCGCGGCTTTAAAAACCAAAGGGAAAGCCACCACACTGGCCGCAATGACAGCGCCCTGCCAAGTGAAAATCAGCTGAATACCCAACTGTTCCTTTAGCCAATGCCCAATGGTGCCGTGACGTCCCAGCATGACCAAGAGGTAATAGCCCAAGACGGTGGGTGGCAAGACCATGGGCAGGGTCAGCACCGCATCCAACACGTCGCGACCTTTGAATCGCCAACGCGACAGGGCGAAACCCACCGCGATACCCAACACCAAGTTGAGGGCGGTGGCCCACCCCGCCACTTTCAGCGTGAGCGCAAGCGCAACCCAGGCGGTATCCATGCGTTTTTTAAATCACCTTGAAATGGTGGGTGCCGTCACGTTTGAGTTGCTCGACCAAGCCGTACTCCCAATCGAGGTAGGCTTGCATGGCTTGGGCAGGGTTGTCGGTGCCCTCGTAGGGACGGCGGTAACGATCAATGCGAGGGCTGGCCAAATACGACTCGCCTTGCTGGGTGCTAAAGCCTGCGGCTTGCCATGCCGCATTGCCGCCGGGCAACCACAGCACTTCCACCCCTGGTCGTACCAAAGGTTGCAACTGCGCCACCGCATAGCGAGAGATGCGGCCGTCCCCACAGGTCAGCACATAGCGGTTGGCTTTGTGTACACGGCTGAAGTCTTGTGCCAATTGCGAGCGCAACAACCACCATGCGCCAGGAATATGGCGCTTGACATAGGTGGCACTGTCGCCCACATCGATGACCATGCTCAGGTTGCTGCGGTTAGCCAGCCATGTTTTGAGTGTGGGTGGATCCACCACAGCCACAGGCGACAGTGTCAGAGGCAGTTCATCAAGCGACGAACTGGCTTTGCTTAGCAAGTCTTGAGGCTGGAGGTCTTTCATCACCGCCGCTTCCCAGCCCATTTGCGCTAACCACGATGCCGCCATGCTGGCACGTACACCATCATCGTCATACAGCACCACGCGTGCACCGCGTACGCCGATGAAGTGATCGGTTTCTTGCACCAGTTGCCCCCCCGGGGCGCTGATAGCACCTGGCCAATGGCCATGGGCATATTCTTCGGGGGTGCGTACATCGAACACATAAGTGTTTCGGTGGGATTCGCTCAACCACTGCTGCACGGTCGCCGCTTCTACGCGTGGCACACCTGCTCTGAACAACAACGCCAAGGCAGAGGCCGCGGCTTTGGATCGGTCGTTTTCATTGATCTGGCCAAAATGCTGGTCAGCACCTTTAACCAAATCCAAACCCGCAAGCGTCCAACCAATCGTGCCATTGCGCAAAGCACACACAGGGTTGGGAATGCCAGAGTTGATGAGTGACTGCGCACCGATGATGCTGCGGGTTCGGCCCGCGCAGTTGACGATGATGCGGGTAGTCGGACTGGGGGCCAAAGCGCGTGCGCGCAAAACCAACTCGCCACCGGGCACACTGATGGCCCCTGGAATACTCATGGTTTGGTATTCATCAAAGCGACGTGCATCCAGCACCACCACATCCGATTGCCTGTCGAGCAAAGCTTTGACTTCGTGGGCAGAGAAGGAGGGCGTCTTGCGCTGCGCTTCCACCAGTTCGCCAAACGATTTGCTGGGCACATTGACATCGCGGAACAACTCGCCACCTGCTGCAGCCCAACCGGCCAAACCGTTTTGCAACACGCTTAACTGGGTGTAGCCCAGTCGTTGCAGCACAGGCATGGCTTGCAGGGCCAAACCTTCGCCGTTGTCAAGCACCACAATGGGCGTGTCACGGCGAGGCAATCGACGCCACACATCAACTTCTATGCGCCCTAAGGGCAGGTTGATGGCAAACAAAGGATGACTTTGGGCGTAAGCGTCTTCTTCGCGCACATCGACGAGGGCAATTTCCGACTTGGCCAGCAAAGCGGCACGCACTTGTGCATAGCTGGACACAGCATAGGGATGGGGTGCTTCGGTGACAGACGCCTCTGTCGCAGCAGGCTCGGGGTTAGGAACTTCGGTGGGGGACGCTGCATGTTGCGGGCTGGGCGTCTTGGTCTCGACGGGGGGACTGTGCGCAGGCGGTTTGACAGCAACTGGCCGTTCTTCTGGAACGGGTTGCGCCGATGCAGCCACGTGGACCACGTCAGACACATTGGCGTAGCCGGAGACAAAGGTGCTGCGTGTACCGTCTTCTCGGTAACTGTGACGTTCAATCAAACCGATATTGCCACCGTAGACATGGATGCTGACCGAGACTTTGTCGGGGAGAGCATTCCATACTTTATGGACGTCACCCATGCGGGGTGACACCGCTTCAATGTCGCCAGGGAGCATATCGACTTGCAAACCCGCAGGTGCCCAGCGGCCATCAGACATGCGGCTATAAGGTTGACACGACTCAGAGCCACGCAGCATGCCCACCAAGCCCCATACCGTGTGGTCGTGTATAGGCGTGGCTTGTCCTGGTCCCCACACAAAGCTCACCACCGAAAAACGGTTGTGGGGATCGGCGTAAAGCAAATACTGTTGGTAATACTGCGGATGGGCTTGGGCATATTCGGACAGCAGCCAGTCGTCATGGGCCAAAAGATCGCTTAAATAGCTGCGACCTTGCGCCAACAGCTCTGCTTCCGCAGGAGAGGCATCCACCAAGCGCGTGAGTTGCGCCAGAAAATGGTGAAAACGAACGATAGAGGTTGGCGTGACTGCTTGCATCTCGGGGGGGTGGACGGGACAGGGCTGATTGTTTCACAAGCGGACAGGGCTGAACATCCTTTTTAACCTGAGGGAAAAACCCTTGCAACAGGCGATATGCTAATGACCTTATGGCAAATTCTTCCTTTATTTTGGCGGGTGTGATGGGCTGGCCCATTGCGCACTCGCGCTCGCCCCTCATCCACAGCCACTGGATCGCCGAGCATGGCTTGCGCGGTGCTTATGTGCCTTTGGCCGTCAACCCTTTGAAATTACCCGCCGCCATCGACGGCTTGAAAGCCTTGGGTTTTGCCGGTTGCAACCTGACTTTGCCGCACAAGATCGAGGCCTTGCCTTGGGTCGATGAGGTAGATGCCATGGCCCAACGCATAGGCGCAGTCAATACGCTGTCGGTTGGTTCAAACGGCAGCTTGCACGGCACCAACACCGATGCGTTTGGGTTTATCCAAAGCTTGCATGAGGCGGACAAAGCTTGGCGAGCTGATGCCGGACCTGCGGTGGTCTTGGGTGCCGGCGGCGCGGCGCGGGCGGTGGTGTGGGCCTTGGCGGATGCGGGGGCCTCTGACATTCGCTTGCTCAACCGCAGCCCTGACAAAGCGCAAGCCTTGGCAGATGAATTGGGCGCAACGGTCAAAGCCCTGGATTGGTCTGAGCGACACGCCGCTTTGGATGGCGCGGCATTGTTGGTCAACACCACCACACAAGGTATGCAAGGCCAGCCTGCACTGGCACTTCAATTGGATGCTTTGCCTGTCCAGGCCTTGGTCTCGGACATTGTGTACACGCCTTTGCAAACCGATTTGTTGCAGCGTGCGGCTGCGCGGGGCAACCCCACGGTGAATGGTTTAGGGATGTTGTTGCACCAAGCCAGGCCAGCGTTTGCGGCTTGGTTTGGTGTCATGCCAGAGGTCACGCCCGCTTTGTGGGCCAAGGTCTTAGCGACGTTTTAAGCCCAAGCTTATTTGCGCACCGCAGGGGACTCGACGGGCAAGCCTTGTCCTCGCCACATCAAATACAAGCTGATGTCTCTCATGTCCCCATGGCCCCACGGGGGAATTTCTGCTTTCACACCGGTATAGCAAAAACGCAGTCGTCGCTCGAGAGAAGCCACACGTTGCCAGTCAATGCGGTACAGCGGATAGCCGTTGGCTTGGCCTTGGCTTAAAGGGTCGGTAAACAGTTTTTGCCCATAGTGCTGATCATGGCAATTCGTACAGGCCAGGTTCATTTGTCCCTGGCGGGTCATGAAAATGCGTTGACCGTTTTCAAAATGGCTTTTGGCTGCCCCATCGATTTGCGCTTGCAAAGGCAGACCGCGAGAGGTGCTGGTCACGGCCAGTGTCATGGCCACCAATTCATCTGATTCGAAAGGCCATTCCGCGGCTTTTTGATTTTTCACGCGACAGTGGCGAATGCGGTCTTCCAGATTGAAAAGCTTGCCTGTGGCTTTATCGATGGCGGGGTAGCGAATGGCCGCGCCTTTCATTTTCACAAGTTCACCATGGCAGGACTGACAGCTTTTTTGGCTGTTGCCCTCGGGCTTGCTCCATTGTTTGATGCCGTTGTCCAAAGCGATGTTGCCGGGGTTGGCAAATTCATCGGCTTGCAAAGATTGCACCTCGGGACCTGAAAAGTTCAAACCCGATTGCAATTTATCTGAGGGGATGAGGCGCTGCTGGGCACTCACTGGTGAGCTCAAACTAAGCATGGTGCACACCGCAAGAGGTGCCAGCCAGGCACGCGCAACAGACCAGCTAAAACGTAAAACAGCCATGGCTTGTCAGTTGCTGGCCGGTTGCGATGAGTTGGCGGGTTCGACCACCAAGCTGTGGCGCAGCTCACCTATATAGGCCTTGTCATCCACCCAACGAAACAGCATGTCGCCCGATTCGGTGGCGCGCAAGTAAAACTCAAACAAGGGGTTGGCTGCCACGCCGGTGGTGGGCTCAACCCTGAAAACTTCGCGTCCGTTGAGTGTGCAAATGAGATGGCGTATGACGTTGCGTTGAATGATCACGCCATCGATGTCACGCAAAAAGCCGCTGTCCATGGGATGGTTGACCAGCAGACGCAGTTTGAAAACATCGCCTTGAACGATGCGGGGCGGGAGTTGCAAACGAGCGGAACTCATCAGCCGTTGTCCACACAAGCCGCTTCGGTGACCACCACCTCTTGCACATCAAAAATAAAGTTGCCGTCGGACAACCTGGCCAGCGCGATCACGCTTTGGTTGCCAGACAAACGCACCCGTGTGCTTAAGTCAGCACGACCACTCCATGGCCCCATGACAAATTTAGCCATCAATGGCACAGGGTTGCGTTGTGAAATCAGGTACACATGGGTGATATGCGAGGCCTCGGTCATGGGGCTGTCAATCTTCAGGCTCAAGGGCACCATGTGGCCGTTGTCAGCCAGCATGGGCAAAGACAAAGACACGCGTTCTTTTTTAAGGTCTTGGTTTTGTACATACGGACGCACCATTTCTTCAAAGGTACGCAGTCGTGCCTCAGACAAGCCAGAGAGGGTGAGTTTGTCGACCTGCGCTTGGGCTGGCGTCGCCAACCATCCAACCAAGCTGGCGCCCAGCGTGGCTTTGAACAACTGTGCCAGTGACTGGCGACGAGACAACACAGGCAGCGTCATGAGGGGCTCTTCAATAGATAAGCAATGATGTCTTCCAAACCTTGTTCACTCAAGACGGTTTTACCTTGGAGGGACTTGGCGACATTATGAAGACCTGCGGTAGTGAAATAAGCAGGCATGAAAGTTTGCGGATTCAGCACACGGGGGTCTGCTATGCGTTGACGAATTTGCTCGGGACTCAGGCGAGCGCCCACATCGAGCAAAGAAGGACCCATCTCGCCCCCTTCTTTGAAGCCGGGCAATTGGTGACACAGCACACATCCGGTGTCTTGTCTGGCCAGCAAAAGTTTGCGCCCACGTGCCGCGTCGGCCGTGGCAGCCGAAGGCGTGGCAGGCATGGCATCGCTGGCCCACAGAGGCGGGCAAAGTAACAGCAACGCCACAAACCAGCCAGCCAGCTTCATGCTTTGACCAAACTTAAACCGTGGTTTTTCAAAGGCAAAGAGCGAATACGCTTGCCCATGGCTGCAAACAAAGCATTACCCAGGGCTGGGGCCAAAGGCGCTTGGGCAGGCTCGCCCACCCCGCCCCAAAAGCCGCCGCTGGGGGCAATGACGGTTTGTACCAGGGGCATCTCGTTCATGCGCATCATGCGGTAATCATGGAAATTGGATTGCTCAATGCGCCCCTCTTTAACTGTCATCTCGCCCCAGAAAATGGCCGACAAGCCGTGCACCACGCTGCCTTGTAACTGGGCTTGGATGTTGTCGGGGTTGACCGCATAACCGGGGTCTATCCCGATGACGATGCGGTGAATGCGCACCTCGCCTTTGGCGTTGACAGACACTTCACAAACACAGGCGGTGTAACTGCCATAGCCCTCGGTTTCAGCGATGCCGCGAAACACACCAGAGGGCAGTGCTTTGTCCCAATCGGCAGCTTTGGCAACCGCTTGCAAAATGCCACGGTCTCGGTTGCCTTTTTCGGTCTGCGGCAATATCGACAAACGATAAGCCAGGGGATCAACCCCTGCAGCAAGGGCCAGTTCATCCATGAAACATTCACGCACAAAAGGATTTTGCGAGTGCCCCACGGTACGCCAAAAACCCACGGGGACATGCGCACCACGTTGGGCAAAGTCGACCAAACAATGCGGGATGTCGTAGGGATGGTCATTCAATGAGGCCACCGCTTGGGGGTCCACCCCATTTTGCAAAGGCATGCGCAGCAGTTGCGAAAAAATCGAGGGCGCACTCACCCGGATGTGTAAGGCTTCGGGCTTGCCATTGGCAAACAAACTGGCGCGCACCTTGACCAAGCTGGCGGGGCGGTACAGGTCGTGCTGGGTGTCTTCTTCGCGGCTCCACAACAGCTTGATGGGTTTGCCGGGAATTTCTTTGGCAATCGCCACGGCTTGGCGGGTGAAGTCTTGGGGGCTTTTGCGTCCCAAACCGCCGCCCATTTGCATGGCAAACACTTTGACGTTTTCTTGCGGCACATCCGCAGTGCCAGCCGCTGCCGTCAGGCTGGACTCGGGGTTTTGGGTGGATACCCAAATTTGCAGTTGATCGCCTTGCAACCAAGCGGTGCACACCATGGGCTCGAGCGTGGCGTGGGCCAAGTAGGGCGTGTAGTACTCGGCTTCAATGACTTTGCTGGCTTGTGACAAGGTGGCCAAGGCATTGCCATCTTGACGGGCGACAGCTGCCTCGGCTTGGCTCAAACCATCGCGGTAAAGCTTCATCAGGCTGGCGCTGTTGACCTGGGCGTTTTTGCCACTGTCCCATTCAATCGACACATCGCGCAATGCTTCTTTGGCTCGCCACCAGTTATCCGCCACCACCGCCACGAACTCGCCCATGTTGAGCACCTTGACAATGCCTCGGCGGTTGTCCACTTTGGCACTGTCAACCGCCACGGCTTTGCCGCCAAAGACCGGCGACTGTGCAATGGCCGCATGCAACATGCCAGGCAATTGTGCGTCGATACCGTAGCGAATTTTGCCGGTCACGATGTCGTGCATATCGACCCGAGGAATGGGTTTGCCAGCCAAGGTCCAAGTGGCGGGGTCTTTCAGCGCCACGTCTTTGGGCGGTGTGAGTTGGGCGGCGTCGCCCGCCAGTTGGCCATAGCTCAGGCTTTTTTGACTGGGGGTGTGAACCACTTTGCCGAGGACGGCTCGGCATTCGCTCTCAGGGACGCCCCAACGTTGGGCGGCAGCTTGCACCAGCATCATGCGAGCGGATGCGCCGGCTTTTCGCAAATACTCTTGCGAGTTGCGAATGGTTCGGCTGCCTACGCTGGCCATATCGCCATAGGCCCGTTTGCGTTTCAAGTTTTGGTGTGCCTGCACATCTTCGACGCGAACTTTTTTCCAATCGACTTCAAGCTCTTCTGCAATCAACATGGGGGCAGAGGTGCGGCTGCCTTGGCCCATTTCAGTTCGTGCATAGCGAATGACGATGGACTCATCGGTATGAATGTCTATCCAAGCATTCACCTCTTGGGCGGGGCTGGTTTGGGCTTGGGTGGGCAGCACAAAGCCCAGACTCAGGGCCGCGCTGGCACTGGCGCTGACTTGCAAAAAACCTCGGCGGCTGAGGTCGGAGGAGGGATGGGATGTTTTCATGCGTGTGCTGCCTGTCTTGCCGCGGCGTGGATGGCCGTGCGCATACGGGCATAGGTGCCGCAGCGGCAAATGTTGGTCATGGCCGCGTCGATGTCTTCATCCGTGGGCTTGGGTTTCTTTTTCAGCAAGGCAACAGCAGCGAGCATTTGGCCTCCTTGGCAGTAGCCGCATTGGGGGACTTGGTGGTCTATCCAAGCTTGCTGAACGGCGTGCAATTTGCCTTTACTGGCCAGGCCTTCGATGCTGACGACTTGTTGGCCCGCCGCTGATGACACAGGGTAAGAGCAGGAGCGCACCGGTTCGCCATTGAGCAAAACCGTGCAAGCACCACACTGGGCTATGCCGCAACCGTATTTGGGACCTTTGATATCGAGTTCATCGCGCAAGGCCCATAGCAAAGGCATCTCGGGTTCGACATCGAGTTGGTGGGTTTGTCCGTTGACATTGAGTTTCATGGTGGTGATTTCAGTGGGTTAAATAGCGACGAAGGGCCTGCGCACAGACCTCAACGCCGCTGAGAGCTTCGCGCATAACCCGCCCCATGGTGATGAAACCGTGGATTTGGCGCTCAAAGCAGATGTATTCGGCTACGCCACCAGCTGAGGATAAAGCATTGGCGTATTGGTAGCCTTCATCACGCAAGGGGTCGTAACCCGCTGTCAACACCAGCGCGGGCGGCAAGCCAGCGAGGGACGCAGCTTTCAATGGTGAGGCTCGCCAGTCGTTGCCATGGTCGCGAGAGGGCAGGTAATGGTCCATGAACCAGTGCATGGCTAATGCGGTCAGACCATAACCCTCGGCATTGGCGTGGTAACTGGGGGTGTCGGGGTACATCAAGGTGGCTGGGTAAATCAGCAATTGAAAGGCAGGTACTTGCGCGCTGCCTCGGGCGCCCAAGCAAACAGCTGCGGCCAAGTTGCCCCCCGCGCTGTCGCCGCCCACAGCCACGCGGCGGGGGTCAATGTGCAAAAGGCTTGCTTGCGATACCACCCAGTGAAAAGCGCCCAAGGCGTCGTCGTAAGCGGCAGGAAACACATGCTCGGGGGCCAAGCGGTAATCCACAGAAAACACCGCGCAACCGCTGGCATTGCTGATTTGCCGACACAGCACATCATGGGTTTCGATATTGCCAATCACCCAGCCGCCACCGTGGTAGTACACCAGTGCGGGCAAAATATCTTTGGGCGATGCACTTGCAGGACGGTATTCGCGCACCGGCACTTCCACGCCACCTAGGTTGGGCAAATGGTCGTGCACATGCGACATGGCAGGGGGATCGGGTTGCGTCAAAGTTTTGCGCAACACGTAAAAGTCTCTGGCCTCTTGCGGCGGCAAGGTATTGACAGGCGGCACCCCACGGTCAACCATGAGTTGCAAAAGGGCTTTGGCTTGGGGGTCGAGCATGTTTGGTTCCGTGAAAAAATCAGTGGGCTTGCCCCACCGATTGGTAAGCCGATGGGTGAGATTGCAGCCATTGGCGCGACAGCAAGTCGTCATGGACACAAGGGTGAAAGTCCGCACGGAAATAACTTTTCCAAGCAGCAAAGGAACTGGTGAACAAACCATCGGTGGCAAACAAGTGTCGCCATGCACTGCGCCAGGTGCTGAGCTTGAACAAACTGGCGTCGTGCCACAGGTTGTTGCAGGTCTGGCGAAGGATGTCGCTGAGAAAAAATACCGTGACCGTGATCATCCAACGCTTGCGCCACACTTCGTTGCCGCCCATGGCGCGGTAAATGTCAAACGAGACGCTGCGGTGCTCGGTTTCCTCGCTGGCGTGCCACATCCACAGGGTTTGCAAACGCTGGGGTGCTTGCGCTAAAAATTCAGGATGCTGCAGTAGCCAAGCAGCAAATACGCTGGTGAAGTGTTCATAAGCGGCGGTCACAGCCACTGCATGGATGGCTTTTTTCTGATTGATATGCGCAATGCGTCGCAAGGCCCGACGTTCCCAATGGTTGACCATGCCATGGCGCAAGACATGCTGATTGAAAAGTGCATGAATGCGGCGGTGGGTAGCCTCTTGGCCAATGAAGCCTTTGACATCTTGGTCAAAGTGATCTTGTTGCTCGGGGGCCAATTCTTTGACACCCCGTCGAAGAGAGTCGATGAAAAATTGCTCACCCACGGGAAAGCTCAGGGACAAAGCATTCATGAACGCCGAGGTAAAGGCGTCACCACCGTTCCAACGCACATCAAAGGGCGCATCCAAGTCTATTAACAGTTTGCGAATGGTCAGATCGGTCATGGGGGCGAAATTTAAGTGGGGAGTTGACAAGGTCCAGTGACGACAAACTTCAAATTTTTGCCATAGCGCTGCATATCTTTGGTAGCAAGCAGGGTGACGGGTTGGCGGGTGATTTTGATCTCGGTTTCTTCACGGCTGGTCACATGGGTGCGTTTGACCCATATGCTGGTTTTGCTGGTCAGGTCTTGGCCTTTGAATTCTTCGGTGGTCAAGGTGTTGACGAACATGGTGTAGAGCTTGGGACCTTCGATCTTGATGTACAAATGGTTGCCAATGCTCTCTATGTTGACCGACACGGTGGCGGGTTTGATGACCATTTTTTCCATCTCAGGAAAACTGCCTTGCGTTTCACAGGTCAAGGTATAGCCCCAGACGCTCAAACTCGTCCAAGCCATACACAAGAACACGCAACATACAGAACCTAGCAGGCGCTTTAGCGACATGTGCGTTGACCTTTTTCGGTTTTGCAGACCAAGCCGTTGGACAAATGGGTTTCTTCTGTGCTGCTTTGCGGCACCCCACCCCGTGAGGTGTAACTGTCTGCCGCAGCGGGGGCAGCGGGTTTACGCGGTTTGGTCGATGGTGCTGGTTTGGCATCCATGAGTTTGTTGCCATCAATCAGCACCGCAGGCGATCCGGGTTGGTTGATGGTGACCGGATTTTGTGCCAAAGCGGGTTCAGACATCGTCGTACACAGCAGGCACAGGGCCCAACCCATTGCAATGAAGGAAAAGACAAGCGAGCGAGAATAAGGCATGGTCGTGTGTCCTCGTGGCAGGGGGTCGATCATCGCACGGTTCGCTGTTTTCAGGCTTTGGTCAGGGCTAATCCCTTGGCACGGCAGGCTTGGGTATTATTCGCAGGTCTTATGGATTTTGAACAAAGGAAGAGGTGTGGTTTTGCATAACTCTAAATGGTTACTCCGATTGAGCCTGTCGGCAGGGGTATTTGCCCTGTCTTATCCGTGGCAGGTCGGCGCTTTTGACGCTTCCAAACTGGACGATTTCAAAACCACCAATGTGTGCAAATACTGTGACTTGACTGATGCACCCATGAGTGGGCGCGACATGCGCGGAGCCGATTTTCAAAACGCCAATTTGTCAGGCGCCAAATTGGACAAGGCCAATATGGCAGAACGTCCCTTGGAAAAGCGTACCTTGGTGACCAATTTTGAGGACGCCAACTTACGCCGCACCGATTTCAGTGGCGCCAATTTGCACATGGCCAACTTCACCAATGCGTATTTGCGCGAAGCCAACCTCAGCGGCGCAGACCTGAGCGACGCTGTCCTGAGCAAAGCCAATATGAAAGGGGCAATGCTCGCGGGTGCCAATCTCAAGGGCGCCAAGATGGATGAGGCTAAATTGGACGATGCCAAGTTTTGTAAAACCACCATGCCCGACGGGGCGCTCAACGATTCGGGCTGTTGAAGGCTTAATTTGGGCAGGCTTCTTGCAAAGTCATCAGCACAGCGGCTTGGTCTTTGGTCTGGGCGGCCAGGGCATCTTGCGCAGCGCTTTCGCGCAATTGTTTGCCCACGGCTTGGTGCAGTTTGATCATCACCGCTTGCTCGCTGGCTGAGAGACTGGTGTCGCCGCGCACACTTTTAATGACATTCATTTCCACCTTGTCAGCATTTTTTTGAACCTGTAAAAAATACAACTGACGCTCGGGGGAGTCGAGGGGAAATTTCTCCAAACCATGTCGATGCATGGTGTACAGCCCAGGGTAAAACTCTGCGTAATAGGCGACACTGCGTTGACAGCGCACGTCGGGCGCATCAAGGGCGAACGCAGACCCCACAGACAGACCCATCAGCAACAAGGGGAATATCTTCAATCTGGCTCGCCCGGAATTTCAGAGGGGCGCAGTTGCACGGCTGGAGAGCGCTTTGAGCGAAAACGAATGTTGAGCATCTCCACACCAAAGGCAAAGGCCATGCCAAAGTAAATATAGCCTTTGGGTACATGGTGACCAAAACCTTCAGCCACCAGCACCACGCCCACGACCACCAAAAAACTCAAGGCCAGCATCTTGATCGAGGGATGGGCGTCAACAAACTCGCCAATCGACTTGGCAAACAGCATCATCAACCCCAAAGACACGACCACTGCCGTGATCATGATGCGGACATCGTCGACCATGCCCACAGCGGTGATGATGGAGTCGAGCGAAAACACCAAATCGATCAACATGATTTGCACAATGGTGGCCACCAAATTCACTTTGACCTTGACGTCTGCGCTGGGTTCATCCCCTTCCAAGGAATGGTGGATTTCCCCCGTGCTTTTCCAAATCAGAAACAAACCACCGGCGAGCAAAATCAAGTCGCGCCCCGCAAAAGCCTGATTGGCAATGGTGAACAAAGGCTCAACCAAACCAATAATGACAGACAGCAACATCAGCAAACCGATACGCATGAACATCGCCATGAACAGGCCAATGCGACGCGCCATTTCTTGCTGCGCTTTGGGCAGTTTGCTGACCAAGATGGAAATAAAGATGATGTTGTCAATGCCCAGCACCAACTCGAGCAAGGTCAGTGTGGCCAAAGCCACCCACATGTGCGGATCTGTCAGTAATTCCATCAGTGTCATCACCCCGTTAAAAATAGAAACAGAACTGTAGCCTAAGCATCATCGACTTGCGCAAAGGGCTTGGTGAGCGCAGGGCTATCTTCACACCACCGGGTGTCTAAAGTGCTTCAACTGCAGATAAAGCCAAACATACCGAATGAGCATATAAGTCAACCACACCGCCCAACCGGCAAACACCACATCGCTCAAAAAATGGCCACCTTGCGCCATGCGTACGCCACCAATCAAAAGTCCAACGGCGCTGCCAATGGCTACCCAGCGTTTGCGCCTTGGCCAAGCAGACCACATGCCCCACGCCATCAGACTGAAACCCGCCGCCGCATGACCGCTGACAAAGCCGCAATTGACATCGCAATGGGAACTCAGTTCAAAGGCGGGCACAAAAGGTTTGCTGCCACCAAACATTTGCACTTGCTCCGGACGGGGACGCCCGACGTTGTCTTTCAAGCCCCAGTCCACCACCAGTCCCAGACCCAACACCGCCATGATCAACCATGCCAGCAAGCGCCTGCGCCAAGCTTTTGCCCATGCTTGCCCAGACGTGCGTAACCACCACCATGCCAAGCAAGCCAGCACAAACCCAATTCGGCTCAGCCATGGTGTGGCTACATAAACCGCATGGACAAACACCGATGGGTTAGCAGCAAAGCGCTGCGTCGCTGCATCAAAAAAAGAGTGGGAGACCACCCAATCGAGTTCAGGCCAAAGCGTGAACAAGGCAATCGACAAGGCCAAACCCAGTCCACCCATGGCCAGCTCTGTGTGGCGGGGTTTCAAGGCAATGGGTCCTTTAACAACCACAGGAACAGGGGTCGCCCTGCGGGTTGGGGTGCTGACAGCAGTTGCACTTGTGCGTAGCGTGAGCGAACCCCATCGGGCAGATCGCCCATGACCAGCAGCAAGATGGGTTCAGGGTGTTGAGAAGGCTCGAAGCGATAGAGCAAGTCGTAATGGTGCAAGGGGAAGGGGGTTTGTTGCCAACTCAAGGCCATCGTTGCTTGGTCACGCCAAGCGTAAGCCGCATGCACGATGAGCGTGCGGTCCAGCGCCACCAAGGTGGCATCGGGGTGATCGCCCAGCAAGGGGCGCAGGTCGTTCAATGCGCTTTCCCAGCCCCGCGCTCGTTCCCATAAATCCCATTGGGACTTTTGCACAGGCAGCCCTAAGCGGGCACGCCAGTCCCCCCCCAGCGACAAACCACTGGCCAGTACCGCTGACAACAAAACCACCCAGATGGGCCCACGCCAACGCCAAACGCTTTGGCGCAAAGCCAGTCCCCACCCCAGCGCCAAACAAGCACCTAACAGCGCAGGGGCTGGCCAGTTGATTTGGGCCGTGCCTTGCATGGCTTGAATGCC
>Ga0114962_10001855_pt1 | contig 18029 bp, 15 predicted proteins | sample C_130820_MF_Meta_FD_87017 | JGI IMG/M metagenome (GOLD analysis project Ga0114962, IMG submission 87017) | Freshwater microbial communities from Lake Croche, Canada to study carbon cycling - C_130820_MF_MetaG | ecosystem: Environmental > Aquatic > Freshwater > Lake | place: Lake Croche, Canada...
ATTTTGTGCTGTAAATCCCCGTGCATCGGCATTATTATTATATTGAAAATTAAAATTGGTTATCATCGTTGTTCCTCCAATATAAATAAATGTCACATCAATGTTCCAAGGACGACCAGAAGCAACGGCGGGACTAAATTGTAATAATCCACTATCAAATAATGTTCCACTGTTAGTTAATCTAAATCTTATCGTAGCATTATTTAATGCACCAAATAGCCCACCAGTGCGATAAGTAAAACCCATTCCAGTTGTAAAGTAATTAGCAGGAACAGTTAATGAACCAACACCTGCACCAATAATAGATGTTTGAACGGTTGTGCTTACCACTGTTACTGGCGATGTTTGAGAATAAAAACCGAGTATTTGCGGGGATGCCCATACTGATGATATGCCACTATTTCGAGTTAATACTTGTCCGGTAGTTCCGGCTGTCGTTGGTAAAGTATAAGCACTGTTAATTTGTGTTGTTCCTTTGATATTTGTAGTAATGCCGACCTTTCCGATATTAACACCTAACGCATCGGTTTTCCCTAATTCTAAGGTATTAAAACTATCAACCAAGTTAGTGCTAACATTATTAAAAGCGACATTATCAGCAGTATTTAATGATTGATTAAAAGGATTTGCTGCTATCGGTGTTTGCCATGATGCTATACCATGACCATTCGTTGTCATTACTTGTAGATTGCTACCGTCGGCGGTTGGAAGATAATATGCCTGATTAACCAATGTGCCAGTATCATCAACTCTTAACTTTTCAATCGTGGAACGTTGTATTCTAAAATAACTTTCATCTATATCAACTTCAGATGCTGTACTTGGGCTCCATATTCTGGTATGTGTTCCTTGGGTTAAAAATATTTCTTTCAAACCAAAAACGGGGTCTTCTCTATTAAAAAATATATCTCCGTCAAGATTCATCGCACACCGCACCCCAGTCGCCGCCGGTTGTCCTTCTCCTTTTATTTGAACACCATAATCATACACTCTTATACATTCTCTATCTAACGCATTTTTCAATATTGTCTCAGCACCAACGGTAACCCGTAAAACGGTTCCTGTTCCACCATCACGAACAATGGATGCCTCATCTACCGTTGTAGCGAATGCTGTGTTTGTTGAACCACTTCCCGATGATAAATATGTTGTAGTTGTTGGACCTGAACCATCAGATGTACTTGCTAATTGTAATTGTGATTGTCCGCATGTTGATGTTAATGTTTCGGCTGTTGATGATATAGAACCAACATTATTTAAATCACCCAAACCCATATTCCAATTTGCGTTGGATGATATAAGATTTCCACCAATTCCCACATCTTCGCAAATTACCGATGCCGAACCATCGTTTGATATAATTGAGTTTTGAGCAAATGGAGCAACTTTCCATTTTAATATATTATCGGTTCCAAAAACTAAATTGGGTGTTGCATTTGGAAAATATTGAGGCGGTGCTGTTAATGGGAAGAAAGGTTCATCACCACCAACTTGACCACCCAATACAACATGACCATTGAAACCAGATATTGATAATAATCTACCAAAGTTTTGACTTTGAACACCAATAACGAAACCAAACTTTTGCGTTGGTGTATCATATGTAAATTGAGCATTAAAAATGATAGATGTCTGGCGTCCAATTGCGAGGTCCATTAATTGTTGATTGCGTAATAAAAAATCATTTATAGAATAGTAACCATTATTTATCACATATTCAATAAAAAATGGATTTAAAAGATTAGCATCAAATGCTTGAAACCTAAAAGTAGTATCAGCCAAAAGAGATATACCACCAAGAGGATTTGCTTGTAAGTTTTGTGCGGTTAATGTATACGTTTGATTATCATTTGGTGGTATTATTGGTGGAAATACATAATTTTGATTTAGTGCTGATGTTCCTTGTGATAAGTTTTGGACTGTTAATGTATTTACGAATGAAGGTATTCCTCCACCGGCGGGTATCCAATTAGTATTACCATTAGCATCAAATTGAACATTATAATCTCCAGCAATAGCACGACCTAAAGGAAGAAAATAACTATTACCTACACTATTTGTTCCTATTTCTACACCGCCGCCAATTAATAAATCGTCAGATTGGTTAATTACAACGTTTGTATTTGTTACCAGTTGTGGATTTGAGAATACTGGAACTTGACGACCAGAACCATTATTAGTAGTATTTTGAACACAAAACTTTATATCTTCAGTAACAATTGCTTGAATAGCCTGAACATATGACGCTGGTAATGCTAATGTATTACCAAAGTTTGTTGATTGTACTTGAGCCATTATTTAATATATAATATAATATATAAAATAATAGTAGTAAAAATTATATCGTTTTTGATTTATTTATTCCATCTTTCTGTGTAATCATTAGCCAAGCCAGCGACCGCAAGCCACAATCGTTTTGATAATTACCTTGTTCGCAATCGTAGTCGCAATCAATAATATTATAACCAAGTTGTTCTGCTTTATCGGTAAATTGTTTTAATATGTTGTTTGAATGACGACCGAAACTATCATATATGTGTAAATTGTTTTTATCTTTATATATACCAACCCAATGTTCTCCTTTTTTATTATCAGTATTAAGAATAGCATAAGTTTTATTAGGTGCATTGAAAGGATATTCATCATATGCAAATGTTCCCAAATACTTTTTCCCAATATAGTGTTTCCCAAGTTTATCTAACTCGTCGGTATTCTTCGCCCCATTACCATATTGAAATCTTAATACTTTTATTAATGCTTTGTTTTTCTTTTGCGGTTCCATTGTATAATATATAAATATAAAAATTAAAATGCTTTTCGTAATCGTGCTATACGAGTACGTGGTGGATTAATATCTAATAATTGAGCAGTCCGAGGATGTGCCGAACCACCTTGTAACCGATGACGCCTACCACGTGCTGAAAGAAGACCTGATAAAAAAGTTCCTATTAAACTTCCACCTTGTAATCGTCGTCGTCCTCCTTTATATCGTCTTCTACGACCAAGACCTATATGACCAGCTATATTAGCAACTTGTCCCGCATATGGAACACCTACTGATGATAATGCATTTCCTACCTTAGAAATAATACCAGACTTTTTGAAGAAATTACCAACATTATTAATAAAATCCATAAATCCAGCACCACGAAGTTTTCGCCTTCCACATCCTCTTACAAGAGCCATTTATTTATATACATTTATATTATAAAATCTTTATTATTTTAATACATCATAGGCAAAGCCCGCATCCGACGCATACCCCGCCGACCTTGACCAGCGAGGCTAAGACCACTACCGATAGCCCGACGACGGTATCGGCGTCGGCGACCATAACCAAGTTTTCCGGCAACATTTGCGATTTGTCCCGCATATGGAACTCCAGCCATTGACAACGCATTACCAATTTTAGAAACAGCCCCAGTTTTTTTGAGAAATCCATGAACATTGCGTGCGAAATCCATAACACCACGCCCAGCGAGGCGACGACGACGATGATAAACCATTTTTTATATACTGTTTGGTTAGAAAAAAACCATTATTTTATTTTTAACGATTTACACTCACGACGCTGGTCACTACACCACTCTCAAATGATACTTCTACTTGGCGAGAATACCACGCACAAATATATAAATTGGTTCCAGCTGGAAGGTCTTGATTAAACTGGGCTAAAACATTTACATACGAAGATGAGTCTTGTTTATCTCTACTAAAATCAAAGTGGTAATATGCTCCAGAATTCAAATAATCACGATAACTTTCAGTTCCACCTTCATTACCAAACTTACCAGCATTCTGTTGAGACATGATCCATCGCTGTTGCATTAATGATGTTATAACCGATGATGCGACTGGAGTACCTTCTTGTTTATTATATGACGATTGAAATAGAGTAGATGGTTTAGTAGTATTACCATAAGTTATTTGGATAGACTGCAGATTTTCATCGGCTGTATTAGTTCCTTGTGCAACTTTAAACTTGGTTGGTGGAATTAATGTAGTATTTCCAACATTTGGACCTTGAACCCATATAGTAATTGCTAAAGTAGATGGAGGAACAGTAAAGTCTAATTGATTTGTTATGTTAGCATTTGTACTGGACATGGTTTTTTGCATAATTTGAGTTTCCATTAAAGACAGTGGTAAAACACCACTCATAGGCATGGATTGTTTAATGGTTGCGATATATAGCAATACATTATTTATTACAAAACGATATTGTCCAGCCGTACCAGCAGTATTGACTGAAGTTGGGGTTGAACCGACTACTGCTACAGTTCCAAGATTATTGACAGCTGCACCACTACGGACTAATCTTCCAGCACTCTCAATACATGATGTTTGATAATTTACATTTGGAGTAAATTGAAACTTAAAATCACCAGAACCAATTCCTTGATGTAAATCAAAAATACCCAGAGATGGTTGAAATGTCAAAAATACTTTATTCTTTCCATTACGAGGGTCAGCAACAGTTCGTGCTAACGAGTTTACTTGTGCCACTGGACCACGAACGACTATATAAGAACGAGAATTAACAAAGGCGACTGAAACACCATTATTAGGTGACACAAGTGCAAGTATAGCACTTGTAAATCCAGTAACAGATACCACTTGTAGAATACCTGTAATTTGTGCCAAACCAGCTTGGCTATCGGTAATTGTCGCAGCTGCTTGATCTGATAGAATTATATAATCACCTACAACAACACCAGTAAGTCCTAAATTGCCACCATTGTTCGCTGCATCGTTAGATTTTGATTGAAAATCATAAAAGTATGGATTTCCTGCTGCAGTAGGAATATTTGATGCCTGATTTGCTGATGTTCTAATAGTACATGAGTCGTAAAGTGCAAATGAGGCAGCTGTAGAATTACCATCGTTTGCTATTATAGGAACACGAACACCTATATTTGCAATATTATTTTGAGATATATTTTCTAATGGATTAGGATTTGACAAATCAATTAAACCATCTTTATGAAACCAACCATCAGCAGAAATAGAATGACATCTACGAGTAAAATCAGGGTCACTGTAAGAACAATCACGACCAACATTTTGTATCCAAGCACCAGATTTTCCAATGCGTTCTTTAATAGCACCAGACTGACCAATAAAAGAAGTCATTGATGATACATCTTGACCACCACAACGAAAATAGCAGTTAGAATAAAGAGCATGAGGAGCACAATAAGCAAGTGCTAATTTATCTTGTAGATACGGCTGTCTCCACCCTCCAGCACCATTTGAAACTTCAAGAGTAGCTTCTACACGAAAATAAGAATAAGCCGGTATCCATGCGTTAGTGGATCCGCCTACTGAGAAATCAAAATCTTGAATACCAAGAGGGAATGCATCACCAGCAACGCTACGCTTACAAGTTACTTCACGCCAATTTAATTCTAAATACTTCTCCATATCAAGGTTACTCATTTTATATTGTATATCATATAAAATATAAAAAATTATATAAACTTTTTATAATGTATATTATATTAACACACTATAATGAATAGCAGAAATTTTCCAATATTATTAAGCAGTGACCCGAAAGCTGGTTCAGTTAATTTGTCTGCGGATGGTTCGTCATTTACAGTTGTTCTTTATGAACCTATATTCTTTCCTATTAATGTAAAGTATGTTACATGCGAAGTTCAAGGTGCAACTATTTGGAACACCAGCCCAAATATTTCAATCGCATTAGATAACAATACATTTACATTTAACGATGGAAGTGGTAATGTAACATTAATTATTCCTAAAGGTTTATATGATTTGGCTGGATTTCAAAATGCTATATACACATTAATAAATAACGTTCCTGCAGCACTTCCGGCTAATCAATTATTTATATTCTCAGGTAATTCGGCAACTCAAAAAGTAGTTATTCAATTTCCATCTGGAACTGGATCTATTATTTGGAGTTTATCATCTGTTCGTTCTATTTTAGGTTTTGAAACTACATCGCCAACGACAGCACCAGCAGGGCAAAGTATTACAGCACCCAACGTAGCAGCATTTAACCAGACTACAAGTTTTCTTCTTCATTGTGATATTGTTAGAAATGGTATTCCAGTAAATACTATTTACGATAGCATATGTGCGAATGTTTTTATAGACGTACTCCCAGGGTCTTTAATAAATTATCAACCGCAAGCTCCTGTTCAGATTGACTGCTCTCATCTGATTGGGGCAAGGATTTCTACGCTAAATTGCAGACTGACCAACCAAGAAAATGTCATTAGTGATACCAATGGTGAATACTACACTTTTATGCTTATTTTTAGATATAGCTCGTAATAGGTCATTTTCAAACGCATTTAAAAAAATAAAATATATAGAAAAATATTTTGCTATGGGCGTGTGCGTTTAAATTCGTACTGTGAATGAAAGTAGCGAGTTATAGGATATATATTGCTCTATTAAAAACATATTACTAAGCACATTATAGGATAGTCCCGACTTTTTGCTTAAATATACTATATAATATACAAAAAAGTCGGGACAGATGAGAGACTCTTAAACACGTCAAGATATTATTATTTTATAGCTTTTCCGTGTGTCCCGACTTTTTTGTATATTATTATAAGGTATTTTAGGCAAAAGTCGGGACAGATGATTGAGACCATTAAGTTTCATATCCGATAGGAAATACGACCATGCTTCCGATAGACATCATATAAGGTTTACCACAACCATAAATTCTATTACCTAATATATAACTTTCACATTCTTCTTTTCCAGCATGAGGATTTATTTGTTGGAATGTATCGGTAAATACACCACATCGGAATATTTTACAATTTACTTCATTAATATGAACAATACAGTTAATATCGCAGTACGGACAATTGAAAACATAATGGTCATTCTCAATTTTGATTTCGTTGATTTTATTGTATGCGTTATCCATTTTATATTTTATACATATATTTATATAAAAAATACGAAATGTTTTTACATAAGAAACCAGCATTTTTTGGTAACGTTGTAGTTGGTAAATTAAGACAGCCGTTAGCTGTTACGCCTGATCCATCAACAGTTGTTCAATTTAAAAATAGTGATGGAGTTCAAGAAAGGGTTAATAAAAAAATTGAAGAAGTTTTACCTCCAAAAGAAGAGGAAAAAAAGAAAAGAAGACCGGGTGAAAAATTATTAAAAAAACTTACAAGAGTTGAGAAAACTGAAACCGAAAAAGATAAAGAAAGATTTAAGCGAATAAGATATTCTATTAAAAGTGCTATTAAATCTAACTTGATAAAATCTTAGCGATGATAGCATTTAAATCAGCCGATGATAGTTTTGTTGGTCCTCGTTTAAGTTCATAATTTGACGGTAATGCTTCCATCGCCATTAATTTTTTGGTTGATTTTTTATATTCTTTTTCTGTTTGAGTAACTTTCTTTGGTCGTTTGCGTCCGAAGCCATACTGACCTTCTGGAACTTTTCCAGCACGAACACTTTTAACTGCTGTAGCCACCTTAACAGCATTACGACCCATCTTATTAATATCAACTTGACCTTGAACTCCTGTTAATTTATATGTAGGACCGGCTTTTTCATTATATTCTGAAAGATATCTTTGCATTTCTATAAGTGTATCATTTGGTCCTTTATTATTAAACTGTTGCTTCCAATAATTTACATCTTTCACGGACATGGTTTTAATTTTCTTTCTTGCTTTTTCTGCTTCTTTGGTTCCCTCTAAAACTATATTATTAATTTTTGTTTTTTCTGAGGCAGGTATTTTAAATGAATCTATATATCCACTAACTGCATTCCACATATCGTCTAATTCTTCGTTTGATTCAGATGATGCCAACGCTTTATTGAGGTCTTCTGAAATATCATAATCAGCTGAAGACGACGATGCTGTAGGTGTCTTCGTTTTTGCTACCGCTTTAGCTGAAGACGATGATGATGCTGCTGCTGGCGATGTTGTAGGTGTCTTAGATTTAGGTTTAATTCTTGATTGTAATTCGTTAGAAATAAAATCTTTAGCATTCGAAATATATCCTTGATCCCATTTATTGTGTTCGAGATATTTTTCATATACTGGATTATTAAATAATGCCAAAAGTTCTGTTAAATCACGATCAGATCTTCCTTTTAAATGTCTTTTTAAATCTTCTCTATTTTGTCCTGTTGTTGAACTTTCCATTATCATTAATCCTTGTGCTATATTATCGCCAGCACTACCAAAGGGAGTCAATTTAACAACTGGTATACCCAGTGTGTATGGATCTAAAGGCGATTCTTTTGATTTTTTCGTAGCTGATACTACTGTTGATGCTTTTGATGCTTTTGGGGATTTACCTTTTTTTGATTTTGACGATGATGGCTGTTGTGTTGGTTTTGGTGATTGCGGTGTGTCTGGTGCTCTAATATTTATCTGCTCATCAACTTTCTTACGAACAGCCTCAACAATTTCTGGTGCAATACCTGCTTTTCTTACCATGTTTAAGTATGTTTTATTTATAAGTAGATCTCTAACATCAATAAGGCTCTCATATGGCATTTTTATAGTTGCTTGTAAAAGTTTAGTATAATTAGCAGGATTTTTTTGATACTCTAATAAAACATCAGCAACATCGTAAGTATTTTTATAACTACCAAATTCGGTAGGTAATAATTGGTTCATGATGTCTTCTTCGCTTTTTGTTCGTTTTTTTGATGACTGTTGTTGAGCACTTGGTGATTCGGATAACTCTTGGGTTGGTTTGTCTAATTTAACAAATGTTTTTGTAGGTTCTGATGATGGTGATGGAATAAACGGCATGACAAACTTATTATTATATGGATCTGGATATTTTTCTAACACAGGCTCCTTATTATTAGCAACCTCACCTCTTATATTATTTATAGCACGATCCACGTCAGACAAAGACATTGTTCCCGTTATCGATCTAATACTGGATAAATATTCAATAATTGCTTTATTTTTATTAGCCCACATATTTTTATATTTTGTTGATTTATCTATAATACCTGCACGATATAATGGTAACACAATATTAAGCAAATCATTTGCATAATTACCAGTAGGATTTCTTGTAAGTTCTTTCAAATTAATACCATACTCGTCTGGTATTAATTTATCATCTGGAATATTCGGTATTTCTGCTAATGTTGGTGCTATTACTGATGATGTTGTTAATTTATCATTCGGTATAATAAATTCTTGTGGTTCAGTTTGTGTTGGTGGTATTTCTATTTCTGATTTCAACTCTTTTTCTGATTCTGATTTTTTAGCTGTTCGTATCGGAAAAGACGAAACTTCACGTTTCAATTTAGGATATGTTATAGGTACTTTATCTCCTTCCGAAAATGCTTCAATCTTAGATGCTTCTTCTGACTTAGGTTTTCTTTCAGATTGAGTTAGTCGTCTATAATCCTTGATTGCCTTTGTTACAAGTTCTCGCTGTCCATTAACTTCATCTATTTTCATTAAAATTGTTCCGTCCGCATTAAACAACGCAGTTACTTCAGGTGGAACTGGTTGACCGATCTGTTTATAATCCTCTATCGTTCTATTTGTTTGTATAATTCTTGAATCAACTATTTCCTTAATACTACCTAAATTATCGGTTCCATTATTAATATCATCAGCCATAATTGCTTTAAGTTCATTTCTTGTTTCTATTGGATCATTAGATAGAGTTACTAATCGTTCTGATATTTGGGCAAGTTCTTGTGGCGATTTTTCTGGTGTATCCGATGATGTGTATTCTTCACTTGGTCCTATATCATACTTTCCTTCAGGGTTTCCGGGTGCTCTTGCAAAAATACTTTCTGGATCATCACCATACTCATCAATAATACCACCTTCTTCAGTAGCGGGTAAATCGGGTGGTGCCGACGGTGGAATTGTTTCTCCAGTAGTTTTAACAGCAACATTACCTTGTCCGCCTTTAGATTGTGTTGTACCATCAGCATTCACTTCGACTTGTTTCTTTTCTTCTTGGCTACCTTGTAATGTTTGTAAAATCTGTGTTAATATAGCATTAGTTTGTTCAGGTGTTGCAATTCCAGCAGGATCTTCTCTATCTTTTTGTGCATGACCAGCCAATTCAAATGAATATTCTTGCAATTGTTTAATACTTTTAGCCATATCAGTTGGATCTACTTTATCATCCCATCTGGCAATATTACCATATAGTTTTCGTAATGTTGCTGTAAAATTATCAATAATAGCATCAACAACTGGTCCTGATGTTATACCTCTTTCAAAATATTTAGTTAATTCATTTATAGCATCATTATAATGCGACTTAGCGAGTGCTGCAGCATTCATTGATGCTTTATTGTCTGGATGTGTGAAGTTTAATAATAATGGTTTATATAATTGACCACCAACACTATTTTTCATAAACTCTAATACAATCATCTTTGCTTGGTCATTTCGTAATTTAGATAGGAAAGCCAATTCAATCTTCTTAGGTCCTTTATTGAGAGCATAACCTTCTGGCAACGCATTTAAGTTTAGTAATTTACGATATTCTTTGCTCATATTAGACGGGACCGGAACAGGCTCTTCTTTTCGCAACCAAAAACTACCCGTTATAGGATTCATTCGTTTAGCTTGTAATAATCCACTGTTAGAACATGGCACTAATTTAGTATCTGTAGTAACAATATAATTACCATATATATCACCGACTTTTCTAAATGGTCTTAAACCATGTGTAGGCATTGGTTCCGTTAGGTTATTTTCTGGATTTTTTAATAGTGAAGCATTTGAACATATAACAAGTTTTTCACTAATGGTTGCATCCCTGAACACTTTCGTCTTTGGATAAAAATCTTGTATGAACGAAACAGGTACATTTTTTCTCTTCAACATTATATATATACATTATATGAGAAAAAATAAGATAAAATTAGATAAGGAATTACCAGACGAAATCATTAAAATTGAAAACGCTGATAAGAAATTTCATGAATCATGGCATGAAGGACGCAATATGTGCGATATTCCCCATCCATTTAGAATGGCTGTTCTTGGGCGTGTAGGTTTAGGAAAATCAACTTTATGTAAAAATGTGTTCCTACGATGTCAAATGGGTGAACATCCGTTTGATGACCTTATAATTGTTCATGGTAGCAAAGATACTAAAGAATATGACGAATTGGAACCAACGATGATAATTACAGAAGTTCCAGACCCAGACGATTTAACTACGAATGATAAAAAAACATTAATTATTATTGATGATTTTGAGATGACCAAACTTAGCAAGGAAAGTTTAAGAAATCTATCGTCGTTGTTTAGGTTTGTATCATCGCATCATAACATAAGTATAATGGTGTGTTATCAGAGTTTCTTTGATGTACCCGCAATTGTGCGAAAATGTGTTAATATTTACATCATATATAGACCAAACAATCTTGATGAATTAGCATGTATTGCGAGACGTGTTGGACTTAAGAAAGAAGAAATGTTTGATATATTTGATAATTTAATGTTAAAAGATAGAGATACATTAATGATAGACATGACAGAACATTCACCTTGTCGTCTACGTAAGAACCTATTTACGAAAATAACAAGAGAAAATAGTTAAAATTTTTTCTATTATTATAGATATACAAATGCCACGAACCAAGAAAGATATTGTACCCGTAACGGATGAAATGAAAAAAGACCTTGCTATATCTGAAGCAAAAGTACAAAGCGATTACAAAGAACATATTGAAAAAAAATCCAAGAAGGTCAAAGAACCAAAAGCAACTACTCCTCCTCCATCAGCACCAGTAGAGAAGAAAGAAAAGAAAGAGAATGCTTGGGTTTCCCATGTTAAAACTTACCGAGATGCTAACCCTGATGTATCTTATAAAGAAGCATTAAAAAATGCGAAAACCACTTATAAAATGGCTTAAAGAAATAACTATATAGTATTATATAGTAAAAAATGGATTTTAATTTTGACGATTTTATTAAGTTTATTGTACAACCAGATGCGAAACAATCATGTTGTTCTAATGAGGATATTAGGATAATTGATAATACGCATATGACGTGTGTAAATTGTGGAAAGGTTGATAATGATATTTTTACTACTGATAAGTATGAAGAAAATCCTAATCATAAACAATCTCAACCATATAAGAGATGTATTTACTTTAAACAGAAGATGAATATGATATGCTGTAATATTTCACATCCTTTAAATCCGAAGATAACATATTTTATCAAGTGTAATAAAGGTAAGAAGTTCAAGAGTATCAATCGTCTGAAGAAGTTAATGACATCCGCCAAACTTAACAAATACTATAAATATATATATTCCATTTATCAGGATATAACAGGAGAGCAATTAGTAACTCTAACACAGGCTGAAATAAATCTATATTGTAAACAGTTTATTAAAATAGAGAAATATTTTTTATCAAATAACATGCGTAAAAACTTGTATTCATACAATGTAATATTGTGTATGTTAATGAAATATAATAATAATGATACACATAAAAAAATCATTTTACCATTTAACAAGGTCAAGATTAAGAAGATAGTTTCATCAATTAATGACAAATTAATCTAATATTTTTTTCATATATTATAGTAATATTATATATAATGGAAATAAAGAAAATCAACGATAGCGAAATATTTGACAAAATCAAAACTGGTATTACCGATATAAGGGAATTACCTATGATAGTTCGTAAATCATATCAAGCATGGCAGAATAAATTAGATACTCACGATGATACAATGACATGGGTTGGTGAAGACCCACATCTTATTATTGATTTAATTGAACGTCAACAATATAAGCAAGCCAGCAAGAGAATACATTATGAAGCATTAGCAAATATATTATTGGCATTGGATAAGGAACGATTTAAAAAGTTTGTAAATAAATTATATACTATTGGTATTGTTATACAGCAAAATATACCAATAGGAGATAATGAATTATCTAATAGCGAACGAAATAATTATATTGACTATGATGATATTGTTGATATTAGGGATAAAATATTTGCTACAGTTAATTTAAAAAATAATTTATCACATTTAATATTGTCATTGAACACATACATTCCACCGATACGTCTTGATTATTTAGGTATGATTTTTAAAATAATGGATACTGACCCAGTTTTAGACCCAATCGACAAGAAAAATTATATGTGGATTAACGAAGAAACTAATAGTGGTTATGTAGTTTTGAACCATGATAAGGTAGGAAGCACTATTTTACCGTTAGCTAATTTCAGTAGTAAGTTTAAAGATGAATTATATATAAATGGTTCTAAATTGTTTAATATTATTTTCCAATCATATAAAATATACCCACGAGATTATTTATTATGTTCACCTAAAAATTTGGACACACAAATGGGTATGTCAACATATAATAGCATATTAAAACAATTATTCAAAAGAGATGTACGACAGAATATATTTAGAAAAGCATATATAAATCATTGGCACGATACCGAACGAAAACTGACCGAAAATGAACTACGAATAATAGCTACGTATATGCGACACAGTGTATCCACCGCCAGATTTTCATATAGAAAGATTATTGAAGATGTTCCAAGTTCTCCACACGAAGACCTAATTTAAAACCAGTAGGCTTAAAAGATTTAACAATATCTTTAAGTTCTTTAGATAATGCTATAAGGTCATTAGATAATTCCCATACAGGACCATATTCTTCAATTGTGATTTCGTCATGGTCAATTATGGTCAATAATCCGAGTTGAACATTATTTAATGATGCTTGAAATTCTCCTATAGTTCTTTTAATAACTACATCAAGCGGCTCTCCATCATAGTCGCTTTCGCTAACCAAATCTGCTTCAATTTCTTTTTTTGGCATAACTTTTTTATATATAATATCTTATATAAAAAATATATGGCGAGTAACAAGCGTAATCCGATTAATTTAAAAACTTCCATGGATTTATCTAATTGGGTCGTTAACCCTAATACTGGGCGATTAATCAAAATTGGTTCTCGTCAGTATTACGCCCTCGTGAAGGATAATATATTAAAAATGGATGGCGGCTCACGGAAGAAAAATATATTATATAAAGGTCCTAATTTAGACGATGTTAAAAAATGTATGCCAAAAAGGAATGAAGACATTACTATTGTTAAAAGAAATGATAAGCTTATTGAAACCAGACGTAAGATAAATAGAAATGAAATATTTAGTGAATTGTGTATAAAAGCGTCAGACATGATAAAACATAATATGGATGAATTAGATGGTCTTGACGGAGATGACCTTGATAAGAAAGTTAAACAATTAATCAATCAGAGGATGGTTGGAGAGATACAAATGAAAAAACCATTATATCAACTGGCTGAAAGTGAAAACGATAGTGTCATCAGTAGTGAAGACGATAACGAGTAATTTATTTATGGCTATCATCTGTCACGGAAATTTTGAGTATTTATATAAGGTATTTTAGGCAAAAGTCGGGACAGACGTACGAGAGCGAATTATATTAAATAATTATTTTTTTATCTGGTTTAAGCGTATATCATCTGTCCCGACTTTTGCCTAAAATACCTTATAATAATATACAAAAAAGTCGGGACAGACGCTAATCATCTAAAAATAATTAGAAATTAATAGAAAGTTAATTATGGTCTGATAAAAATGGCTTAAAGAAATGACTATATATATGTTTTATATAAATACATTATAATGAATTTCAAGTTTATCCAGTTACATGCTTTATCCAAAGAACCAATTTTCAGAGATTGGAAAAACAAGTATCAGACAGTCCGCCCTAATGGTAATTATGGTGTTCTTGCTGGTAAAATCAATAACATCATAATTGTTGATATTGATATTAAAGATAATGGATTAAAAAAATGGGAAGAGCTAACTGAAGAGCATGAATTACCTGATACATATACAGTTAAGACTGGTACGGGCGGTTTTCATTATTACTTCAATTATAATGAAGTAATTAAAAACAAAATCAAGCTTAAGATAGATGGGCTTTCATATGGTATTGATATTTTAACAGACGGTAAATTTGCCGTTGGTTATGGTTCAATACATCCAGTTACACGCAAACAATATACATTGTATGATAGTTCGCCAATAGCAGACATGCCCGAATGGTTATTGGGTTTAATTGTTGCCAGTTATACTATTTCTAAACCAGTAGTCATAAATGAAATATCACCGTCTAACGAAATTGTAAGTAATAAAATTTTTGGTGAACTTGATGACGAAGAATTTGAAGAAGCCCTTTATTCGTTGGATGAATCATATTTGAATAATTATGATGACTGGCTTAAAATAACAACCGTATGTAAATTTCATGACATGAAAGACAGTTGGGACAAATGGAGCAAGAGTAGCAAGAATTATAATTCTGCTAATAATAATAAAATATGGAACTCAATTAAGAATGCTTTAGATGTTAATTTTATTATGTCAATTTTAGAACGTCCAAGAATGCCATACACATATGATTATACACCACTTACAGATATACAAAATATTAAACGTTCAGAACAGAACAACCGATATTTAAATATTGAAGGTATGAATGATAATACAATGATTATTAAGAGCGATACCGGAACAGGTAAAACAACATCCACATGTAAGCTTCTCAAAGATGAAGAATATATATTATCAATCGTTAGCAGATGTAGTTTAGTACAACAACATATAATTTCATTCGCTAAAGTTGGAGTTGATATGAAACCCTATACGATGGATGATGTATACAAAGAAAAAATAGTATGTTGTCAGATTGATAGCATAATAAAAATAAACATATCTAATGTTGAAAAAATGGTTGTTTATTTAGATGAGATTAATAGTACATTAAATTATTTATTAAACAGTTCAACACTTATGAATAGACGAGATAAAGTTTTTAAAACATTCTCATATATTATCAAGAACTGTAAGAGGGTAATAGCAAGCGACGCCGATATAAGTGATTTAGTTTTTAAATACATAACAAATTATAGACGTCTTGATGAGTGCGTATTTGTGGATAATATATATAAAAATTACAATATGATTAAGGCTATACACATGAATGATGTTACTAAGATGATAGAAACAATGAAAAAGCTTGTATCATCTGGTAAAGGGTTTGTGGCGACGTTTGACCATTTAAAAGATTTAAATCGCATATATGAGATGTTATATCATGATAGTGTAAAAAATATGTTTATAAAGATTACCAGCGAAGACGATGATTTTAAAAATACTGATTGGGATGGTAAATGTGTTTTTTATACTCCTAAGATAGTATACGGAATAGATTATGTACCTGTTAACAGCTCTGTTGATGTATTTGTTTTTTGTAAAGGTGGTACTATTGACCCTCTTCAGATTGCTCAACAGGCGACCAGATGTAGGAAAATCAAAACATTATATTTCAATGTTGACGCAAATTTACGAATTCCTAAATATAATTCATATGACGGATGCGAAAAATATATATTGAACAATTTAAATCTTTTTGTTGATAAATTAGAAGGCATTTATTTAAATGATGATTTGGAATATACAGCCCGAGAGTGTATTTTTAACAAGTTATATATTTATTCATCGTATGTAAATGACATAATAACATCTAATTATAGATATCATTTTAATGAGATATTAAAAAAGAAAGGATTTAATTTATCATCTAAAGGAGAACATAAGAAAATAGCAAAAGAAAAAATGATTGAATTGGATACTATAACAAAGGACAAACGAAAAACACTAATTCAAAGAATAATAGACGGTGAACACTTTGAAGATAGGGAACAATTTATGAAGGCTATAAGAACCCGAATTCATGAATTATTAAAATTATCAGACGATACTAATTATATGAATGACCCAGACTATGAAACTAATTTTAAGAAAATATTGGTCAAGTATCAAGAGTATATTTTTGATAACACAAAATTACAATCCCATTTTAAAATATGTAAGATGTTATTTAATGATGATTTAATATTTAATAATTTCAGTGGTATGAATCGTAAGGATTTTAATATTAAGCAATTGGATACAACAGAAGCGAAAATATTTCTGATTGTCAAGATTGAAAATATTTTAAATATAAATAAATATAAAATTCATGACATCTCATTTGAGAAGCTATGTGATGAAGTAAATTATTCAGCCGAAGACCATAAATTAATTTTGCGAGTGTTTAAAAAGAAAATTAAATACAGTAACAATTATTATGATGTATATAAAATTCTTGGTAAATGTCTATTGTCGTTAGCACCATCCATATATGACCAAGAAGAGGTTGATATTGATAGAGGTGGTAAGAGGATAAACGCTCTTTATAATCTTAATAAAGAAAAAATAATGACAGAGTTAGAACTATATAAATATAGAGATAGTGAATATAATAAAATCAATAAAGATGTGTTAAGTATGTTAGGAATAGAACAAATAGAATATATATGGTTAGATGATTAAAACAATCCGAGAAACACATAAACAATCCGAGAAACACATAAACAATCCGAAAACGTATATAATATAATCCGTATGAATATATTATATATATTTTTTTACCCATATAAAGAAGAACCCATATAAAGACATATAAATATTTTTTTTTGAGAGTTCACAATATATTTTTATTCAATTCGTGAACGTCGCATATTAAATATGCGTTTTTTGCGGTCTTTGCTGTCTCTTAGTGCTGGTTGTTCGTTAATATAGTTCATTTTCATATTATTTATTTGTTGGCGTTCCGCTACTTTATTTAATTCACGAGCGGACCTCGTAAACCCATACATACGGCAATAATTAGCATGATAACGGGTTTTATGTGTTGCGGTTGTTTCTTTTTGTTCATATAGATATGAAGACATAAAAAAAAGTTCTAAAAAATCAGCCCTTATATATGCTCCGCCGTGTAGTTTGCGATAATCAATAAGATGAGTATTAATAATTTTATTTAATTGCGGTAAATAAGACGGGCGGGCGTAATCATAAATAAGTTCATTAATTACGTCAGGTAATGGGGAAGCGTTGGATAGTTGCGAATACATTATTTTTTGA
>Ga0114962_10001857_pt1 | contig 18026 bp, 16 predicted proteins | sample C_130820_MF_Meta_FD_87017 | JGI IMG/M metagenome (GOLD analysis project Ga0114962, IMG submission 87017) | Freshwater microbial communities from Lake Croche, Canada to study carbon cycling - C_130820_MF_MetaG | ecosystem: Environmental > Aquatic > Freshwater > Lake | place: Lake Croche, Canada...
GCGTGACACTTCAGAGCGGCACGAACCACATCATCGCCAAAAAGACACCGCAAGAAACTCGTGTCGTGGCGAAGGGTGCTGTTGGTGAACTCGTTTTGAAAAGCTACGGTCGCAACGCATGTGTACTCGAATTAGTCGGCGACCCCGAAGCTATTGAGTTGTTCAACGCGACACCACTTGGTCTGTAAGTTCTCTCGACCCTCGTCCGACATTAGTTTTGTGGACTCTGGTCGCCTACCTTGCGTCCAACGGAGTGTGACTAGCGAACAGTAATTCCTTGGGCCGTAAGTTCTGACTTAACTTCTGGAATGGTCATCTGGCCGAAGTGGAAGACACTCGCAGCAAGAACGGCATCTGCACCGGCGTGAACTGCTGGCGCAAAGTCCGTGAGTTTACCCGCACCACCGCTAGCGATAACCGGAATATTGACGGCAGCACGGACAGCAGTGATGAGCTCTAAATCAAAACCTTGCTTCGTACCATCTGCGTCCATCGAGTTGAGGAGCACCTCTCCAGCACCACGCTCGGCCGCTTCGAGCACCCACTCAAGGGCGTCGCGTCCACTGCTCTGACGGCCGCCATGCGTAGTTGCTTCAAATCCACTTGGCACTTCAGCGCTACGTCGAACATCGACCGAAAGAACAATGCACTGATCACCGAAGCGTCGTGAAGCATCACTGATCAATGAAGGATCTGCAAGGCCAGCGGTGTTGATGCCCACCTTGTCGGCACCACTGCGAAGCAAGCGATCAACATCAGCGGTTGACCGAACACCGCCGCCAACGGTCAGGGGAATGAATATCTGGTCAGCCGTTCGACGCACCATTTCATAAGTGGTCTCACGCGCTGAACTACTCGCTGTGATGTCAAGAAAAATGAGTTCATCAGCACCGGTTTGGCCATAGTGCTTGGCCAATTCAACAGGGTCACCAGCATCGCGCAAGTCAACGAAGTTCACACCTTTGACGACTCGACCATTGTCGACGTCAAGGCACGGAATTACGCGAACAGCGACGGTCATGAACTAGGCCTGCACTCGCTGTGGACCTGAAACTTCAATGGCCTGCTCGAGCGTGAAAGCACCGGCGTACAGTGCCTTGCCCACGATTGCACCTTCAACACCGAGTCCGACAATAGCGCGCAACTCTTCTAGGTCCTGCAAACTCGAAATGCCACCACTAGCAATGACCGGCTTGTCGGTTCGAGCACACATGTCCTTGAGAAGCTGCACATTGGGACCCTTAAGCGTTCCATCTTTTGTCACATCGGTCACGACATAACGCGTGCAACCATCAGCTTCAAGACGCTCAAGCGTCTCCCACAAATCGCCACCTTCTTGAGTCCAACCACGAGCAGCAAGTGTCGTCCCACGCACATCGAGACCAACAGCAATGCGGTCACCAAATTCGGCTATGACTCGCGAAGTCCACTCAGGATTCTCGAGGGCAGCAGTTCCAAGATTGACACGACGGCAGCCAGTTGCAAGGGCAGCACGTAGCGACTCATCATCACGAATACCACCAGAAAGTTCCACATTCACATCAAGTTTGCCGGTCACTTCAGCGAGCAACTCACGGTTACTTCCTCGACCGAAAGCAGCATCAAGATCGACGAGGTGAATCCAGTCGGCGCCAGCATTCTGCCAATCAAGCGCAGCGGCCAACGGATCGCCGAATGATGTCTCGCTGTCCGCACGACCTTGCACCAAACGCACAGCCTGACCGTGCGCAACATCGACTGCAGGTAAAAGAATGAGAGATTCCATGATGTCCTTAGTTAATCGTGGCTACCCAGTTAGCCAAAAGTTGAAGTCCCGCTTGTCCAGATTTTTCGGGATGAAATTGTGTTGCCCAGAGCGGCCCATTTTCCACGGCCGCAACAAAATCATCACCATGTGCGGCCCACGTGACTTTAGGCGCCTGGAACACCTCATCGACATGCAAGTCCCAAGTCTTTGCGGCAAATGAATGCACGAAGTAGAAACGCTCATCGCCGACGCCCTTGAACATCTGGCTCTCACTTGGTGCCTTCACTGTGTTCCAACCCATATGTGGCAAAACTGGAGCGCTGAGTTGCTCCACTGTTCCTGGCCACTGGTTCAAACCTTTGTGCGCCGCACCATCGGCATGCTCAGTGCTGAACTCGAACATGGCTTGCATACCGACACAGATTCCGAGAACAGGTAGTCCCCCAGCAAGTCGGCGCTCAATGATGTAATCACCACGGACTTTGCGAATGCCCTCAACACAGGCAGCAAATGCACCAACGCCGGGCACAACTAGTCCATCAGCTGCCATAGCAACATCAAGGTCAACACTTACCTCAACTGTGGCACCAGTTGTTTCCAATGCGCGCTGGGCTGAGCGCACATTGCCAGAGCCGTAGTCGAGAACGACAACGTGGGTCACGCCTTACAGACTTCCCTTAGTTGATGGGATGCCGATGACGCGAGCATCGAGTGCGACAGCCTCACGCAAAGCACGCGCAACTGCCTTGAACTGTGCTTCAACAACGTGATGGGCGTTACGACCGCTAAGAACACGGACGTGAATACAAATCTGCGCACTAGCGACGATTGATTCCCAGATGTGCTTGGTCAGCGTGGTGTCGTATGAACCAATCAACTCAACAATGTCTGGCTCTTCGTGGACCAGGTAGGGCCTACCCGACAGGTCAACAGCGGCAAGCACTGCACACTCATCAAGCGGGACAAGCGAATCACCGAAACGTCGAATGCCGGCCTTGTCTCCAAGAGCTTCACGCAGCGCCTGACCGAAAGCTAGGGACGTGTCTTCAACTGTGTGATGTGCATCAACTTCAAGGTCACCCTTAGTGATGATCTTTAGGTCGAAACCACCATGACGGCCGATTTGGGTCATCATGTGATCAAAGAAAGGGACACCCGTTTCCACTTCGACGTCGCCCGTGCCATCCAGATTCAACTCAATCAGGACAGAACTTTCTTTCGTAGTCCGCTCAACGCGGGCAGTGCGTGACATGAATTTCCCTTTCGTGTATTCGCTTAGTCTATGTCCGAGGCTAAAAGTGCCTCACGGAACAAGGAATTTTCAGCAGGTGTACCGATACTCACACGTAGCCATCCTGAGGGACCTGTCTCTCGTATGAGAACACCGCGGTCGAGAATCTGCTGCCACACGTGATGACGATCGGCAAAAGTGCCAAACATGAGGAAGTTTGCGCCACTAGCAGCAACCTGAAAACCGTGGTCCGCGAGCCAGATGGCCAGTTCATCCCGCTCTTGGCGCAACAGTTCCACGTGTGCAAGGAGTTCGGGCCAGTGTGCCAGAGCCGCGGATGCGACCGCTTGCGTCACTGCAGACAGGTGGTAGGGCAAGCGCACAATCTGGCAGGCATCCACCACGCTCGGATGTGCAACGGCATAACCCAGCCGAAGGCCAGCACACGAAAAGGCCTTGCTCATAGTGCGAGTAACGATGACTCGCGGATGATTCTGAACGTACTCAATCGCACTTGGCTGACCCGCAGGCCGGAATTCGGCGTATGCCTCATCAACAATCACAATGCCCTCGAACTTGTCGAGCACATAATCCAGAACGTGGTGATCAAGGACAGTACCTGTCGGATTGTTTGGCGAAGTGAACACCAAGACGTCTGGGCTTAGGGCCAAGGCTTCATCAATGAGTTCAGCATCAATAGAGAAATCATCCCGACGAGTCACGGTCTGAAATTCGGTAAAGGTGTCTCGGCAATAATCCGGATACATCGAGTAAGTCGGCGCGAAGGTTACAAGTCGCTTGCCTGGTCCACCGAATAGTTGCAAGAGATGCATCATGACTTCGTTGCTGCCATTCGCTGGCCAGATGTTGTTAACGTCGACTGCAACCTGCGCTTCTTCGGTGATGAAAGCTGCAAGGTCCGTGCGCAATGCAACGGCATCACGATCGGGATAGCGATTCAGGTTGGATGCCGTCTGAGCAACTGCATCGGCAATCGCGGCCACTAGTTGCTCAGACGGAGCGAATGGATTCTCATTGACATTGAGGCGCACAGGAACGTCGAGTTGCGGAGCGCCGTACGGTGTCAGCCCAATGAGATCAGCGCGAATGGGTAACTCGGTCATGACATGCGGACTTCAACCGCAACGCCGTGACCTGGTAGGTCTTCAGCATTCGCCAAGGTAATGACGTGAGGACCAATCTCATTGAGAGCAGCTTGGTCGTATTCCACGTAGTGCAAGCCGCGCAAGAAGGTCTGTACGGAAAGGCCAGATGAGTGACAGGCACATCCACCGGTCGGCAGAACGTGATTTGAACCAGCTGCGTAATCGCCCAGCGAGACGGGCGACCAATCCCCCACAAATATGGCGCCGGCGTTCTTCACCCTGAAAGCGACTTCAGAAGCATTACGCGTATGAATCTCCAAGTGCTCCGCAGCGTATGCATCGACTACAGCGAGACCCTGCTCGATGTCGTCCACCAGAACGATCGCACTTTGCTCACCTGTAAGTGCCGTTGAAATGCGCTCGTTGTGCTTAGCGTTAGCGACCTGAATTTCAAGTGCAGCCAATACCTTGTCAGCAAGTTCTGGGCTGTCGGTCACGAGAACAGATGCGGCAACGACATCGTGTTCGGCCTGACTGATCAGGTCGGCCGCGACAAACTCAGGATTTGCTGAATCATCGGCCAAGATAGCAATCTCGGTTGGACCGGCTTCGGAATCAATACCGATGCGACCTTTGAGCAGACGCTTGGCGGCAGTGACCCACATGTTGCCCGGACCCGTGACCATAGAAACCGAATCAATTCCAGCATCGGCACAGCCATAAGCCATGAGGGCGACGGCTTGAGCACCACCGACCGCATAAACCTCATCAACACCCAGCAATGCACACGCGGCAAGAATGGTCGGATGCGGCCAACCGTTGTGGTCTTTCTGGGGCGGTGAAACAACTGCGATGGATTCAACACCAGCAATCTGTGCTGGAACGACATTCATGATGACGCTACTTGGATAAACCGCACGACCGCCAGGAACATAAAGGCCGACACGCTCAACGGGAACCCAACGCTCGGTAACTACTCCCCCGGGGACAACTTCAACTCGAGTAGTTTCACGACGTTGATGCTCATGCACAATCTTGACTCGGCGAATGGCCTCTTCCAGACTGATTCGAATCTGAGGATCAAGTTTGGCGAGCGCATCTTCAATGACCTCTATCGGCACTCGAATGCTTTGCGCAGCAACACCATCGAGCTTTTCGGACCATTCCTGTGCAGCCAATGAACCGCGAGCACGAACGTCCTCAACAATGGGACGAACCTTCTCCAAAACGTCATCAAGGTCGAACTCGGCACGGGGTACCACATCGCGCAGTGCTGCAGAACGGCGTGAACCGCCACGCAAGTCGAGGGTACGCATCATGTCTTCAGTCTAAGCGACAACCTGAGAGGGCTGCCTGCTCGCGATTCTATGACTATGCTCGCGCGAGCTGATCAGACTCTGGAGCATCAAGACATGCTGGACCAAGGAGAGCCTTCAAGTCAGCAAAGAGCGATGTTGAAACCCGAACTCGCAACTTGTCATCAGCACGCACGGCCGTAGTCGAGCCTTCAAGGACCAAAACTAAATGCACTTGAGTAGTGCCCGGGTGACTCGCTAAAACATTGCGTAGTGACTCCATGACACCTGGTGTGATGCGGCGCTCAGGTATGTAGACCGCCACCGGACCGTTCTGAGCGTTGGCAGTATCGAGCACCGACATGTTCACCAACGCGACGCGCGGCTCTTCTTCATCGCGTTTATCGATTCGAACTGCCATGGAGACGACTGCGTCCTCAGTAAGCAAGTGCGCAAACTTGGTGTAGGTCTTTGCCCAGAGCATGACTTCGACCATGCCATCCAGGTCCTCCAAGACAACGATGGCCCATCGCTCGCCTGATTTCTTCGATGTTTTGAGTTGGACTTCGCTAATGAGTCCAGCAAAAGTAGCGCTCGTTCCCGACGTCGCATCGGCAACACCTGCAGTCGACATGGTGGCATGCAGGCTCAAGACCTGTTCTAGCCCGAGCAGCGGATGGTCGCTGACGTACAAGCCAAGCATTTCCCGCTCTTGCGCGAGCAGAGTTCGCTTGTCCCACTCTTCATCAGAGATGTTTAATTCAACCCCACTAAGCGATCCAGTAGGTGCATCTTCAGCCGAACCAAAAAGGTCGAATTGGCCAACAGCCTCGGCACGCTTGGTGTCGAGTACGGAATCAAGTGCCTCAATGTGCACCGTCAAGAGTCCGCGGCGAGTGTGGCCGAGTGAATCAAACGCTCCGGCCTTAATCAAGGACTCAATCACTCGCTTATTGCACACTTGAACGTCTACCTTGGACAGGAAGTCAACGAAGGACGTGAAACGACCTTTGTCCTGACGACTGACCTTGAGCGACTCAACAACGTTGCCGCCTACATTGCGCACTGCAGCCAGCCCAAACCGAATGTCTTTGCCAATCGGCGTGAAGTCGGCATTGGATTCGTTAACGTCGGGTGGCAGGACCTTGATGCCCATCTGACGGCACTCATTGAGATAGATGGCCATCTTGTCTTTGTCGTCTTTGACGCTCGTCAAGAGAGCTGCCATGTATTCGGCTGGATAGTTGGCTTTGAGGTACGCAGTCCAGTAAGAAACCAAACCGTAGCCTGCGCTATGCGCCTTGTTGAAGGCATAGTCCGAGAATGGGATGAGCGTTTCCCACAGTTTGTCGATAGCTTCTTGCGAATAGTTGCGCGAGCGCATGCCCTCGGAGAACGGGATGTAATTCTTGTCCAGCTCTTCTTTTTTCTTCTTACCCATAGCCCGGCGCAGCAGGTCAGCTTCACCTAATGAGTAACCAGCAACCGCTTGAGCAATGGCCATAACTTGCTCTTGATACACAATCAGGCCGTAGGTTTCCCCCAAAATCTCGGAGAGTGGTTCTTCTAGGTCGGGATGGATTGGGATCTGCGGTTTGCGCTTGTTTTTGTAGTCCGCATAGTTGTTGTGCGAGTTTTCGCCCATTGGACCAGGGCGATACAGAGCAAGCACAGCCGAGATGTCATCAAACGAGGTCGGAACCATCGAACGCAGGAGTGAACGAATTGGCCCGCTATCGAGTTGGAATACGCCAAGAGTGTCTCCACGAGCGAGCAAGTCATAAGTTGGAGGGTCATCAAGCGTCAGTTCTTCGAGCACGATCGTTGTGTCAGCATTGTTGACGATGTTGTCAAGCGTGTCATCGAGTACGGTGAGGTTGCGCAGACCCAGGAAGTCCATCTTGAGTAGACCGAGCTTCTCACAGGCACCCATATCGAACTGAGTAATGACGGCACCATCTTGATCGCGACGCCACACAGGCAACACGTCGAGCAAGGGTTCCTTGCAGAGAATCACCCCGGCAGCATGCACACCGGGCTGCCGCTTGAGACCCTCGATGCCCCGAGCCGCATCAATGACAGCACGCACATCGCTGTCTTCCTCGTACATGTCTCGAAGGTCTTGTGCTTCACGGTAGCGCTCGTGCTCTGGGTCAAAGACACCTGAGAGCGGGATGTCTTTGCCCATCACACTCGGAGGCATGGCCTTCGTGATGCGGTCGCCAATGGCAAATGGGTAGCCCAAAGCGCGACTAGCATCCTTGACAGCCGCCTTTGCCTTGATGCTTCCGTAAGTGATGATCTGAGCAACACGCTCTTCGCCATATTTGGTCGTTGCGTAGCGAATCATTTCACTGCGGCGACGCTCGTCAAAGTCGATGTCGATGTCGGGCATGGACACACGCTCAGGGTTCAAGAACCGCTCAAACAGGAGGCCATGCTCAATCGGATCAAGTTCGGTGATGCGCAGTGCCCAAGCAATCAGCGCACCTGCTGCTGAACCTCGACCAGGTCCAACTCGAATGTGATTCTCGCGAGCATGACGACACAGATCGGCGACGACGAGGAAGTAACCCGGGAAGCCCATCTGGGCGACCACGCCAAGTTCATATGCAGCGCGCTCGCGATATTCGGCTGGAATTTCTTTACCACCGAACCGGAACACCAGACCTGCACTGACCTCTTTAACGAGCCAGGTGTTTTCGTCTTCACCATCTGGCACTGGGAAAGACGGCAACAGATCAGCGCCTTCAGTGAAACTCACATTGCATCGCTCGGCGATCAGTAAGGTGTTGTCGCATGCCTCTGGATAGTCACTCCAGACATGTCGCATTTCGGCAGCTGACTTGAGGTAGAAGTCCTGCGCATCGAATTTGAATCGCTTGGGATCGTCCATAGTTGCTCGGGTTCCGATGCACAGCAAGACCTCGTGCATACGCGCATCTTCGGGGTACACATAGTGCAAGTCATTGGTCGCAACTAGCGGCAGGTTCAGTGTCTTGGCAATCTTGAGCAAATCCTCGCGGGTACGCCGCTCAATGCCCAGACCATGGTCCATCAGTTCGGCAAAGTAGTTTTCCTTGCCCAAAATCTCCTGCATGGTGGCAGCTGTTTGGAGAGCCTTGTCATAGTTACCAGCCTGAAGCCAGCGGTTCACTTCACCAGATGGGCAACCAGTTGTGCCAATAATTCCTTGTCCGTATTGGGAAAGTAACTCAGCATCAAAGCGCGGCTGATAGTAATAACCCTCGAGACTCGCGAGGCTTGAAAGACGGAAGAGGTTGTGCAAGCCAACATTGTTCTCGGCCCAGACGGTCATGTGTGTGTAGTTGAACTTGCCACGCCCTGCACTGTCTAGCGAGGCATCATCAACTGCCGGAGTGCCAAAATCGAAAGGTGCCCGCACCCGTCGACCCTGCGGAGCGAAGTAGCCCTCCAACCCAATGATGGGTTTCACATCAGTTGCACTGCCCTGTTTCCAGAAATCATAGGCTCCGAATAAATTGCCGTGGTCGCTCATGGCAATCGCGGGCATTTCAAGAGCGCTTGCCTGCGAGAAAAGATCTTTGAGTCGAGCAGCGCCATCAAGCATCGAATACTCAGTGTGCACATGAAGGTGAACGAATGAGTCATTACTCATAAGGCATCCCTTCATCGAAGTACATCAACATGTGTTTGGTGACCACAGGCACGAAGCGACAGATTTTGCTAAAACGCAGTTGCCACTGGGAAGGGTGCTAGTTGGTGTTCCAAGATTACTCGGCGGAGGTGACAAGTGAGGTAGGCATGGGCCGTGTCTCGTACCGGAGGGGTGTGCTAAGTACCTGATTGATGAAATAGCAATAAGGAAATCGGTGCTCCCGCAAGGATTTAGATGCTTTGCGCGATATTCAGTGCACTCTGTAGATCGGCCGGATACTCAGACTCGAATGACACCCATTGCCCGGAAACGGGATGATGAAAACCTAGACGCACTGCATGCAACCACTGGCGCTCCAGATGAAGTTTGGCCGCTAACTTAGGATCCGCTCCATAGGTCAGGTCGCCGCAGCAAGGGTGATTCAGAGCTGACATGTGCACACGAATCTGATGGGTACGTCCAGTCTCCAGATGCACCTCAAGCAGCGATGCATGAGCGAATGCGTCCAAAGTGTCGTAGTGCGTGATGCTAGCTCGACCAGATGACATCACGGCAAAACGGTAGGAAGAGCTGGGGTGGCGATCAATCGGCGCGTCAATCGTGCCGCTTGATGGGTCCATACGACCTTGAACCATGGTGTGATAAATCTTCTCGACCGTCCGGTCGCGGAATTGATCTTTCAGACTCACATACGCGCGCTCAGACTTGGTGACAACCATCAAGCCACTAGTGCCAACGTCCAAGCGATGCACGATGCCTTTGCGTTCCTGCGGGCCGTACGACGTGAGGACTTGACCCATAGCAACAAGCGAACCAGTCACGGTTGGCCCCGACCAACCAACGCTGGGATGAGCTGCAATTCCAGAAGGCTTGTTGATGACCACTAAGCCTTCGTCTTCGTACACAATAGGGAGCTCCATCGTAGGTTCAGCATCAGCCAAATCTGGATCAGGTAAATCTAAATCCAGCACATCACCGAAAGCGACACGGGAACTTTTAGCGACTGCTGCGCCGTTTATCGTTACGCGCTTCTCATCGATGAAGTCAGCGCACACAGCACGCGACATTCCGGCAAGGCGACTGAGAGCAACATCGCACCGTTCACCCTCGAGTTGTTCTGGTATTGGCCAAGTGCGAATCATGATGACTCAACACTAGGGCGTTCGACAGGTTCCTCAGTACCAAAAGGAATGCCGCGAAAGGCTAACCAGGCGATAGCAATACCGGAACAGACAATTGAACTGTCTGCCAGATTGAAAAGTGGGTAGTGCGGGAACTCGATGAAATCCACGACATGGCCATGCAAAAAGCCAGGTGCTCTAAAGAAGCGATCCACGACATTGCCAAGTGCTCCACCGAGCACACCACCTAGTGCCAGAGCCCAATATGTATTCGTTACTCTCCAGATAGCCACTATCAATGCAGCACTCATGCCGATTGCCAGGACGGTAAACCAAACCGTGGATCCGGTGCCGAATGAAAATGCAGCACCAGGGTTTCGGGCAAAAGATAATTTCAGGAATTCCCCGAGAAGTTTGATGGACTGTTGACCCTCAAGAAACTGAACAGCCAGAGACTTGCTCAAAATATCGCAAACTAAAACGATTGCCGTGACGATGAAAGCAAGACGACGATACATAGGACCTTTAGCCTACGCGAGCATGCTGCTTAACTACGATCTTCCTTCTCACGACATGGCATACACAAGCTCGCACGTGGATTGGCTTCAAGTAGACGGAACTTGCCGATTGGTCGTCCACACGTCTCACAGAGACCATAGGTTTTGGCATCGAGACGAGCCAGTGCGTGATTGGTCTGATCCAGTAGATCTCTCTTGTTCGAGAGAATGGACATTTCGTGTTCACGCTCAAAGGTCTTGGTACCAGCATCGGCCTGATCATCGCCAGCGCCCTCGCCACTATCCATGATGAGGTGGTGGAACTTCTCTTCCGCTATCGCAATGTCTTGTATCAGTTCGGCAGCGTCCTTCGTGAGAATCTTGCGGACGCGGTTAAGTTCTTCTTTAGTCCACGTCGATTCATCTTCTTCAATCGTTCGATGCTTTGGCGCGACTTTCTTTCCAGGAACGGCCTTGCGCACGGTAGGAATGAATGCCCCGCCAATCGGCGTGATGACCTGAGCGGCAATGGCAGCCGCGATTTGTTCGGCCTTAGCAGCAGCGAGTTTGGCGGCCTTAGTTTCCTTGACTACAACGGCCTTGGGTTCAGCTGCAGACTCAACCACGGTCGGCTGGGCTTCGACCTTGGCAGGCGTTACTTTAGGTGGCGCAGTCTTAACGGCAACAGCTTTCTTCGCTGGTGCCACTACTACTGGTGTTGCCTTATTCACTTGTGCTGCCTTCTTTGTAGGCGCCGTCTTTGCCGGCGCAGCCTTCTTTACTGGAACACTCTTCTTCGCAGGCGCTGCCTTAACTGGAGCAGCTTTCGCCGGAGCAGCCTTCTTAACCGAAGGGCTCTTCTTCACAGGTGTAGTTGATGCGGTCTTCTTCTTGGCCGGAGTAGCCATGTCAATCCCCTTGTTCCTCAAGTGCCCTAACTCTAGTGACACTTACAGACAGAACTACAACGGGTGCAGCCCTTCCCCCACACTGGGCAAAAAAGTCAACGCAGGTTCGGACAAATTCTATTCGCTCAGCTGCAAAATTTGCGCTTGAACACGAGCAAATTCTGACTCTGTGATTATCGTGAGCCGAAAATCTTTATCTAGAGATTTCACACCGCGCAACAAAGTGAGGTCGTTGCGTTTTACTCCCAATGCCTGCGCCAGAGCATGCGCCGCTGCGGTAGTTGCTTGCCCATGGTCAGCAGGTTGAGCGACCGCCACAATAAGACGATCGGCGATGCTCCCGCCAACGCGAGGACTTTTAGATGCCGGGCGTACCCGGATACGAACAATCAGATCCACATTCAGTAACCTATTGTGTAGATTGACCAGACGTTGAAAAGGACACGTCAAGGAAATCGAGCAATATGCACAACAGCGAGCTGGAGACGGTGCAAGTCCAGCAACTATTGCCGAAGTACTTGGTATCACCTTGGAGTTTTGCGCAGAACGGCCCTCGGCTCAGTAGACCGCAACGATCAATCCCAGTTGAGTGGGCCGCATTGCGTGGTCAACGAGGGTGGTACCGCGGGTGGGAAAACTTCACATTCGTCCCTTGAATCACTGCACGATAGTTGTGCAATCGATGACAGGACGAGACCGATGAGTTACCGCGAAGTGCCAGCGAAAATTAACTTGCCCGAGATGGAACATGAAGTTCTGAAGCTCTGGGAAGAACGCGACATCTTTAACAAGTCTTTGGACAAAACCCAAGATGGTCAGACGTGGGTGTTTTTCGAAGGACCTCCTACGGCCAATGGCATGCCAGGGACACATCACGTGGAAGCGCGCGTATTCAAGGATGTGTTCCCTCGCTATCGCACCATGAAGGGTTACCACGTCCCTCGCAAGGCTGGCTGGGACTGTCACGGCCTACCGGTTGAACTCGCCGTGGAAAAAGAACTTGGTTTTACTGGCAAGCAAGACATTGAAAAATATGGCATTGCCGAATTCAATGCTCGCTGTCGCGAATCCGTCTTGCGTCACGTAGACGCGTTTGAGGCGATGACGCGTCGTATGGGTTACTGGGTCGATACTGATCAGGCCTACTGGACCATGGATGCAACTTTCGTCGATAGTGTCTGGTGGAGCCTTAAGCGCATCTTTGACAAGGGCTTGCTGGTGCAGGATCACCGCGTTTCGCCGTACTGCCCTCGCTGTGGCACCGGACTTTCGGACCATGAACTTGCGCAAGGTTACGAGGACATAACCGACGCTTCGGTTTATGTCCGTCTGCCCATTACTAGCGGACCGTTAAAGGAAGAGTTTGGCGATGTATCGCTGCTGATTTGGACGACGACACCTTGGACGCTGGTTTCAAATACAGCTGCTGCGGTGAACCCAGACGTAAATTACGTCGTTGCCCAAAGCCCCGACGGTCAGAAATATGTGTTGGCCGATGCGCTGCGTGAAAAAGTACTCGGCGAAGACAGCACGGTTTTGCGCACAGTCACTGGTCGCTCACTTGAAGGCACTCCGTATGCGCGCCCGTTCAACTGGATTGAGTTCCCTGAAACAGAAGCACCACTACACACAGTGCTGCTCGCCGCTTATGTCACGACCGAGGACGGCACGGGCATTGTCCATCAGTCACCGGCTTTTGGTGCTGAAGACTTGGCGCTATGCAGGACCTACGGCCTGCCGGTAGTCAATCCCATTCTTCCCAATGGAACCTTCAACGAAAGCGTTCCTGAAGTTGGCGGGGTATTCTTCAAGACTGCTGATCCAAAGCTCGTGGAACTGCTTGATGCCGCCGGTGCGCTGTTCCGACACTTGCCGTACGAGCACTCGTATCCACATTGCTGGCGATGCCACACTGCACTGCTCTACTACGCGCAACCGTCCTGGTACATCCGCACTACAGCAATCAAAGATCAGCTCATTGCCCAAAACGAAAACACCAACTGGTTCCCTGAAACCATCAAGAATGGTCGCTTTGGTGACTGGCTGAATAACAATGTGGATTGGGCTCTGTCGCGCAATCGCTATTGGGGAACTCCACTGCCAATCTGGCGCTGTGAAGAGGGACACCTCACTTGCGTAGGTGGGCGTAGCGAGCTTGCCACACTGTCGAGTGATGCATCGATAGACATGGACCCACACCGTCCATACGTCGATGACGTGACCTTCCCTTGCCCAGAATGTTCAGGTACTGCGCATCGCGTTCCAGAGGTCATTGACTGCTGGTACGACTCGGGTGCCATGCCATTTGCTCAATGGGGTTACCCGCAGAACAACGCCGAACTTTTCGAGAACCGCTACCCCGCAGATTTCATCGCGGAAGCCATCGACCAAACGCGTGGATGGTTCTACACCCTGATGGCCATCGGCACGCTTGTTTTCGACGAATCGTCCTACAAGAACGTGCTGTGTCTGGGTCACATCCTGGATGAAGACGGTCGCAAAATGAGCAAGCACTTGGGCAACGTCCTCGAGCCGATTGCGCTCATGGATGAGCACGGTGCCGATGCTGTGCGCTGGTTCATGCTGTGCGGCGGTTCACCGTGGCAAGCGCGTCGAGTGGGCCACAGCACAATCGCTGAAGTGGTTCGCAAGACACTACTCACTTACTGGAACACTGTCGCTTTCCAGAGCCTGTATGCCAATGCGGGCAACTGGGATAGTGCCACGGCATCGCTTGACGATCTGACTGATCTTGACCGTTGGGCCGTCGCACAAGCGGCAAGACTTGCGCGCGATGTAGAAGAGGCGCTCGAGCAGTTTGATACCCAAAAGGCAGGCAAGTTCATCGCTGAATACGTAGATGATTTGTCTAATTGGTACGTCCGTCGTTCTCGTCGCCGGTTCTGGGATGGCGAGCACAGTGCGCTTAGCACCTTGCATCACTGTCTCAAGGTCGTTACCCAAGTCATGGCACCATTCACGCCATTCATCACCGAGCGAGTATGGCAAGATCTGTTTGCCTCAACCGATGTTGAGTCGGTGCACCTGAGCAACTGGCCGGCGTGGACTGAAGCGGACATTGATGACACGTTGCGGGACCAAGTTGACCTGACACGTCGCATCGTTGAACTGGGTCGCGCAGCTCGCGCCGCATCGGGCGTCAAAACACGTCAACCTCTGCAGCGTGCACTAGTTGCAGCTCCAGGCTGGAGTTCACTTCCAGAAGGTTTGCAAGCGCAAATTCGTGATGAAGTAAATGTGCTCACGCTTGAAAGCTTGGCAGGTACTGACGAACTTGTAGATGTGGCCATTAAGGCCAACTTCAAGTCCCTTGGCGCTCGCTATGGCAAGACCACCCCAGTCGTAGCAGCGGCAATTGCCGCGGCCGATGCACGGGAATTAGTCACGGCCCTGCGCAGTGGCGAAGCGACTGTGAATGTCGAGGGCAAAGATGAAGTCGTCACACTTGATGATGTTGTCATTACTGAAGTGCCCCGTGAAGGCTGGACAGTTGCCAGTGAGAATGGTGAGTCTCTCGCTCTCGATCTGGAACTCAATGCCGACCTCATCGCACAAGGAATCGCTCGTGACATCACACGCATGATTCAAGATGCGCGTAAAGCATCTGGCTTTGAGATCAGTGACCGGATTCATGTGACCTGGAATAGCAGCAATACCGACACGACGGCGGCGCTAGAAAATTATGGTTCCGCGATTGCTGCGGAAGTGCTCGCCACCGAGTGGGCTCAAGGTGAAACAACCGCGCCACAAGTCAGTGAGGATGAGCTCGGTGTGAACATTCAGATTGTGCGTGCCGCCAGTTCATAACGTTCAGACAGCAAGAAGGCCGACCCAAATTTCTGGGTCGGCCTTCTTTAATCTCTGAAGACTATTCTTCGGTGATTTCACGATCTCCAGCAAGACTCTTGCTGTCCAATTCACGCAGCTGACCTTCAAGGTAGATGCGCAGACGGCTGCGGTATTCGCGCTCGTATGTGACCAGCTCTTCAACGCGACGCTCAAGACCAGCACGCTGGGTCTCGAACTCACGAGTGATAGTGGCAACGGTGTTGTTAGCATCGGCCACGAGCGAAGCAGCTTCGGACTTAGCATCAGCGCGTAGTGCAGCAACTTCTGCAGTTACTTCGCTACGTAGTGTTTCAGCTTCCATCCGTGCAGCAGCAACAGCCTCATCAGCTGTGCGCTGTGCAAGCTCAAGGACGCGAAGTGAAGACTGTGAAGCATCGCCACTCGCTACTGGCGCCGCAATAACATTGGCATCAGCCTGTGAGTGTGCAGCAGCAAGCTCATCCTTCAACTGGGCGTTTTCAGCCTGCGCAGCAACCAGTGCACTTTGGACTGCCGCGAGGTCATCCGACAAATCAACAACGTCGTTTGAACCCTCATGGCTCAACGCGACAGCAGTCTGTGCCGACTCAAGAGCCGCCTGAAGCTCTGTGACTTTCTTGGCAAGCTCACTGTTGTCGGCTTCAAGTCTGGCCTGATCATCCTTGATGGATTGAGGAATTTCTCCACGCGAGGTAGCAGCAAGATCTGCATTTGCTTTGACCAATTCAGTCATTGAGCCTTCAATTTCGTCTAGGAAATTGTCAACTTCTTCTAACTCGTAGCCTTCTTTGAAACGCACAGTCGTGAACTGCTTGTTGCGAATATCTTCTGGAGTCAAGCCCATGTTGATTGCCTTTCATGCACGTTTGCCAATGGATTCTGCAATCCAAAAGTTCACTACCTAGCGTAGAGATAAATTCCCTGAAAGTGAAACTACGCTCATTCCGAACCCTATTTGTACCACGTTCCACTGACCGAACTAGTGGTTAATCAAGAATGCACTCAAAATTCGTAAGCCCAGTATGAGAACCATAAATGACAAGTCGAGTGAAACCGTGCCCAGTCGAATGGGTGGAATGATTCGGCGTAGGGCACTCAGTGGCGGGTCGGTCACTGTGTAAATTGCTTCAGCAATCAGTAGTACCAGACCGGTGGGACGCCAATTCCGGGCAAACATCCGAATGTATTCAAAGATCAAACGCCCGATGAGCACATAGATGTAGAGATTAATCAGGCTTGCAAAGAGGTCGCCCATAGCAGACAGCGATAAGCCTAACTTTGGTTGAAGAAGGGATCTTGCTGCAATTGAGCTCGCGCAGCCGCACCGCAATCCACATTAGCTGGCGACAACAGGAATACGGCACGAGTGACTTTCTCAATAGATCCACGCAAGCCAAAGGCCAATCCTGCAGCAAAGTCCACGACTCTACGAGCATCAAGATCGTCCATGTCAGTCAGATTCAAAATGACTGGGGTGCCCTCACGGAATTCTTCACCAATGCGCCGTGCGTCATTGTATGTAGTTGGATGAAGCGTGGTGATGCGGCTTAACTCACCTGCATTCGCCACACTAGGACGCTGCAAAGAACGTTCAAACTGATTGGTTGTTGCCACAGGTGCCTGAGCGACAGCTGGTTGAACAGCTACTTCATCCAGGTATGCATCGTGATGTTCGCTCATTTCAGCGACATCCTCTTCATAACCGTTACCCTCGAATAGTCCAAGGTACTCGCCTATTTTGCGCACTGCACTTGCCATGATGACAACTCCTAGCTCACGTGTTCTTTAAAATCTACCTTCCAACGGGCCGATGTCCGAGTATCAACGACCCTATTCTTAGGTGTGTCGCGCCGTATTTAATGGCTGCGGGGAAGTCATCGCTCATTCCAGCCGAAATCCATGTGGCGTTAGCGTCCAAAGTACGCAGTCGCCCAGAACTATCCTGCAACTGTGCAAAGGCCCGTTGGGCATCACCACTCAGAGGTGCCACGCCCATCACGCCGGCCAACTCCAGATGCTCGTGCGCCAACACGCGTTCTGCAAGTGCCACGAGTTCATCGGGCAGACAGCCGCCGCGCTGTTCTGTTGGCACCGGGTCCAGATTCATCTGCAGCAACACTTTGAGCGGTTGTTCGCGACCGGTTGCGTGCTTAGCCAGTGCATCGATGATCTCAGTGCGGTCGACGCTATGCACCACATCAGCCCAGCTAGCCACGCTCTTGGCCTTATTGGTTTGGAGTTGACCGATGGCATGCCAGGTCAGCCCAAGATCGGCCACCTCTTCATATTTGACTTTAGCCTCTTGATCACGATTCTCACCAACATCAGTTACGCCTACTTCGGCTAGCAAACGAATGTCAGAGGCTGGCCAGGTTTTGGTCACTGCAATGACCGTGACCTCTTCTGGACTCCGTCCAACAGATCGGCACGCCTCTGAAACAGCAAGACGCACATCCACTACATTTGCCGATAGTTCAGCGAATCTATCCATGACTAGCTCCTTCTTTAGGCAACACAACCACTAGGCCGCCTCTGCCCGTCGGACCAGCTGCTCGCCGATAGGAAAAGAATGCAGTGTTTTCGTAGGTACATTCGGCAACATGTTCGACCGATAAACCTCGGGATTTCAAGC
>Ga0114962_10001859_pt1 | contig 18017 bp, 16 predicted proteins | sample C_130820_MF_Meta_FD_87017 | JGI IMG/M metagenome (GOLD analysis project Ga0114962, IMG submission 87017) | Freshwater microbial communities from Lake Croche, Canada to study carbon cycling - C_130820_MF_MetaG | ecosystem: Environmental > Aquatic > Freshwater > Lake | place: Lake Croche, Canada...
CATGGCCAAGGATACGAATATATATTTTTTAGGCGCTTCAGTTTCTTGTTTTGTCCCATTATTTATGGTTTGGACTTGATTTCCTTTAATGACGATTAAATAAATTACTAAAATGCTTAATAAAAAGCCGATTCCGTTAATCCAGTTAAATTTTTCATGAAAGACCAAAACAGTCACTGCCGTAGGGAATATCATGGACATCCTTGATATTGTGGTGGCAGAGGCGACTCCAATTAATCCTGTTGCTAATCCCATGAGGTAGAATGCTCCAATAAAGCACATTCCTGTAAAAAGGGTGACATATAGGGTAGGGGTTCCGTTGATGAGTTCCATATAATGAGGGAAATCATCCTTCCAGATTAGACTGCTAACCGAAACGCAAGTCGCGTAATTGATTAAAATAATAGGGAATGGTTTTAAGCCTAGATTGGACGATATCTTAAAGATGATATACATCGCAGAGGCAAACAATATGGCAAGTAGTAATGAGGTCATTATTTAATTCAGTTTTTGGGGATTCAAATTGTTGAAATATTGCATTGCTTCACTCACGACAAAGAAACTTCCTGTGATGAGGATAAAATCATCCACGCCTGAAAGGGATAATGCGAGTTGGCAAGCATCACTTATATTTTTTTGAATTTGAAAGGATTTCCCTAAGGATTCCAAATCTTTTGCTAGGTCTTCCACAGGCAAAGCTCTAGGAATATTAGGTTGGGTGATGATTAATTCAAACTCGTCAGGGATAAGTTTTAGTACCTCTGAACGGTCCTTGTCTTTCACCATCCCAAATATTAATATTTTTTTAATTGACGGATATAAAAGAGATTGTTGAAAAACATGCTCCAATCCATCTTTATTATGAGCGACATCTAAAATTACATCCGGACTAGAATGAACTGCTTGGTATCTTCCCATCAAATGAGTGTTTTGGATAACTCTTTTGATTCCTAGCCTTATGTGGGTTTCATTTATTTTCAATGCCTTTAAAGCTAGAGTTGCTGCAAGTACAGTACAAATATTGTCCACTTGATATCGTCCAAAAAGTGGTGTTTCTAATATAAATTGATTTCCTTTAAGTACATCAGTATAGATGATGGTGAGTCCGTTTTCATCAATTCTATATTCATCCATTAAATACAATTGATTTGCATACACTAAGGATGTTACTACTTCATTTGCTTTGGCTTCAAAAACAGAAGCGACTTCTTTTTGATATTTGCCTATCACAACTGGTATCATAGTTTTAATGATTCCTGCTTTTTCATAAGCGATTTCAGCTAAAGTATTCCCTAATAGATTTTGATGATCTAATCCGATGTTTGTAATTACGGATAACATTGGGGTAATTACGTTTGTAGAGTCCAATCTGCCACCTAAGCCAGTTTCTATAATGCAAATGTCCAATTTCTGCTCAGAGAAATATTGAAAAGCCATGGCTACTGTTAATTCAAAAAATGAGGGTTCGATTTTTTGAATAATCGGAATCATTTTTTCTGTAAAATCAATTACAAATTGTTCTGGGATGTACTGTCCGTTTATTTGTATCCGTTCTCTAAAATCTAATATATGAGGAGAGGTGTATAATCCAGTCTTAAGATCGGCTTCCATGCAAATGGATGCTAGATAATGTGATGTAGAACCTTTTCCGTTGGTTCCTGCAATATGTATGCAAATAAGATTTTTATGAGGATTCCCTATGGCTTCCAATAATTGAATGGTGTTGTTTAAATCGGCTTTATATGCAGCCTCACCTATTCTTGAGAACATTGGTAGCTTGGAAAATAGGAAATCTAATGTTTCTTGATAATTCAATCCGTTAAAATTAAAATAAATTATGGCAAAATTAGGTTTTAAAGACGGACTCCTTTGGGATGTAATTAACACTTTATCCACTTAGGACTTAAAGGAAGATAAAAAAAAGTAATTTTGTAGGCTTAATCATAAAATCAAAATGGCTTTAGATATTTTTGAGAAAATAAAAGCGAACAGAGGTCCATTGGGACGTCATGCAAAATCGGTACATGGATATTATACTTTTCCTAAACTAGAAGGACCTATAGGAGCAAAAATGATTTTCCGTGGAAAGGAGAAATTAGTTTGGTCTTTAAATAATTATTTAGGTCTTGCAGACCATCCTGAAATAAGAAAGGTTGATGGTGAATCATCCGTTCAATATGGATTAGCTACTCCGATGGGAGCAAGGATGATGAGTGGGAACTCTGATTTTCACGAGGAATTAGAAAATCAATTGAGCGATTTTGTAGGTAAAGAGGATACTTTTTTACTCAATTATGGATATCAAGGGATTGTATCAGCTATTGACTCCTTATTAGACCGTCATGATGTTGTGGTATACGATTCCGAAAGTCATGCTTGTATTATTGATGGCGTTAGATTGCATCAAGGGAAAAGGTATGTCTTTATGCATAATGACATTGATAATTTAGAAAAACAACTAAAAAGAGCTCAAAATATAGTAGAAAACACCAGGGGTGGAATTTTAGTTATTACCGAAGGTGTTTTTGGTATGTCAGGTGACCAAGGTAAACTAACTGAGATATGCGCATTAAAATCGAGATATAATTTCCGTTTACTTGTTGATGATGCTCATGGTTTTGGTACAATGGGTAAAACCGGCGCTGGAACTGGAGAGCATCAAGGTTGTCAAGATGAAATAGACTTGTACTTTTCAACATTTGCAAAGTCAATGGCAAGTATTGGAGCATTTATATCAGGGGAGCAATCTATTATAGAATATTTAAAGTATAATATGAGGTCTCAAATCTTTGCGAAATCTCTTCCTCTTCCATTAGTAATAGGAGATTTGAAGCGATTGGAATTGCTTAAAAGAGAATCAGGGTTAAGAGAAAAGTTGTGGGAGATTACTAATGCCTTGCAATCTGGTTTAAAAGAAAGAGGTTTCAATTTAGGTAAAACAAATACTCCTGTTACACCTGTAATATTAAACGGGACTCTGAACGAGGCTGTTAATCTAATCATGGATTTAAGGGAAAATTTTGATATTTTCTGTTCTATAGTGGTTTATCCAGTTATTCCAAAGGGGATTATAATGTTAAGATTGATTCCTACTGCTGCCCACTCCTTAGAGGATGTTCAAAGAACGCTAGATGCGTTTAGTATCATCGGGGCGAAGCTAGAGAGCAAACAATACGAGTTTAATCAAACCGTTGTGTTAGAATAGAGTAGATATTTTATCAACAATTGTTAATTGTTCAACTTGTTGATTTTCAATACTTTATATTGTTGAAGTGTCCAAAACCGCTTTAAAAGTGCTATTAAGTATGTTTTTAATGGGTTCAATGTTTGGAAAAAAGAAAAAATAGCGTGTAATTTGATTTTAAATAACATTTTAATCAATTTACATTAATTACTTTATGAACAGATTTTCAGAAATTGAAGCTCTAATTATGGGAGCGAAAGAGGACTTTGCAAAGTTTTACGAAAAAGAAAACAAAGCGGCAGGAACTCGTGTAAGAAACGCAATGCAAGAACTTAAAGGATTGGCACAAGACATCCGTTTAGAAGTTCAAAACATTAAAAACAATGGACCAGCACCAGTAGCACCAGCTAAAAAAGCTCCTGCAAAAGCTGCTGCTAAACCAGCTGCTAAAAAAGCAGCACCAGCTAAAAAGAAATAATCTTAGATTATTTTTCTATTTAGATAGTTATAGAGCCTCGTAATTTTTGCGAGGCTTTTTTTTTGAAATCTTACAGTTATTCTAACTAAAAACAAAAAGAGCTAATGGCTAAAGTCCGCTATCATAATCATAGCCTCTTTCTGCCCAATAGTCGTTTGGTGGAGTGTGAGAAAATCTAATAGAACCTATTTGTTTAATATGTTTAATTCCATATTTGATCGGAATAATTAATCTAATTGGGTATCCTTGATTTTGAGGTAATATTTGATCGTTTAATAAAGAAGCTAATATAGTTTGACTGTGCAACATTGCAGGCATATCAATACCAACATAATAACCTCCATTAACAGATGTTAAGCCAACATATTTATATTGCTTGGCTAAATCAGATTTGGTTTTCATTTTGGACTCTACAAAGGTCATAAATTGTTTGAACGGAGTGCCTGTCCAATGGGTGTACTGATTCCAACCCTCCACACATTTAAAGTCAAAAGCGTAACTAATTTTGGGTAGAGCCAAGACTTCCTGAATATTTAAAGTAATTGTATCCTTGTTATCATCAAAAGTTGCTTTGATTTTATAGCCAATTGTATCGATCTTATTTCTCATTCCGTAAAATCCATTTGCCCTTGCAGGTGTTTTTACGGCGGATTTAGGGAAAGTTTTTATCGGATTGGTGTCCTTTTCAGTTCTTCCAAAAATGGAGTAATTAAAATCTAACATTTTTCTGGAAAGCCAACTAGTGCCATCCACTTGGTCGGAATGCAAATAATATTGTCTAAGCCCAATACATCCTAGGATGAAAATTACCCATAAGGTGATAGAAAGGTAATCTCTTTTATTCATTTGAATTTTCTATTGGGGTTGGTTCAGTTTTAATTCTTTCTTTTCCAGTGATGATGGATAGAAACATAAAGAATCCGTATTTTATGACTTGGGCGATGTGAATGATAATAAATCCACTTAAACCTAAAGTACAAATAAAGTGGATAATCCGGCTGGATTTATATCCACCTAGCAAGTAACAAAGCCATTCTAGTTTTGAAGGTTTATAAATTGCAAATCCAGTAACCACCACTAGAAATAACATGATGATACAACTCCCATAAGCAAGTTTCTGTACTGGATTGTATTTTGTTGATTTTTCCTTATGTTTTTTAAATAAAATCTCATCTTCTAAATAAGGAAAAATGCCTTTTCTTTCTTTTTTGTTTAAGAGGAATTCTTTTCTTCTTTTAGTTAGTAAAACGTAGAAAAAATACCCAAAGACACTGATAAAAACTATCCAAATTAAACTAAAATGAATGGCCATTCCGTAACTAAGTTTACTTTTAAGATCAAAAAACTTATAAAACCAATTAGGAAAGAACTTTATGATTGTAATCTTACCAATTGAGATAGAATATTCATCATTAGCCCAATAAATAAGCATCCCAGAGTATATCATTGCAAAAATGGACATTGCGATTACCCAATGAAAAATTCTGGTGGGTAGTGTATGGATTGTTTTAAATTCGGATGCCATTTTTATTTATTTTAGGCTGATATTAATTCCCTTGCATAAACGTGCTCTGGGTCAAAAACTCTTTCTGGGTATTTGACATGGTATTCAAATTCGTGACGGAAATGTCTTATAGCTGCTGCAACTGGCCAAGCCGCCGCATCTCCCAAAGGACAAATGGTATTACCTTCTATTTTTTTAGCAACATCTACTAATAAATCGATGTCTTCCCAACGTCCATGGCCGTTTTCGATTCTATGAAGGACTTTTTCCATCCAACCTGTACCTTCACGGCAAGGGGAACATTGTCCACAGGATTCGTGGGCATAAAATCTTGCAAAATTCCAAGTATTTCTGACAATACAAGCTTTTTCATCAAAAACGATGAATCCACCTGAACCTAACATAGACCCGCTTACAAAGCCACCGTCACTCAAGGACTCGTAAGTCATAAGTCTATCCTCTCCATTTACAGTTTTTAAAATTAATTCTGTAGGTAAGATTGGAACTGACGATCCACCCGGGACGCATGCCTTCATTTCTAAGCCATTTGGGATTCCCCCACAATATTGGTCTGAATATATAAACTCTCTAACAGATAGTCCGAGAGCAATTTCATAAACTCCTGGATTATTAATATTACCTCCAGCGGAAATTAATTTGGTTCCTGTTGATCTACCGATTCCGATTTTAGCATATTCTGCCCCTGTATTGTTTACAATCCAAGGCACAGCAGCAATTGATTCTACATTATTTACAACCGTTGGACAAGCATATAATCCTTGTACTGCTGGAAATGGAGGTTTTATTCTTGGATTTCCTCTTTTGCCTTCTAGTGATTCTAAGAGGGCAGTTTCTTCCCCGCATATATAAGCACCTCCACCTGGATGGACGTAGAGTTCTAAATCGTAACCTGTTCCAAGAATATTCTTACCTAGGAAACCAGCATTTTTAGCCTCAGCAATTGCTTTTTCTAAGATATGAATGACAAATTTGAGTTCTCCTCTAACGTAAATATATCCGGTATTTGCTCCTAATGCATAGCTGGAGGTTATCATGCCCTCTATTAATCCATGAGGATTTTTTTGCATGTAGTATCGGTCTTTAAAAGTACCGGGTTCAGACTCGTCAGCATTACAAACTAAATATCTAGGGTTAGTTGACTTTTTGTCAATAAAACTCCATTTCATACCAGTAGGGAATCCAGCACCACCTCGGCCTCTTAATCCTGAGGTCTTAACTTCCTCAACAACTTCGTCAGGGGACATTGTTTTTAAAGCTTTTTCAACGGAACGGTAACCGCCCATTTGTCTGTAAACATCGTAAGTAGCAATTCCAGCTAAGTCAATATGCTCCGTAAGTATTTTCAAAACTTATTAAATCTTTTTTTAATGCAAAAGCAACTTGAAGGGAATTTAGTTCCTATCAAATTGCTTCTACAAAAGTATAACTAAAGAATAGTTTTTATCTACTATCAACCAAAGTTGATGTTTATTATTTTTTCAATTTCTTGAACCTTAGCTCTGAATTTAGGATCTGTTTCCATTAAGTCCTTCACTGTTTGTACTGCATGAATAACTGTAGAATGGTCTCTTCCTCCAAATATTTTACCTATGCTTGCAAGACTTGTTTTAGTATACTGCTTAATAAAGTGCATGCTAATTTGACGGGCTTGAACAGCTTCTCTTTTTCTAGTTTTCTCCTTAAGCAAATCAATATTTACATCCATGACCTCGCAAACAACTTTTTGAATTTGTTCTACTGTGAGTTCTTTAGAAGATGTTTTGATATACGTTTTAAGAACTTCCTTGGTGAAGTTTAAATCTAGAGGTACTTTGTTTAACGAAGAGTGTGCCACTAAGGAAATAAGTACACCTTCTAATTCTCTTGTATTTACAGAAATATTATGCGCTACATATTCTATGACCTCTCTAGTAAGTTCTATACCGTCCGCATGAAGTCTACTTTCAATAATTGCTACACGGGTTTCAAAATCTGGAAGTTTTAAATCTGCAGAGAGTCCCCATTTGAATCTTGATAATAATCTTTCCTCAAATCCATTGAGGTCTTTAGGCGCTTTGTCAGAAGTAAGAATTAATTGTTTTCCGTTTTGATGAAGATGATTAAAGATATGAAAGAAAATATCTTGTGTTCTGTCTTTGTTGGCAAAAAACTCGACGTCTTCTACAATTAAAACGTCAATTAATTGATAAAAGGCAACAAATTCATTGATAGAATTTTGTCTTACTGCGTCAATAAATTGATTTGTAAACTTGTCCGATGGTACATAAAGGACAGTTTTGTTTTTGTGTTTTTGCCTGATTTCGTTCCCGATTGCTTGAACTAAGTGCGTTTTTCCTAATCCAACTCCCCCGTATATGAATAATGGATTAAAAGCAGTTCCACCTGGTTTAGCAGCAACAGCAATTCCTGCACTTCTTGAAAGTCGATTGCATTCCCCCTCAATGTAATTATCAAAACTAAATTTAGGATTTAGTTGACTGTCAATATTAAGTTTTTTAAGTCCAGGAATGATAAAAGGATTTTTAATTCCTCCAGTAATTGGTTGAGGTAAATTTACCTCTAAATCGTCTTCAAAGGAGTTTTGTTGCGTTGGCATGTTAACTCCTTTGGTGTTTCCGTTGTTTGATGTTTTGTCGATTAGGACATTGTATTCCAACTTAGCTCCAGTACCTAATTCTTTTTTTAAAGTTTTTTTGATTAGTCCAACATAATGTTCTTCTAGCCATTCATAAAAAAACATACTAGGTACTTGAATTGTCAATACTTTTCCTTCCAATTTATAAGGGATAATAGGCTCAAACCAAGTCTTATAACTTTGAATGCTGATATTGTCCTTTATAACTGATAAGCAGTTACTCCAAATAATGTCCTTTTGACTTCCTGTTTCTGTTTTTGATTCCAATTCTTCTTTCACTTTAGTACCTCACCTTTCTTTAATATTTAATGGGATTGTAAAGTTGGGTTAAAAAAAACTTTAAAAAACTTTTATTTTCACTTGGTAGAATAAAATTTTTTACAGTGTGTGAATAAAAATATTTTCTATCAAAGTTTTAAACTTTTAGTGTATAGAGTTAAAGATTCGCTTAATAAAAAGTTTTGTAAATAACTGCAAATAAGGTATTTAGAGCTATGAATTGAATATTAGAAATGTGGTTAACTTCTAATTGCTATCCTTGTATAAACCAAAAACGTTCCTTAAGACATCACAAATTTCCCCCAAAGTTGCAAGGGATTCTACTGCATCAATTATGCAAGGCATTAGGTTAGAACCATCTAATGCAGCCTCCTTTATTTTAGTAAGATTTTGAGTGACCTTTTCTTGATTTCTGGTTGATTTTAGTTTTGCTAATTTTTCAATTTGCATTTTTTGAATCGATTCATCAATTGTCATAATATCAGGCACACCGTCTTTGGAGGTGTTGAATTTATTTACCCCTACAATTATGTTTTGACCACTTTCTACACCTAATTGATATTCATAACTAGCTTTTGCGATTTCATTCTGGATGTAATGTTGTTCAATAGCCTCTACAGAACCACCAAGGTCATCTATTTTTGAAATAATTTCCCATGCTTTTGATTCTAATTCTGAGGTAAGACTTTCAACATAATAGCTACCTCCTAAGGGATCTACCACATCAGCAACACCACTTTCATATCCGATTACCTGTTGAGTTCTTAAAGCCAATTGAGCAGCTGATTCAGTTGGTAAACTGAGTGCCTCATCAAAGCCGTTGGTATGTAAACTTTGCGTCCCACCCAAAACGGCAGCCATGGCCTGTAAAGTGACACGACTAATGTTATTCATTGGTTGTTGAGCTGTTAAGGTACTTCCTCCAGTTTGGGTATGGAATCTTAACATCATGGCTTTTGGGTCGGTTGCCCCTAGTTCCTTCATAATGCTAGCCCACATTTTCCGCGCGGCTCTAAATTTTGCGATTTCCTCGAAAAAGTTATTGTGCGCATTGAAAAAGAAACTTAGCCTTTTTCCAAATACATTAATGTCTAATCCTTTTTCTAGAGCCGCCTTAACATAAGACTTTCCATTAGCTAATGTGAATGCTAATTCTTGAACGGCAGTACTACCTGCTTCCCTAATATGATAACCACTAATGGAAATTGTATTCCATTTAGGAACCTCTTTAGCACAAAATTCAAAGATGTCTGTGATAATCCTCATACTCGGTTTTGGAGGATAAATGTATGTTCCTCTTGCCGCGTATTCTTTTAAAATATCGTTTTGAATCGTTCCTGAAATTTGTTTGAGGTCAGCACCTTGTTTTTTAGCGACTGCAATATAAAATGCCAAAAGAACAGAAGCTGAGGCATTGATGGTCATGGAAGTGGTTATTTTTTCTAATTCAATGCCATTAAAAAGGATTTCCATATCCCATAAGCTATCTATGGCGACACCTACTTTACCTACTTCTCCATCTGCAAATGGATGATCTGAATCATATCCTATTTGGGTCGGGAGATCAAAAGCAACAGAAAGACCCATTGTCCCTGCATTTAATAGATAATGGTATCGTTTATTGGATTCCTCTGCAGAACTGAATCCTGCATATTGACGCATTGTCCATAGTTTGTCTCTATACATAGTGGGATGTACCCCTCTTGTAAAAGGAAATTGACCTGCATCACCTAATTGTTCAACTCCGTAAATCCTATCTAATTCTATATCCGAACTGTTTTTTTTGGGTTTTAAATCTTCCATGATTTTTGATTAGTTTTTATAAAATTAGGAAAGTAAATCTGCGGCTTCTCTTTTAATCATTAATTGAGCTTTAAGCATAAGTTGAGTTTCGTCCTCCATAAATAACTCGACAATTTTTTTGCTTAAATCTAAGGATGATGCTTCCTGACCAACCATTGCATAAGATTGATGAATCTTCTTGATTAAATCCTCTTTTGAGTTTACAATACTCACCCAAGTATCGTGACCTAAATAAATTTGCTGAGATAGGTTGTGTTCAAACTCTGCTCTAATGTTTTCAACTAATAAATGGTGCAATGCTACTGCTGACATGCCAGGTTCCTTTATTCTAAGCAGTAGGCTATTAAAATTAAGACGCTCCAATAAGAGAATCATCCTTTCATAAGCTTGTAATCTTAGTGGAAGAGTGGTTCTGGCATTTTTTAATCTGAATTCAATGGTTCTCTTTCGATTTTCAGCATCAAAATATTTTTTTAACATAATGAATACTGTTCCTCCAACTACAACAGATGGTAATGTGGCTAATAAAACTAAACTAAATAAATCTTCCTTCATATAATTATCCTTTTTAAAAGGATTTTATTTTAATATATAACGTTGCAAAGTTATTGTTTAGGGTGGTAACTTTGAGTAGATTACCTCGTCCAAAGGTTTCATTCAATAGATTTATATCCCATTTTGAATATTTTTGACAATTTAACAAGTGCCTTATTAGCAATTAGGATGAATCTGTTAAGAGCAGTCTTAACTGTATTAATCATAGCCATAGGGATAATGTCTTTGATTAGTATGTTAACTGCGGTGGATGGAATGGAGCAATCCTTGACCACAAGTTTTTCCAATGTAGGTGCAAATACCTTTACAATTACTCCAAATACAGATCAACAAAAATTTAAAAGACGTAGGAGATATTTTCAATCAGCCAATTATGAGGAAATAACTTATTCACAAGCTAAATTATTTCAGTTTTTGTATAAGGCTCCAGGCAATATATCAGTTAGTTATCAGGCTAGTGGATCGTCCGTTATAAAATATGAGTCAATAAAAACGTCCCCAAAATACACGATTATGGGCGTGGATGAATATTACGTTGATTTGAATGGTTTTTCCATTGATAAGGGAAGAAACTTTGGTAAGTCTGATGTGAATAGAGGACTAAATGAAGTACTTATTGGGTCAAAACTTAAATTAAGTATTTTTGGGAGCGATAATCCGATTGGCAAATCGATTCAGATAGATGGTAAGAGTTTTAGGGTAATTGGTGTCTTAAAAGAAAAAGGAAGCAGTTTTGGAAATGGTCAAGATAATATTTGTTTGGTGCCAATTATTTCTGCTCAATCTGCGTTCCAAGACGGAAGTCCTGAATACAATATTAGTGTACAGGTATTTGACATTGCAAAACTGAATGAATCTATCCAAGAGGCGGAGGCGGTTTTTAGGTCCATAAGACATATTAAATTAGGAGATCCATTAAATTTTGAAGTTAAGAAAAACGATGCTTTAGAATCTATTGTAAATGATGATTTATCAATTATTAGAACCGCTGCTTGGGCAATAGGGATAATTACCTTATTAGGTGCTGCTGTGGCATTAACAAATATTATGTTGGTTTCCGTAACTGAAAGGACCAGAGAGATCGGCATTAGAAAAGCATTAGGTGCAAATAGAAGAGTTATCATTCAACAATTTTTGTTTGAGGCCATCACCATTTGTGTAATAGGAGGATTAGTCGGTGTGCTTTTAGGTGTTTTGGTTGGGAATTTAGTAGCATCATTTGTAGGAGCTAGATTTTTTGTTCCTTGGAATTTAGTGGCCATGGCTGTCTATATTTGCGTTTTTATTGGAGTTATTAGTGGTTTATATCCAGCGATTAAGGCTGCCAAACTTGACCCAATAGAATCGTTAAGGTATGAATAAGAGTTCAATAATATTTTTTGGATTATTTTTAGTTGTTTGTTTATCAAAATCTTATGGTCAAGATTTTAACATAGAATCGTCCTCCCATATCCAAGAATGGCTTGATCGCTGGGAAGCTAAATCAGGGATTTTAAAAAATGATTTGTTCCTTGACTTTCAATCCTTACCTCGGCAAAAGGTAAATGATTATTTGACTAAGATTCAGAATTCAGATTCTTTTAAAATCAGCTTGAATTTATCAAAGTCAGATGTTTTTTGGATGAATTATTTAAGAAATGAACTTTCTGAATATCAAGATTCAGCTATTTCTAAAAAACCGATTTTCAATAACTTTTACACCTATAAAAATGCACTTTATACTGTTAAGGATAAAGACTTTTGTTTAATCGTTAATCCAGTATTTGCATTTGAACAGGGTAGGGGAAATAATCACAATCAAATATTTAGAAACACTAAGGGATTTGAAATCAAGGGGAATTTGAGTAATAAACTAGGTTTTTATACTTATTTAACAGATAATCAAACTTTAAATGCTAATTATGTAAATGATTATGCGGCTCAGTATCATACCTTACCTAATGAAGGATATCATAAATATACAACTTTAGGGAAGAATGATTTCATCAATGCTAGGGCGTACATTACATTCAGCCCGATTAAACAAATTAGAATGCAATTTGGCAATGATAAGTTTGTGATTGGGAATGGATATAGATCCTTGATTATGTCCGATTTTGCTAAGGATTTTTTATCCTTAAGAATTAATACGCAGTTTTGGAGGCTCAACTATCAGAACATTTTTGCAGAGTTTATAGACGTTACAAACACAGGAGGTGTTGGAACTGTATACAATCGTAAATATGGTGCTTTCCACTCCTTATCTTTAGATGTTACTAAATGGTGGAATGTAGGTGTGATGGAAGGAATTTTGTTTTTTAACAATAATCAAAGACAAGGATTTGAGCTCAATTACTTAAATCCAATTATGTTTTATAGAAGTGCAGAACAAAACTTGAATAGTGTGGACAATACCTTGATAGGTGCAAATTCCTATATTTTGCCAGCAAAAAATATAAAAATTTATGGACAGCTATTATTAGATGAGTTTAAAATCAGTGAATTAAAACACGATAAAGGATGGGCAGGTAATAAATATGCCATCCAAGCAGGGATAAAATATTTTGATGTTTTTGGCCTTCCGAATGTAGACTTACAAGTAGAAGGGAATTACGTTCGACCTTATGTATATTCATCTGATACATCATTACAATCTTATACCAATTTTAATCAACCTATTGGACATCCGGCTGGGGCGAATTTAGAAGAGGCAATAGGAATATTAAAAATAAACTCTTTTCCTAAATTGAATTTAAGCTTTAAAGGAGTTTACAGAATCCAAGGAAAAGATAGTTTAATGCGTTATAATGGTGAAAATCCTAACTTGAATTATCAAGCAATTCTAAAGTCTCATCCTTATGGGAACTTGATGTTGCAAGGAATCAAAACTAAAGTTATTTACTTGGAGGCTAAGGCCACTTATATGATAAAACATAATCTTTTCTTAGATTTTTCCTTTATTGTTAGAAAGGAGAAAAATGACTTTATAAATAAGAACGATATGATTTTTAATGGATGTTTACGCTACAACTTTTTAACTCAAAACTTTGTCTTTTAATATATGATGAATTCCATTAACCCTATTTTAGTACAGCGTTTCCGTGGGGACGTATTAGAAAGCTTCCATAGAGGAGTGGTTTGTATTGTAAATGCAAAAAAAGAAGTTGTTTTTTCTTTAGGTGATATAAAACAGATTTGTTATCCTAGATCAGCCTTGAAGTTTATTCAAGTACTTCCTTTATTAGAAGATGGAGGCATGGAGCATTTTGGATTTACAATGGAAGAAGTTGCGATTATGTGCGGATCACATAATGGACAGTTGGAACATATTAAAGTGGTTGAGTCCATTTTGAGTAAGATTGGATTAAATCAGGATTCTTTAAGATGTGGCGCTCAATATCCTACTTTAACAGAGGATAAAAACAATTTGATAAAATCAGATAGTAAGCCTCAACAAATTCATAATAATTGTAGCGGAAAACATGCTGGTTTTTTGGCTTATTGTGTTTTTAAAGGGTTAGAAACATCTGATTATATTGATTCAAATCATCCTTTACAATTAAGGATTAAAGAATTAACTGCAGAGATTCATGAGCTTCCAATAGAGGAATTAATGACTGGGCTAGATGGATGTTCAGCTCCAATTTTTTCTCTTCCGGTGTATAATCAGGCATTAGCATATACAAAGCTATCTAATCCGGAATCTTTTTTTGAAGGGAAAAGGTTGCATGCCGTTAAAACAATGGTGGAAGCAGTTACTACCTATCCATTTATGATTGCTGGAACAAACCGATACTGTACTGATTTAATGGAACTATCCAAAGGAAGTTTATTGGCCAAAACAGGTGCAGACGGGGTTTATTCCATTGGATTTATTGGAAATAACCTTGGATGTTGTATTAAAGTAGATGATGGATTAATGGGTCCTCAGTATGCTATTGCCCAAGAAATCATTTCTAAAACAGATTTATTATCTCCTGAAGATTGTGATAAACTAAATCATTATTTAGAGGAACCAATAAAAAATTGGAATAAAATAATAACCGGCCAAATAGTGGTCAATACCGAAGTTTTTAATAATTGTGAGGATGTTTTTAAGGCTTTAGTCCACTAATTTAGACCATCCACAATCGTTTTTCCTATTGCTAAGCAACTTGTAGCAGCTGGCGAAGGTGCATTACCTACATGGGTTATGTTTCCTCTTCTTATGATTTTGAAATCATCTAAAAGATTTCCTTTAATATCACAAGCTTGCGCCCTAACTCCTGCGCCTCCTACAACTAAATCGTCTTCGGTAATTTCAGGGACCAACTTTTGTAAAGCCTTAGTAAATAGTTTTTTGGAATAACTCCTTAAAAGTTCATCCCATCCAGTCTTATAATATTTAATAGCCACTTTGATAAATCCAGGATAGGTAATTGTATCAAAGAGTTCTGTAAGGTTGATATCAGATTTGTGATATCCTTCCCTTTGATATGCTAATACCGCATTTGGCCCTGCTTCCACTCCTCCTTTCATCATTTTAGTAAAATGCACTCCTAAGAAAGGAAAATTTGAGTCAGGAACGGGATAAATAAGGGATTTTACAAGGTATTCTTTTTCTGGTTTTAGTTTATAATATTCTCCTCTAAATGGGATTATTTTGTAGTCAATGTAGTCTTCAGTCATCAGAGTTACTTTGTCAGAATATAATCCTGCACAATTGATTAAGTGACTTGCTTGAATGTTTTCTTGCGTGCCTTCAAGTAAGACCTCTATAGATTCGGACTTTTCTTTAATTGATTTTACCTTGTGGTTAAAAAGTATTTGTCCTCCTAGGGTTTTTATATTCTCAGCCAGTTTGATTGCAACTAATTTATAGTCGATGATGCCTGTTTGAGGAACGTATAATCCTTTAATGCCAGTAATATGTGGTTCGTATTGCTGAAGTTCAGTTAAGGAGTCTAATTTTTGGATTCCATTTAATCCATTTTCAATTCCTCTATTATAAATTTTCTCCAAAGGAATGAGTTCAGAATGGTCAGATGCAACGATTACTTTACCGCAAAGCTCAAAAGGAATATTGTTTTCTTGAGCAAATTTTAATAGGAGGTGATATCCTTCTATGCAATTTATTGCTTTAAGGCTATTTGGTTTATAATAAATCCCTGAATGGATCACACCACTATTGTTTCCTGTTTGATGTTTTGCAACTTCATTTTCCTTTTCTACAATTACAACTTTGTTATCAGGATTTTTAAGTAGCAATTGATAAGCAGTGGCTAATCCAACCGCACCTGACCCAATAATAAGATAATCAACTTTCATTTTTTTGAATTAAGGAAATGCAAGAAACTAAAAAGCCCTGACTAGATTAAAAAACTAATTCAGGGCTGTAAGATATTGTTATAAAAATATGCGTTTATTTATCTTTTTTGGAAGACTTTTTAGAAGATTCTTTTTTAGCCTCTTTAGACTTATCATCCATTTTGGTTGAATCACTTGCTGCCATAGTAGCAGATTCGTTAGATTTTCTTTGCCAGTATTGAGAGTCAGAGGTATCAGCAAATTGTTTATCGCTCATGGAACCTGGTGTTTTTCTTACTCCATCCCCTTGAACACAAGATGAGAATACAATAACACTTGCAATAATAATAGTATAAATGGCAACTAATGATTTTTTCATTGATTTGAATTCAACTGCAAATATATTATACAACATTGTGTTTAACCAAAATTTAGAGTACTAAAAGCATTTAAAGAATGAGGAGTAACCTAACTTTGCACTCGATTTTAGTATAGAATGGAAGAAAAACAGATAGAAAACTATTTTTTAATAGTTGAAGACGCTATAAAAATGTTGGAAGTAGAGCCTGAAACCACAAGAGGTAATGAGGCAGGTCAGTGGAATTTATTGACTGGAGAGTTAGAAGTTTGGGTAGATGTTATGCCTGCTCCAGAAACCAATGTCCACTATTTTCAGGTTATGACACCTTTTTGTCAAATTCCGCCAGAAAATGCAGATTCATTTATGTTGGAAATTCTTAAAAGAAATTATCAAATGATTGATTCATCCTTTACTATTTTTAATGGGGGAATCTATTTAAGATGTATTAAAGACATGATCTATTTAGATGCAGAACAATGTTTTGTTGCTATTAATAGAATCGGATATTATGCAATAGAGTATAAAAAAGCGTTAAAGGAATTGTATCAACTAATTCCAATCGTATTGGAAGAAGATTCAAAACATTAACAATAAATAACAATGAACAATCAACAATTTCCAAAGATTGCAGGTTTAAAATCTATTAAACAAGAGCTTATTCCTGGCATATATGATATTTGTTTGTGTGGCAGGAGTTCTTCTCAACCATTTTGTGATGGATCTCATAAGGAAACATCCTTTAAACCATTTAAACTGGTAGTCGAGGAGGAGAAGAGATTTTCCTTTTGTACATGTAAGCATTCTGCTACACTTCCATTTTGCGATGGTTATCATAAACAAATCGTAGAGGAATTAGAGGACTTAAATAACAGACAGGTACCTTAATCTTTATAAACAGGATTTGGATAGATTAAAAATTGCAGTTTCTTCCAGATTGTTGGTTAAAAACCAATTGGAAGGTATCGGATGGTTCAATTATGAGGTTTTTAAAAGATTGACGGAGAAACATTCTGAAGTTGATTTTTACTTTATTTTTGATAGGGATTATCACAGTGATTTTATTTTTGGCAAAAATGTACATCCAATAAAAGTCGGAATTCCATCCCGTCATCCAGTATTATGGTATAAGTGGTTTCATTTAACCATCCCCAAGTTATTAAAAAGGTTAAAACCTGATGTTTTTATTAGTCCAGATGGCTATATCCCATTAAATACTAGGATTAAGACATTGGCAATCATTCATGATATTGCTTATATGCACTATCCTGAATTTGTTAACAAGACGGCAAAGCACTATTACAAATATTTTTTCCCTAAGTATGCCAATTCTGCCACTAGAGTAGCAACTGTATCAAAATATAGCATGGATGATATCCATACTCAATTTGGAGTCTCTAAAAACAAAATTGATGTGGTTTATAATGGATACAATACTGATTTTAATAAATCGGACTATAATTCAATAGAATCCACCAAATCAAAATACGGGATAAAGTCAGATTACTTTGTATACTTAGGTGGCTTAAATCCTAGGAAAAATTTAATTAGGCTTGTGGAGGCTTTTGATAAATTTAGGTCATTAAATTTAGCTTCAAATAGTCAACTATTATTAATTGGAAAACAAGGATATAAATCATCAGAATTAATTAATAGGATAGCTTTAAGTCCTTTTAATAAAGACATCATACAAGCAGGAAGGGTCAATGATTTTAAAGAACTTAAGGATTTAATATCTGGAGCAATTGCGCTGACCTATGTCAGTGTTTTTGAAGGATTTGGGATTCCTTGTTTGGAAGCTATGGCATGTGGAGTACCTGTATTAGTATCTAACACCTCCTCCATGCCAGAGGTTTGTGGTAAAGCGGGACTTTATATAGATCCATTGAAGGTAGATTCGATTACAGAGGCAATGATTAAAATATTCACAAATCC
>Ga0114962_10001861_pt1 | contig 17982 bp, 17 predicted proteins | sample C_130820_MF_Meta_FD_87017 | JGI IMG/M metagenome (GOLD analysis project Ga0114962, IMG submission 87017) | Freshwater microbial communities from Lake Croche, Canada to study carbon cycling - C_130820_MF_MetaG | ecosystem: Environmental > Aquatic > Freshwater > Lake | place: Lake Croche, Canada...
AGGGCTCCATCCCGGTATGGTTCTCGCCATGTCCATCGGCCGCCTTCGCAGTGCTCTCCTTAGCCTGAGCCTCTTGGCCGGCCTTGCGGCGGGCTGCACGAACCACTCGGCACCCAAGGCATCAAGCACGACCAAGGTGAGCCTTCAAGTCCTGAGCGGCCAAGGACAATTACTGTCAGATCCAGCCATCAATCTGCGTGCCCTGGCCTGTCCTAGCGAAGATGGCTGCATGGCCGTTGGTAGTGGTGCATCCGAGTCCCCTGCTTGGTTCCAGAGCAGCCAAGACAGCCCCTGGTTGCCATCCAAGGTCCCCAATAACTCAGCCGATCTCTATGCCTTGGCTTGTAGCGCTGCTGACTTTTGTATGGCTGGAGGCAGCGACCGGAACGTCTTCAGCCCAACCCCCCAACTCTGGCGCAGTGTTGACGGTGGCCAAGCTTGGATCAAGACAAGATCACCGCGCAGTCTCGGGACGGTGCAGCGCATCGCTTGTAGTTCGTTGGCCTGCGTGCTCATTGGCCTCAATGCCCAAGGCAACTGGAGCGCATCAACGAAAGATGGCGGTCGAAGTTGGAGTGCGCCCAAAGTTCTACCGGCGGCCTTAGTAGCCGCGGGAGGGATCAGTTGTGAGTTCCAGCGCTGCATCGTCGTGGGCTTCGGCCCTGACAGCACGGGGAACAATGTCGCCGTGATTGCGAGCAGCACTGATCTTGGTGCTCATTGGAAACTCCGTGATGCTTCGGGTATCAGCCCCCTCTACGGCTTGAGTTGTAGGGATGCGCAACATTGCGAAGCGGTTGGCATCTCCTCGGAGCTTTCGACGGATGGATCGACACAGCGCAGGGCCATCCTCGCCTCGGGATCTTTCGCTGCTGCGTGGCACCAAAAAAACTCAAGGCTTCTTGATCCGCTAGTAGCCGGCTACGCACTCAGCTGCGAACACCTGAGCAACTGCGTGATCGGTGGCAGTACGAGTAGCGGCAGTCCAGCTATTTCCCAAGCTGCATTAGGCACCCTCCTCCAAGGCAAGCTAGAGCTCATTCCCTTGACCTATGCACCCGCAGCCATCGCCGCAATTGCCTGCCCCGGCTCGCTGAACTGTCGGGCACTAGGTGCTCGCAGTGTCATCACCTTCAAGCCCTAGCGCAGGCTCCTAAGCCTTCAGAGAAGCCAAGACCAAGCCTGGGAGCTTCATCCAGGAAGGCGCAGCTTCGAAGGCAATCAACTTCGGCATTACCTTCGCGGCATTGCGATGCGTGGCAAACCAAGGAGGCTTGGGCTTATTCGTAAAGGGGCCGCGCACCACAGACTTCTGAGGGTGATCAAACATGAGGGCATTGCCCACGAAACCATTGCCCGACTGAATGTCATTGCGGGCATGCCCGGGATAGGCGCCCCAGGTGGTCGTGCCGAGAGCGAAGGCCAGGGCGTGGAAGAGATTTACGCCGATGGCGCCGTAACGCAGATTCGCCACAGCGCTTTCCACCGCATCACTCGTCGCTGGATCTTCCAAACTCTTTGGGCTCACCAAAATGGTGCTGGAGAGTGTTCCCCAAACCACGTCATTACAGAAATCAACAGCAGCATCAACGAAGGAAGCAACATCTGCGGCCTCGAGAGCAGTGACCGAGGTTAAGGAACAGAAGGCTTCGACGTTGAGACAGATGTCGCCGACTTCCTGGGGATTGACATCAGTGATGACGGTCCAAGGCAGTTGCTGGTCTTGGGCTTCACCAATTTGCAGGGCCTTGGGGTGAGCATCGATGAACTGCTGCCAACGATCACGAGCACCGGGATAGTAAGCATCTCGGGTGGGCAAGGTCGCCAGCACTGCGCTGAGCCGCTCCAGGAAGTCTTCGCGCTGTGCCCATTTCGCCCAGGTCACGATGACCCTTGGGGTCAAGCAGTTGAACCCGGCATTGTTCGCCAGCATCGTGGCGACATGTTCGGCCTGGTAATTGAGTTCGGCCTCCGTCCATTGGCCAGGAACAACAATCACGGGTGAAACCGATCCCAGTTCGCAGCTCATGGGCTTATCGAGCAAGGGCTCGTCAGCAGCCTTGCGCTTCGCACCTGCTTCACCCAGTCCAAAAACAATCGCATCATGGGTCTTGTCCGAACCGGTCACATGGATTTCGGAAATTGACGGATGTGCCGTCAGGAATTGGCCCACTTCAGGTCCACCGCGAACGATACGGAGATAGCCAGCCTCAATCAGGCTGGCCATCGCACGCTCCCAATGGGGAAGGAGATATTCGTTCACCGGATTGGCCTTCATGACAACAACCTTGCCCTCAACGAAGAGTTTGGAGAGCACGTCGCGCGGTCCTAGTGACGCAACATTTCCCGCACCGAGGACCAGTGCTACGCCGGCATGGGCTTCGGGATCACGATATGCAGGAGCCATACCGGAAAGGCAGGATGCTTCGGTGACGCCTGGCTCCATCCAAACTTCACCTGTGGTCTTGGCGTAGAGGAGCTTGTCCAAGGCAGAAGCGGGAAAGACCTGAGCGATGAGTCGGCCATCAGGGGCAGTCCGAAATGGACCGGGAACCTGAGGTGCTCCGAGATCTGCGATCTGCAGCAGCGAGTCGCGCAAGACCCTGGTCATCCTCATGAAGGTCCCGACTCCGCTGAAGAGTTCTTCCGCAGCTTCGCCTGAGCCTGGAATTAAGCCTTTGGCACGGGAGGCATCGGCATTCCAGGCTGCGGACTCAGCCAAGCTGTCTCGAAGTATCTGGGAAAGGAGGCCGGCGCGCTCACGCGCGCTCACCTTGGCCCAGCGCTCGGCCTTGGATGCCACTGCGCTAATGCTGTCTTCGAGCTGCGTGATATCAGCCTCGGAAAGTTCACGGTGAGAAAGGGGAGGGGCAACTGCCCCACGGGTGACCATGGCCATGGCTTCGACTCCTTCTAGACACTGATCGCTTGCTACTAAAGGACACGGTACAACGCTTCGGGCTAGCCGTGGAGGTCTGTGGCGGGTAGAAGTAGGGGATGGAATTCGGTGTCGTGATCCCCCAGAATGAACTTGGCAGCGACCTAGGCCTGCTCAATGCCGTCGTGGACTCTGCCCAAGAGTCAGGTTTCTCCCATCTCCTTGCCTACGACCATGTGCTTGGCGCAGACCGCCAAGTCCACACCGAGCTCATCGGGCCCTATGGCTTAGACGACTCCTTCCATGAACCCCTCACGCTGTTCAGTTATCTCGCCGGACGTTGCAGCCTGGGTTTCGCCACGGCCATCGTGATTGCGCCCCAACGCCAAACCGCGCTTCTCGCCAAGCAGGCCGCACAGGTCGACCTCCTCAGCGGGGGCAAATTCCGTCTTGGCCTTGGTGTCGGATGGAACCCCGTGGAATATGAAGCACTCGCGGCTGATTTCTCTAGCCGTGGCAAACGTCTCACTGCGCAAATTGAGATGCTCCGGGCACTATGGACCAGTCCGAATGTTTCCCTTGAAGGTCCAAACGGGGAACGTGTCGAATCCGCCGGACTCAACCCCATGCCCCTTCAACAGCCCATACCCATTTGGCTTGGGGGCGAATCACCAGCTGCCCTCGATCGCATTGCGGCGCTTGCTGATGGGTGGTTCCCCATGACTATTCCCGGCCACGGCCTTGAAGAAAAAATAGAAACAGTGCATAGCCAGCGCGCGAAGCTTGGTCGGAGTGGCGAGCCTTTTGGCATTGAGGGCCAGGTGCGCGCCAGCATGGATGGCGACAAGATCCGAGCCCAGGTGGAGGCTTGGAAAACGTTGGGCACGACTCATCTTTCGATCAACACCTTGTGGCAGGGCGAGCAGACTGACCATCTTGGCCTCATCAGTGCTGCGGCTGAAGCCTTGCGTGACTACCGATGACTATTCCCGCGGGTTGGTACCCCGATCCCGAAGGCCAGGCAGCTTGGCGATGGTGGGATGGGTCTGACTGGGATACAGCCACCACCGCCTACCCACGCCTTTCCTCTGCGCAGGGACCGAGTATCGCGAAATGGCTGACCCTCGTCGTCGCTTGGCTCTCCCCCGCGCTCGCCGTGGCCAGCGCCGTTGCGAGCGCCGCGGCGGCCAAGCAATTGAGCAAGCTCGTCAGCCTTCAAGGACAGCATCTCGTACTCCACTGGAGTTCAGGGCTCACCACGATGGTCCTGATCGGCTTCACATCCTTGCTGGCAGAACTTTGCGTGGTGGTCTGGTTGCTCCAGGCGGGAAAATTGGCAAAGACGCTTGGTTACCCCATGACGCTTTCTGTGGGCTGGGGCGCATGGTCATGGATCCTGCCCATACTGCGCTGGGTTCTCCCGCTGCGCCTCCTGCTCAGCTTGGTCCCCTTAGGCCACCCAATGCGCTCGCGGATCAACTTGATGTGGGTCATCTTCATTGCCTTCCAGGCTGCAAATCTCATGCTCGGCCTTTCCGCAAGTAGCCCTTCGCGGCCTGCCATTTTCGCTCTGGGAGCCCTCGGCATTGCTTGGGCCTTGGCCTTTAGCCAAGTTATCTCCAAGCTTGCCGCTGACCTCGAAGAGGCTTCGGGGCACGTCGCATCGCTCACCCTCTAGTCTTTCTCCCGAAGCCCTTAGGGCGACCTAATCGTAGAAATCTACAGAGGAGTATGAGATGGCAAACGAAGAGTGGGGTCCACTAGCCGGTCTGATCGGTGATTGGGAAGGCGACCAAGGACTAGACGTCTCCTTCCACAATGACAAGGGCAAAATTGCCGAGACTGGCTACTTTGAAAAGAGCAGTTTCAAGCCCTTCGGGCCCGTCGACAATGGCGCCCAGCAGCTCTTCGGCCTCGACTACCGCACCACGGCCTGGCGCAAGGGCGAAGAGCACCTTGATCCCTTCCACACTGAAGTGGGCTACTGGCTCTGGGATGCTGCCAACAAGCAGGTCATGCGTTGCTTCATGGTTCCTCGTGGATCGACCATCATCGCCGGTGGCACCGCAGAGGCTTCCGCCACTGAGTACGTCATGGGTGCAACCTTGGGTTCGACAAGTTACGGCATTCTCTCGAACCAATTCCTTGACGAGTTCGCCAAGACCATTGGCTTCGACGTCACCATCAAGATCGAGGGCGACAGCTTTAGTTACGACGAGACCACCACGGTTGAGCACGCAAAGACCGCCGACCTCATCCTGCACACCGACCGCAACACCATGAAGCGCGTCGGCTAGTAGTTGAGTAATTCGAGAGTTAGCGGGAGGGATCAGCCTTAGGGCTGGTCCCTCTTTGCTTTCTCACCGCGTTTGGCCAAGAAGGACACTTCAGCCATAGGTTGAAGCCAAGCAACATAGGGAGAACAGTTATGTACGAATGGTCTGAAGAACAACTCGCAATTCGAGATGCGATGCGACGTTTTGTTGAAGAAGAAGTTGTACCAAGGGTCGATGACCTTGAGCACAACGGCGTGCCTCCCTATGAGGTCATCCGAAAGATGTACGCCACCTTCGGCATGGACGAAATGGCGCGTGAAGGCTTCAAGCGTGCACTCGAGCGCAAGCGAAATGGCGAAGAAGGCAGGCCATCGGGCAACCGAGGCTCAGCCGCCATGACCTTGATTCCCATCATTGAGCTTTGTCGGGTCAGCCCTGGCATCGTCACCTCCATGGGTGTTTCTCAGGGTCTCGCTGGCGGCACCATCATGAAGGGTGGAACGGTCGAGCAGCTAGAGCGTTGGGGGGAAGACCTCATGACCTTTAAGAAGGTCGGCGCTTGGGCCATTACCGAACCCGACTCAGGTTCAGATGCCCTCGGAGGCATGCGCACCACCGCCAAGCGTGATGGCGATGAGTACATCATCAATGGTTCAAAGACCTGGATCACCAACGGCCCTTACGCCGACACCATCGTGCTCTACGCCAAACTCGATGAAGGTGACGATACCGATCCACGACGCCGCAAGGTCTTGACCTTTATCCTCGACAAGGGGATGCCAGGCCTCGAGCAATCCAAGCCCATGCGCAAGATGGGACAAAAGTCTTCCCCCACCGGCGAGCTCTTCCTGAGTGACGTCCGCGTAGGTAAGGACAGGTTGCTTGGTGGCGTCGAAGAGAAGCCAGGCTCCTCTGGCCGCGAAAGCGCCAAGGACAACTTCGTAACCGAGCGTGCAGGCATTGCCGCCATGTCCCTCGGCATCATTGAGGAGTGCCTAAAGCTCTCTGTTGACTATGCCAAGAACCGAATTCTCTGGGGCAAGCCCATCGCCGAGTTCCAGCTCATTCAGCTGAAGTTGGCCAAAATGGAAGTTGCAAGACTCAATTGCCAGAACCTGGTCTTCCAGCACATTGAGATGAGCGACGCGGGCAAGACCCCAACGCTGGCTGCCGCTTCAGCGATGAAGCTCTACGCCGCTCAGGCTGCGGTTGAGGTGGCCATGGAAGCCATTCAGCTCTTCGGTGGTAATGGCTACATTGCCGAATACCGTGTCGAGCAGCTGGCCCGAGACGCCAAGGTCTTCCAGATCTACGCCGGCACCGACGAGATTCAGGTCACCCACATCGCAAAGGACCTCGTGAAGTAGCACTATCCATAAGGGTCCAGCTGGCCACGAAGCCAGCGCGGGGATCCGGATAACTTCGAGAGTAAACCAAGGAGGCCAAAAAGATGGATGGACAGACGAGCCTGGACCTACTTCGCCGAAGGGTGCGTGCCATGCACTCGCTCTATGAAGACGCTGTTGCCACCATGGATGTCGACCAGGTCAACTACGTCGAACGTGAGCCTTGTCTACCGATTGCTTTTTCACTCTTCCACCTCTCACAGATCGAAGACTCTTCGGTCATGTTGATGGGTGGTCCTGGTCCCATCTGGACCGAAGGTCGTGAACTCGAGCTTGGCCTTGCGATCAATGACCACGGGAAGCACCGCACGCCTGAAGAGATGGTCCACCAGCGGATAGGAAACTACGAAGGTTTCATTAGCTATCAAACCGAAGTATTCGCCAATACCGAAGCTTGGTTGGCTGGCCTAAGTCCCGATGACCTTGACCGTGTCGTCTTCCCGCGCCCCCTGCCCGATTTCGTTGCCTCAACCTTTTCCGCCCGTGTTGCCGGAGAAGAAGGCGTAACCGTAGCTGTAGGTATCGAGTGTTGGATCTACCAACATGGCATGCGCCACATGGGTGAGATCGAGCACGCCAGGGCCCTTGTTGGCCTACAAGGCATGACTTCTTGAGCACAACAGGCTTGATGACCGCAGGAGCATGGCTTGCTCTCGCGGTGGCCTTTGTTGGCATGGCTCTCGACCTTGGCGCGGTGATACGCGGCCGTGAGGCACAACGTCGCTTCACCAAGCCCATTGGGCTACTGGCCATCAGCGCCGCCGCAGTCTTCGTACATCCTGCATTTGCTGCGCAACGTTCTTGGTTTGTTGCCGCCTTCATCCTCTCTTTAGCCGGTGACGTCTTTCTCTTAAAAGCCAGTCGCTTTGTCCCCGGACTTATCGCCTTCCTGTTGAGTCACCTGTGCTTCATCGTGGGCTTCTTTGAGCGGGGCATGAATCCAAGTTGGGCCATGCTTGGGGCGCTAGCGGTCAGCATTTCACTCGTCCCCGTGGCGCCAAAGTTGCTCAGCGCTATTCACGAGGGCAGTGAACCAGCATTGCTCGTGCCAGTCGTGGTGTACATGACGGTGATTTCCGCAATGGCCATCGCCGCAGCTGGAGCTGGGCCTTGGGTAGCCCTTGCGGGTGCTTGGATATTCATGGCTTCAGACAGCACCCTTGCCTGGAATCGCTTTGTGCAGGCGAGCCGAAGCAGAGAAATCGCCGTCATGGTGACCTACTACCTGGCACAGATTCTGCTGCTGCTCGGTCTTTCGACCTAAGGTTTCCGCTCAGGTATCTCCCCTGCAGCAAAGCGTGAGCCATGGCATGCTGAAGCCATGGCCAAGATTTTCGATTACCAGCCCCACCCACGGATCGCCGAGCGCGACGAAACTGGGCCCGTCAAGATTCATGAAGTGGCCGCGACCGCTCACGGGAAGGGTGCCCTAGGCAGACTCAACGCCAAGGTTGGACTGCGCATCACCCTCGTTGTCGGAACGATGTGGGCGGCTTACGTCTTTGCCCTCATTGCTTTGCTTTCACTGCCCCAAGCCATAACGAGCCACAACCTCGTCATCATCATCGCGTGGATAAGTTCAAACTTCTTGCAGCTCGTGCTCCTACCCGTCATCATTGTTGGCCAAAATATCCAGGCCAAGGCCTCCGATGCACGGTCCGAAGCCACCTACAACGATGCTGCGGCCATCCTCGATGAGTCCCGTCAGATTCAAGCGCACCTCTTGGTTCAGGACAGTGAGATCGCAAAACTCCTCAATCAGGTTGCAGCGCTCGAGGCGAAACTTGCGCGCTAAGCAGCGTTGCGATTTGCCACAAACTGGTCGGTCCGGTCTTCCAGAGAGACGAGTTTGATTGCCTTTGCCGGCATATGGAAATAGGCATGGAGTTCAACAGCCGCTGCGGTAGCTCCCAGAGCTCGGTAATCGTTGCTCGGCTTCGATGTGCTGGTGTTTGTTTTTCCCATGCCCCCATAGTGCATGAGGCCTGTCACAGTGAAGTAGCGAATCCCATTAGCCCAGTGTGCAGGCGGAAACCTTTTGAGCAGCGAGAATGTGCGTAGCGGCGGATTCAAGGCGTTGCCTCGAAAGCCTTCCTGTGGCGACGGCTTGGGAAATCGCCGTGACTAATTGCTCAGCCTGTGAACTCGCACTGGTGGGCGGAGCCGGTAGACCAAAGATCACCATGTCGGCTCCAGCTTTGATTGCAGCCACCGTCGCAGAGCTGAGCGTGAAGCCCGCAGCACTGAGCGCAGTCGCTGAGAGGGAGTCGGTGATCACCAGGCCGTGAAAGTTGAGCTCAGCTCGGAGTTGACCTCGGATGATCTCCGGCGAGACAGCGGCGGGCAGGCTACTGAGTCCAGGCACGATTGCATTGGAGATCATCACTGCTGGTGCACCTGCGGAGATCGCCTGAGCAAAAGCGGGTATGGCTTGGCGCTGTAGATCCGACCAAGGGAGCGTTGAGGCCGCCATGACATCGGTGTTGCCCGTTGAACCGCCCAGTCCCGGGAAGTGCTTCAAGACTGGAAGCACTCCTGCATCTTGGAGGCCCTGCATGAATGCAGTGCTGTCTTGAGCGGCCAGACTGCTATCCCCCGAGAATGAACGTTGGCCGTCGGGGTTGGTATTCGATGGGCCGGGACCAGCGTCGACATCAGCAACCGGGGCGAGATCCATATTCACCTGCTGAACCGCCAAGGCCTGGCCAAGCTTGAAAGCGGTGGCGCGAATCTGACTGGGCGTCATACTTTGACCCATCGTCCTCGGCCAGGGAATGGCGCCGATCAGATTGGCCATCCTTTGGATCCCGCCACCTTCTTCATCGGTCATCACCAAGACGGGTTGCTGTTTGAAGGCCGCAGAGCGTAATTGGGTGATTTGGGTGGCTAGGTCACTCGGCGCATGCGAGCCAAAGAGAATGACTCCCCCTAAACCCTGTCCGAGGATCTCTCTGACACTTGCCAGCTCAGTCTCCTCTACGGGGACGACGACACTCAGCGCCGCTAAGCGTCGTGTCGACCAGGCGTGGAGGGCGCTTACAGATTCACAGGATTGAGCACTGGCCGCAGTGCTTGACGTACTCATTCGGACCGCAGCACGATGCGGGGCCGGGCTCGCACAGGCGCCGAGGCCGAGTCCGCCTGAAATCAGAAAGAGGAGGGCAAATTGGGTCCTAAGCATCCTCTGATCCTTCCACCTAGGCGCAATCTGGCGCTGTCAAGAATCCGTGCGAACCTGTATGCCTATGCAACTCGTTGAACTCAGCCTCGGAAAGCCAGCATCTGGCGGTGGCTTCGTAGCCCGTGACGACACGGGACGGGTTATCTTTGTGCGCCACGGCCTCCCTGGAGAGCGCGTTATGGCACGGATAACCGAAGAGCACAGCACTTGGGCGCGTGCCGATGCGGTGGAAATCCTCGAGGCTTCGCCCGATCGCGTGAAGCCTCCCTGTTCCTATGCGGGTCCCGATGGATGTGGAGGCTGTGATTATCAACATGTTTCACTCAATCGACAACGCAAGATCAAACAGGAACTCTTAGAAGCGCAACTCAGTCACGTGGCTGGGCTGGACTTCTCCGTTGAAATTGAAGCCGCTGACAGTGGCAGCGGACTGGGTAGACGTACTCGCGTACGCTTCGTCGCCGATGAAGATGGTCGCCTTGGTTTTCGGCGCCACTCCAGTCACGATGTCGTGGCAGTCGATAAATGTCTCGTTGCCGTAGACCGGATCACCGCGTTGAAGCTCAATGATCTTTCTTGGCCTGAAGGTACTGAAGTCGAAGCGGTGGCGCTCAATGAAAGTAGCTCGCCCTCATTGGTCATCACGAGTGATGATGCTGCATCAAAAGAGCCAGACCTCGACACGCTTCGGCTCACCAAGCTGCAAAAAACCATCGCCCGTGATGAGCGCTACACCGTCTCTCCTGAGGCCTTCTGGCAGATTCACGAACGCGCACCCGAAATTCTCGCTGGCCTCGTGCTTAAGGGACTCAACCTTAAAAAGGCCAGCCGCGTCATTGACCTCTACTGCGGGGCGGGGCTCTTCACCAAGGCCATTAGTTCTCAGCTTGGCCCCAATGGTCGGGTTACGGGGATTGAGTTCTCGAAGGTCGCCTGCAAGTCGGCTCGCGCAAATCTCGCCGGACGTGACGGTGTTGAGATCATCACTTCTCGCGTAAATCAGCGTGCCGTTAACGAACATGCGGTGACCTGCACCCATGCCGTCATCGACCCTCCGCGAAGTGGAATAGACAAGAGGGCCTTGGTCGCCCTCGCCGCCATCCCCACTTTGGAGCGCATCGTTTCAGTTTCCTGTGACGCAGGAACCTTTGCCCGAGATCTCAAGCTGTTCATGGAACATGGCTGGAAGGTCATTGATCTGCGGGCTTTCGACTTATTTGAAATGACCGAGCACGCTGAGTACATCGCAGTCCTCGTCCGCTCGTAATTTCCTAAGCGAAGTAAAATGGTTGCTAATTCATCGACAAGGGGATCCTGATGAGGAATGAATTTCGTAAGTTCAAGGTGAAGCAGCTGCTGCGTTCATCGGCAATGGTCGCCATAGGTCTGACAACTGGGCTCAGCCTGGCATCGTGCTCAAGTAGCCCCAAGCAGGGATCCAGTGCTCCGCAGACCAGCGCAGCATTTCCTAAGGTCACCAGCGCCCAAAATGCGTCGGCACGGAAGGCCTTTTATGTTGTGCCGAGCGACTTGCGCTCGGCACCTGCGGGAAGCTTGATCCGCAGCCAGCAGGTCACTGGGCTAGCCGGTGTGCCCAAGGACAGCAAAGTGTGGAGGATCATGTTTCACTCCCGCACCATCTACAACAAGGACATTGCTCAGTCTGGCTATGCCATGCTTCCCAGTGGCAGAAAGCCCACTGGGGGCTACCCCACCATTGCCTGGGCACATGGAACTTCCGGATTTTCAGCACCCTGCGGTCCGTCGTGGTTTGACGCTTCTGGACCCAGTGGCCTCTACCTCGTACCTCAACTCGGCAGCTACCTCAGCGCCGGTTTTGCTATCGCGGCCGCTGACTACCAAGGCTTAGGAATCAGCCAAGGCATTCATCCCTACCTGCTCGGGCTCTCTGAAGGCCGCTCCGTCCTCGACGCAAGCCGTGCCACCCAAGAACTCGCCCGAGGTGAGTTGAGCAAAAAGGTGATCATCTATGGCCATTCTCAGGGAGGCCATGCCGCACTCTTCGCTGGAGAGATTGCTCCTCGCTACGCTCCCGATCTCCAAATTGCCGGCGTCGTCGCTGCGGCACCAGCAACGGGACTGTCCACACTAATTTCAGTAGTCAGTTCAGATATTGGTGCAGGCTTCATGCCCTTCTCTATTCCTACGGCCTGGGCTTGGTCGACCACCTACAAGGATCTCCCGAGTTCTTCGCTTTTCACCCCTGCGGGAATCACCTTCGCTAAGGCTGCCATCAGTAAGGGCTGCAGCAGCGAAGTTGGTCGTGCAATCACTCAGGCGAAGCTGACTCCGGCAACTGTCTTTTCTTCGAAGGCCAGTAGTAACCCTGTGGTGATGGCCCATGCCAAACTCAACGACCCAGGACGCGTGAAGACGAATTTCCCAATGTTGATCATTCAAGGAACTGCTGATGGAACAGTCCCGCCGGCCCTCACCGATTCTTTCGTTTCCTCTGCAGCCTGTCCGATGGGAGACCGTGTCGAATACCTCCACGCCGTCGGTGCCGATCACGGATCGGTAGTCTTCGTCTCAGCACCGAAGGTACTGAGTTGGATGCAGGACAGATTGTCGGGCATAGCTGCGACCACGACCTGCGGACAGCCAGGCGATGCCTCGAATCTGCCCTAAGAAGCACTGACTCGCACAGCGGGTTTTATCCCCTGATATGCACCATGACGGCCCAGGAGTCGACATGCAGGCTGCCTTATGCATACTGTGTGTGCAGACGGAAGAACGAGTCTCCCTTGGAGTTTGGGACTGATTGCCGTCGTGAACGGGGGTCTAGTCCAATGACGGCAGAGGAACTTCAGGATCTAGACGACCTTGCGCCTGCCACTGCAGGCTCGCCACGTCAACGTATCCCCTCAAGCCAAGCTCGACCCTTGCTGATTGAAACCTGCATCGCCATGCTCCGTGAGGAGCCTTTTGACGAAGTCACGGTGAGGCATATCAGCCAGCGTGCTGGCCTTAACCCCTCTGCCCTGATGAGGAACTTTGGGTCTATCGGCCGCCTCTTTGAGGAGGTCTGTGACGTTCTCCTCTACAACTGGGTCGCAAAGATGGCGGATCAACCCAATGAGGCCACGCTGACTGAACCCGACCTGATCTTGCGCACAAGGCTGCGCGCGTGGCTACTCGAAAAAGGTTCGGATCCTCAAAGTCTCATCACGGCGCAAGACAGCGACGCCACGCAGGCCATGTTGAAGCAACTCAAATCTCAAGTAGCCATCAGTGACCGCACAGCCAGCGCTTATCTTGATTTCCTTTCTTACGGAGCAGAGGGCTACATCCTGTTCTCATCCCTCCATCCCCAGGATGAGGCGCATCTCATGGACCTCCTCACTCTTACCAACGCACTCCAGGAGTTCCTCCCAGAAGTCGAAGCGCGTATTGGCTGGTCGCCGGACACAAGACCTGAGGCCTAATCCTCTTTAGGGTGATTGACCTCAGGGAACAAAGCACCTTGAGCAGCCGTTGAACCTGCCCTACCGCCGCCGCGGCCGCGTAGGACGAAGCCAATCAAAACCGCCAATGCGGCGCCAAGCAGCGGGCCAGCGATATAGACCCAACAAGAGCTGAAGTCAGAGGCGACGAGGTCTGGGCCCAGGCTGCGGGCAGGGTTCATCGAAGCACCAGAAAGAGGACTTGCCCAAAGGCCGGCGAGGGCAACATAGGCACCCACGCCAAGCGCACCCAACATGCCGACATTTTGTGCACCCGACGCGGTCCCCAGAATGACCGTGACAAGACCCATCGTAAGCACGAGCTCCATCCAGAAGGCTGAAGAGGCTGGGTAGTGCGCAGCTGGGTAGTTCGCGCCATAACGCGCAGAAACCTTGACGACCTGGTGGAGGAAATAAGCCGCTCCTGAAGCACCCGCAAATTGGGCGAGGAAATAGCCAGGCAGTCTTCTCCAAGGAAAGTCACCTCTTGCCGCAAAGGCAAAACTGACTGCAGGGTTGAGGTGCGCACCAGAGACCTTCCCCATGGAAAGAATGATGGCTAAGACCATGAGACCAGGTGCCGTAACCACTGCAGCTCGACTCATGCTTCCGGGAAACGCGTGGCTCATCATTCCGCCGCCGGCCGCGACCAGGACGAGTAGGAAGGTCCCGATCAGTTCGGCAACAAGCCTTCGCCACTCCTGCCTGGGATTTGAGAAGTCCTCAATCGTTTCGAGAAACTCAGAGCCCACCCACCTCAACTGCGGTCTTGGTTTCCCTGTTTTCGCCACGATGGGCTCCTGACTACATCATCCTCTCTGACTCTAGAACCAAGCTCGGTCGATGTCGCAACCAATTGAGAGTGTGGGGTGTGCAAAGTATTTTGATCATTCGTTGCGTGGCGGCGGCTCTTGCGGGTATTGGTTGGGCCAAGATGGTCTTTGAAAAACGAGATCCCTTCGATGACGGCTTCAATGACTCCTTCAATGACCGGCTCGATGATCAATAGCTGCAAAATTTCCGCAGCCGTCCCGGGTGAAGCGGCAACGCTTCACTTAGCCAGAGAACAGCTCTCCTAAAGGGGCAGATTCTGTGCGTCTCTGAATTCAAGCCCATCGAAGTTGCCCGAGTCGCGCCACTCAGCGATGTAGTCAAAGAAGGCGACCGCACCCAAGGGATAGCCAGAGAAATTCAGTTGCTCACGTCGGCCCAAGGGACCACCCTCATTGTTGTAGTAACCCGGGGTGCATTCAGCACTACCAAAGAGCATGCGTTCGTTCTCTTCGATGGCTCGAACCCAGGCTGTCTCCGCCTCCTTGGAGGCTTCTACGACTACTGATCCACGCTCACGGGCCGCTGAAAGAATCTTTGCGATAGTGCGAGCAGCCTCGGTCAAGTTTGAAGTGATATTGGAAATGAGATTGGCGCCCTGCGTTAGGCCCACAATGAAGAGGTTGGGGAAACCCGAAATATGCATTCCGTGAAGTGACTCCATCCCATCCCCCCAACGATCAGAAAGCGTCACCCCATGGCGACCCGTGGTTTCATAGCCCGTTCTTCTGGCATAGGCAGTCCCCACTTCAAAGCCGGAGGCAAAGACGATGACGTCGAGCTCATAGCGCTTATCCCCAACCCAGACACCGGTTTCGTCAATTTTCTCGACGCCGCGGCCGTCAGTATCTACCAGATGAACGTTCTTCCGGTTAAAGGTCTGAAGATATTCATCATGAAAACAGGGTCGCTTGCAGAGTTGCCTATACCAAGGTTTGAGACTCTCAGCCGTCGTCGGGTCAGCTACAACTTGATCAACACGAGCTCTGATTTCTTCCATTTTTTCATCATCAGATTCTTCATAGGCCGCGCGGACAAGTTCGAGGGTGAACTCCTCGTTTTCCATCCGCTCTGCAACCTTTGCCCAAATCCGTTTTGAGATGTCTGTCCAACCATCATGAACAAGGTCCTCATCGGCCGCTCCGCCGGTCTGCAGAACCGCAAAGTTTCTCAACCATCGTTCGTGCCAACCTGCTTCTAAAGAGCCGTACCACTCAGCATCTATTGCATGGTTATTACGCACGTCAATGGAAGACGGGGTCCGCTGAAAAACAAATAGTTCTTTTGCATCACGACCTAAAGGTGGCACACACTGGACGGCGGTGGCTCCTGTGCCAATAATCCCCACGCGAAGTCCACCCAAGTTCTCCATAGGAGCACCATCGGGATTTCCCCCGGTAAGGGAGTAGTCCCAGCGGCTGGTGTGGAAGCTTGAGCCGAGAAATGAATCAATTCCTTCGATCCCTGGAAGTTTCGGTCGATGGAGTGGCCCAGTGCCCATGCTGACGTAGCGAGCCATGATCACATCACCGCGATTGGTCTCAACCCGCCACCGCTGCTGGTCTTCTACCCAGTGCAGTGCAGACACCTGTGTCGAGAAAAGGCAGCGCTCATAGAGATTCCAGTGCTTGGCGATGCGCTTAGCGTGAGCATGGATCTCCGGGGCAAGGACATATTTCATCGACGGCATCGCCCCGGTCTCTTCAAGTAAGGGGAGATAGACCATCGCAGCGGTATCGCACATGGCCCCTGGGTAGCGATTCCAATACCAAACACCACCAACATCGCCGGCACCATCGAGGATCAAGAAATCTGAAATGGATGATTCCTCGAGCATCGCTCCGGTTGTCAGGCCAGCAAAGCCGGCACCAATAATCGCGACCTCTAGTTCTTGATGCCTTGGGGCTCGCTCGACGGCCTCGCAGTAAGGATCCTCCAAGAGTGAAGAAAAGCTGCCAGTCGGTTCAAGGTATTGCCCATTCGCTTCTGGGCGAAGCCGCTTCTCTCGCTCAATCTCGTAGCGTTGCCGAAGTACTTCGGCACGGTCGACCTTAGGCACCCTTGTGCATCACAATCTTGCTCGTCCTGAGTAGCTCACCCAGGATTGTTCTCTCGAGTTTCACATCAGCCACCGTATACCGACAGGCAGCGACCCCAAGACACAGCGCTTTGCTTGCCGAATAGGCAAATCTCCGACGAGATTTGTGCAAGAACGAGCAGATCTTTCCCTCTCATCAAAAACAGCAAACTTCGCAAGAAACAGGGCGGCTTGCTAGCAGCATTGCACCGAAGAGGAGGCAAGCTCAATGCGAAAAATGCACTCGCAAAACCCCGGCAGCTTCAGTGCTGCCGTCTTTCGCTGAAAGGACTCGAAGCATGATCGCTCCAGACTTCATCTTCGGAGTGGAAAAACTCACTTCGCCGGTGAAGGGGCCCATGACTCCCATGGAGCCGCCCATCACCGTTCCTTCACCAATTGGCTTAAAGCTGCCATCGGCAAGGACGGAAACATTGACGCTTGCTTCAAAGGCAGTGCTCATGCCCCGCAGTGCGACAGGAGAGCTCACGAGCTCAAGTGCAGAGGGGCTACTCAGTTCAATTTGTGAACTTGCTGCTCCGAGCACTGACCAGTGAAGACTGCGATTAAGTTGGCGGAGGAAGACCGTCGTTACCGGACCTCCTAGCCGCGGTCGAATCGGAACTTCACCAGATCGTGCATCGCCTTGCTGAAATGCCTCGAGTACTGGTGAGCTAAACCCAAGGTATTCCTTCGCAAAACTCTCAGCCACAGCTTTAGGACTCGTGAACACTCTCCCTGAAGCCGCCCAAGGCCACACCGCCGTATCTGACACGGGGGCCATTGCCGTGGTGCTTGTCGAAGTCGAAGGAGTCACTGGTGTTTCCCCTGTGCTGCAGGCTGCCAGGACGAGCGCTGCACTAACCACAACTAGACAGCTTCTCAAACCACGAATCTTTCTCACTCGGCCATCATCTACCTGAGTGGCCTCAATAACAAGTCAAGCAAGCCATTCCTTGTCCTCAGTGGGTGCAAATCAGGCCTGCTCGCTAACACGTAGCAATCTGCTGCTTCCTGCCTTAGCCAAGATCCGGGTGGGCTAGGTAGTGCTCGAGTTGCTCGTGCCTCAGCACTAATAACTTCAGCATCACTTTTCGACCTACAAAAGCAGCGAGAAAAGAGCTGGTGACGGTAAGGGCGATGCCAACACCAAGTCTCAGCTCAGACAGATTGGAAGCAAATCCTTCCCAGGGCTTAACGCCCCAGGCAAGGAAGCCGGGAAGTAGAACAAGGCCAGCTAAAGCTGGAACAAGAAAATAGGGTGCAGTGATCAATAACACCCACCGCAAGCTTGCGCCGAATTGGCGTCGACGCTCCCAGCGAAAAGCTAAGGGCTGGGGGTGATAGGGAAAGAGCACTCCCAAGCATGGGGCCAAACCCATGAAGCCCAAAGGAGCGACGACAATCCAGATGGAGGCCATGAGTGCCGTCAGCGGCTCGTGGTCCTTGATACCCGTCACCACCGAAACCGTTACGCAAATCGGAGCAATCAGGAATCCAAGAACGGCCGTCCGCGCATCAATCATCCTCAACATCTCACGGGGCTTCCCGAGGACCTTCAGGGCCTGAGCCGCATCACCCGCAAAGACATTCGTGGAAGGCACATCGGCATACATCCAGGTTGCCAGAACAACTGCGAAGGCCATCGGCCGATGAACGTTGAAGAGGTGCTCCTTCCAAGCATTCGGAAGGAGAAACCAGCCACCAGTTGCCAAAAGCGCATTCGCCATAACGGTGAGCAGGCTTTCGTAGGGTTTACGAGTACTTCGACGCAACTCATAGGCCACCGCTTGGCGAAGACTCCCCTCGCTGCGGTTCCGAAAACTTCGAGCGACTCCCATCGCCCATCACGCTACCAAGGCTGTTTCC
>Ga0114962_10001862_pt1 | contig 17980 bp, 17 predicted proteins | sample C_130820_MF_Meta_FD_87017 | JGI IMG/M metagenome (GOLD analysis project Ga0114962, IMG submission 87017) | Freshwater microbial communities from Lake Croche, Canada to study carbon cycling - C_130820_MF_MetaG | ecosystem: Environmental > Aquatic > Freshwater > Lake | place: Lake Croche, Canada...
ATGTATAATTTTACAAAAATTAACCTTATGATAAATGACATTAAAAATACCCAAGTTTATAATTATGCTGCTTATGATCAGGATACTTTATTGCAATTTAGCTCTAACACTAACGGGGAATCTAATACCGGAAGTTCACATATAGCATGGAATGATAATCTTGAAAATAACGAACACCGCATGTTGGTAAAAGCAAAAAAAATAGATGTAATTCTTAATTTTATAAATAAGCTCGACATAATCTTAATGGATATTGAAGGAGCTGAACCAAGAGCTGTAGAAGGGCTCTTCTAATCCTATAATTATTCAAGAATGGGAAGTTGATTATATTAAAAAACTTCAACGTGATCCAAGAAAATACTTAGAATCATTTGCAAAAAAGCACTATAGCTTTGCAAAATTTCAAGACGATAAGTTAATTAAGGTAGAAATAGATGATTTGCTTCAGAGCAAACTCACAGATATAGTCATGTCTACTGACATAGATAATTTAATTAAAAATTATAATTATAACTAGATGTAATTGTAAACAAACTTACATTCGAACTTCAGATTAAAGCTTGATTAACTGTTAGATTCTCTTGATCTAAAACTATCTTTTCGATGGGTAACGCTACTCTTCTCATATATTAATAAATAAGTGAAATCATAGTAAAAGTCTTTCTTGTAATTTATTTTAAAAATTTTACACATATTAACTAAATATTAATAACATATATATATGTTAACTATAACTTACAATTATGAATTTAAATTTAGGGATTAAAATGACGTATAACAAACCATATGAAATTGATGTATCTGGAGAAATAAAAATGTGGCGAGCATGCTTTATGCAACATATAGCAGATTTATTGTACTCACAAGATACGAACATAAGAAAGAAAGCCAAATCTTTTACATTTGTTAATGACCCCCTTTTTGCAGAAATAAGTTTATTAATAAATCATGACATATATATCTTGCGTAAGAATATAATTAAAATGTATAAACAGCAAAAAAGATTTATGGTTGTAAAGAAAAATAGAAGTAATTATAGAAAAAAAATCAATGAAAAAATTATTACAAAACTTGCAAAAGATTTGCTATACGCATAATCTACATATATCTACATAATAAAAATAATAAAAAAATGAATCAAGACATTATAATACCATCGCATATAGCTATCATAATGGATGGTAACGGCAGATGGGCCAAAAGTAGAAATTTCTCGCGCATAGCCGGTCATAAAGCTGGAGTAAAAACTACGAGAAAGATTATGGAAGCATGTATTAAGCTCAAGGTGAAATATTTAACATTATATACATTTTCTACAGAAAACTGGCAAAGACCAATAGAAGAAGTGGATAATCTGATGACATTAATGCGTTATTATTTAAAAAATGAAGCAAACTCACTTCATAAAAATAATATTAAAGTTGAAGTGATCGGTAACATAAAAAAACTGGATGAAGACCTTCAACAAAATATCCATGATCTGATGGAACTTACTAAAAACAATGATCAAATGCATTTAGTATTAGCTGTTAGTTATAGTAGTAGAGAAGAAATTGTTGAATCAGCAAAGAAAATAGCCCAAGATTATAAAGATGGAAAAGTTGATATTAATGATATTACAACAAAAGTTTTTTCAGACTACTTATATACTAAAGATATACCGGATCCAGATCTATTAATTCGTACTAGTGGAGAACTTAGAATTAGCAATTTTCTAATATGGCAAATGGCTTATACTGAATTTTATTTCACTAAAACTCTATGGCCTGATTTTACAAAAAAAGATTTAAATTTAGCAATTGAAGAATTTAACAAGAGGGAGAGAAGATATGGTCAATAAAAACAAGTTTTTTAACAGAAATTTTTTTACAAGAAGCCTGACTGCCTTAATACTTGCTCCGATAATATTATTGATAATAAAAGTCGGGGGTTTTATTTATTATGCAACCGTAATAATTATGGCAATTCTGATGGGATTTGAGTGGAATGATATGATAAATTCAGCTAAAAACACTAAACATAAATTAATCTGGAAAATCACTGCCGTAATTTATACAACCATTCCATGTGCGTCATTGATATTTATCATGAATCATCACCACGGACATAAAATTGTTACTTGGTTGATACTAACAATATGGATTACAGATATATCTGCCTATATGTGTGGCAGAAGTATTGGTGGCCCGAAACTATTATCAAAAGTCAGTCCTAATAAAACCTGGTCTGGTCTAATAGGTGGTGTTCTTGCAGCAGCAATATTTAGCCATTTTGCTGGAAATTATCTTGGCTCAGAGCACTCAAAAATGCTTACCAGCCTAACTATACTACTAGCAATTTATGCACAGATTGGAGATTTGATTGAATCATGGATAAAAAGAATATTCGAAATCAAAGATAGTGGTAATATGATTCCAGGGCATGGTGGTATTTTAGATCGCGTAGATGGAATCATACTTACTGCACCAAAAGTAGCACTGGTACTAGCTTTAGATCATTGGCATTTATTTTAAATATGAAAAAAATTTCTTTATTTGGCTCAACAGGCTCTATTGGTATTAATACAATTGACGTTATTTTAAAATCTCCTCCTGGTAAATTTGAAGTGCTGGCTCTTTCAGCCAATAATAATTACGAGCTGCTTGCACAACAAGCAATAGCAACTAATGCAAAGATGGCTATAATACAAGAAAATACCCATTATCAAAAACTTAAAACATTACTACAACATACCAAAACTATAGTTGCTGCTGGCGAAAAAGGAATGTCAGAAGCTTGCAATTTAAATGCTAATTTAGCAGTAGCTGGAATAGTTGGTTCAGCAGGATTAAAAACAACCTACGCTTCAATTATAAATGGCGCAAACATTGCATTAGTAAATAAGGAGAGTTTAGTATGCGCAGGTAAAATTATGACTGATGCAGCACATAAGAGTAAAGTTAATCTTATTCCGACTGACTCTGAGCACAATGCAATTTTCCAGGTTTTAGAACAAAAAAATTCAGATAGTATAGAAAAAATTATTCTTACTGCTTCTGGTGGACCATTCCGTACTTTTACTAAAGATCAATTAAAAGATGTTACGGTTAAACAAGCAATTAATCACCCAAAATGGAAAATGGGACCAAAAATTTCAACAGATTGCGCCACCATGATGAATAAAGGATTAGAAATTATTGAAGCGTATCATTTATTCAATCTTCCACAAAATAAAATAGATGTAGTGATTCATCCACAGTCAATTGTGCATGGCATAGTTTCATATAAAGATGGATCAAGCCTGGCACAATTAGGTAATGCCGACATGCGCATACCAATAACTTGTGCTTTATACTGGCCAGAACGCAGTAATAATGTAATTGCAGAGCCACTTGATATAACCAAAATGGGAATATTAGAGTTTATGAATCCAAATTATGAATTATTTCCAGCACTTAATATTTGTCGCAAAGCATTAGATGAAGGTAGCACTCCTACTATCATGTTAAATGCAAGCAATGAAATTGCAGTAGAATCTTTTTTAAGTCAACAAATTAGGTTCGTAGACATATTAATGATTGTTGAAAAAATGCTAGATAAATCACATGATTTCGAGATTAACGATATAACTCAGGTAATTGAATATGATCGAGAATGTCGAATAAAAACCAAAGAATTAATTAAAAATCTGTAACTATTACTTTGACTAGCGATTATAATCCATATAATCTTTGGCAAAATAATTAAAAAAACTTGATGTTATCATGACAGATATAATAATAAATACATTACATTATGCTATTTCTTTTATTTTTATTATCTCGATAATAGTATTTGTACACGAGTTTGGTCATTATTATATTGCAAAAATTTCTGGTGTAAGAATCACTGATTTTTCTATAGGCTTTGGTAAAGTTCTTTTTTCCAGAAAAGATAAGCATGGTACCATATGGAAAGTATGTGCTATACCAATGGGAGGGTATGTTAAATTTCTAGGTGATACAAGCAATACAAGCACTGAACAAGATATAGAGCAAGTCCCACAAAAAGACAGAGCATTTGCATTTCATACTAAAACACTGCCAGTAAAAGCAGCAATAGTAGCAGCCGGACCAATCTTCAATTTTCTATTTAGTATTATTATTTTAACAATCATGTTATATATAAATGGTGTAATGAGCTCTTCCACCGTGATTAACAAAGTAATGCCCGATAGTGTTGCACAAAAAGCAGGACTAATAGAAGGAGATCAAATTATCGCTATTGATAACTCAAAAGTAGATAGCTTTTTTGAAATAGAAAGAATTATTTCTATGCATCCAAGTATACCCTTAAATATGACAGTTTACCGTGGCGATAAAAGTTTCAATTTGACTATAACTCCACAACCATTCACTTTTAAAAACACGTCAAATAATGAAATGGTTATTGGTAGAATTGGTGTTCAAAGCATGGGCTTAGAACATAAAAAACTCAATTTATTAGAATCCAGTAAATATGCTGTTAGTGAAACTTTTATTATCTGCAAGCTAACATTAAAAGCTATTGGCCAGATGTTTACAGGTCAAAGATCATATAAAGGAATTGAAGGCCCGATAGGAATTGCAAAAATGGCTGGAGACTCTGCAAAAAAGGGTTTTGAGTATATTTTATGGCTTATAGCATTATTATCAATAAATCTTGGACTGATAAATTTACTACCAATACCAATGCTAGATGGTGGACATTTACTATTTTATGTAATAGAAATTATTGCGGGAAAGAAAGTTGTTATACACATGCATAAAATTGCAATGACAGCTGGACTTATTTTAATAGTTAGCCTATCAGCTTTAGCTATAATAAACGACATAAACAATATTAAACTCTTTTGAAGAAAAATTATGAAATTAAAACAAACCTTGATCTTGTTAGTTATACTTTTATTATCCTCATTTTTAAGTCTTGCAGAAGAGGAGCAAAAATTTTTAGCAGCGGTTTCACCAACAACTGAGCAAACAACTAATAAAGCTGGAGTTAAAACTGAAGAACCAGTAGCTACCACTCAAACAAAAATTAAAAATATTGTCATTGATGGAAATGAAAGAACTGAGAACTCTACTATTCTTTCATATATTCAATTTCATGCAGGTGGAAACTTCACTCAACAAAAATCTGAAGAATCATTGCGTGCTTTATACGGCACAGGATTATTCTCAGACGTAAACATCACTCTTCATGGACAAACTGTTAAAATAAAGGTTATAGAAAACCCCATCATTAACAAAATAGTTTTTGAAGGTAATGATGCTATTAAATCTGAAACATTACTATCAGAAATATACTTAAAATCTAGAATGGTTCTTTCAAAAGCAAAAATTCAAAGTGACACTAATCGTATCGTAGAACTCTATAACAAATCTGGTCGATTCGGCGTTGTAGTTAATCCGCAAATTATTGAACTTTCCCAGAATAGAGTAAATTTAGTTTTTGAAGTCAAAGAAGGAAAAAAAGCAAAAATAAGTAAAATTTTATTTATAGGTAATAAGCATTTTTCTAGTTCAAAATTACAATCAATAATAATGTCCAAAGAACACAAATTTTATAACTTCTTTGCAAATACTGATCATTATGATGCTGACTTAGTAGAACATGACAAATTATTATTAACCAGATTTTATAATTCTCAGGGCTATGCTAACTTTAGAATTACATCTGCAACTGCTGATATAGTACCAGCAAAAAATGTCTTCTATATTACCTTCTCACTAGAAGAAGGAGATAAATATAAATTTGGCCTTATGAGTGTAGAAAGCCAAATACCACAAGTTAATACTGATTTTCTAAAGGAAAAAATCTCAACAAAAGAGGGAGAAACTTTTAATTCTAACTTAATTGAAGAAACAACAGAGAAAATGCTTAAACTTCTCGCAAACCATGGCTACCCATTTGTAAATATTGATCCAGTTTATAATATTGATGAAACAAATAAAACTATCAATATTAAATATGTTATTGGTCAGGCTCGTAAAGTTTATATAGGCAAGATTAACATAAGAGGAAACTTAAAAACCTACGATGAAGTTATAAGAAGAGAATTCAGAATAGCAGAAGGAGATCCTTATAATGAATTTTTACTTAATCGTTCTGAACAAAGAATAAATAATTTAGATTTTTTCTCAAAGGTTTCAGTAAAACCTCAGCGCACTGATAGACCTGATATCGTTGATATTAATGTTGATGTTGAAGAAAAATCTACTGCATCACTAAAATTATCAGTTGGTTACTCTACTACTGATGGTATATTTGGTATGATAGGCTTAACAGAAAAGAATTTTGTTGGTAAAGGACAAGAACTTTCTGCTGGTATTACTAAATCAGCATCTAGTTTCGGCGCTAACATAGGGTTTACTGAACCTTATTTCATGAATCAAAATCTAAGTGCAGGATTTGAGCTGTTCACTAGCTCTCAAAATAATAACAAATCTAACTGGGGAGCATCAGCAAACTCTCTAGGCTATAACAAATCTTCTACCGGCGGCTTAGTAAATTTTGGCTATGAAATTATGGAATATTTATATCATAATTTTGGATACACTCTTGAGCAAAACAAAATAAGCGGTATACCAGACAATGCCCCTGTTTATATAAAAGAACAATCTGGTACAAGATATGCTTCTATATTAAATCAAGGATTTGCATATGACAGAACTGATAATCAAATTGTACCAAAAAGTGGTTATTTATTAAAACTTAACCAAAGCCTTGCTGGACTTGGTGGAAACTCCAAATATATAAAAAATGTTCTTTCAGCAAGCTATTATTACCCATTAATGAAAGAAACAGTTACTTTAAAAGTAGCTGGTTCAGCTGGAACTATTAATAGTCTTGGTCAATCTATTAGAGTTGATGAAAATTTTTACTTAGGCGATGCAAGTTTTAGAGGTTTTGAATATGGTGGAATTGGCCCACGAGATAAAATAACTCAAGACGCATTAGGTGGTACAATGTTCTATAAAGGAACTACAGAATTTACTTTCCCTCTAGGCTTACCAGAGGAATTTGATGTATCAGGTGCCGTCTTTAGTGATTTTGGTAATGTATGGAATATTGATCTTAAAAAGAATTCATCATACTCATCAAGTCAATATTACAACTCTAAATCTATTAGAGCTTCTGCTGGTATTGGATTTTTATGGATTACAAAGATGGGTCCATTGAGAATTGATTTTGCAAAAGCTGTAAAAAGAGAAAAATTTGATAAAACTCAATTAATACATTTTTCTTTCTCAACAAATTTCTAAAAAGGAATATGAAAAATAGATTTGCACTATTAATTACTTTTATACTTATATTCCCGGCAATAGCTGGGGCAAAAAATGCCAATATTGCAATTATAGATGTTGATAAAGCCATCAATGAATCCTTAGTTTACACTTCTCTTCAAAGTACCTTGGAAAAACAAAATTTAAAATATCAGCAAGAACTTAAAGACTATGAAGTAAAAATTATGGCTCTAGATAAAGAAATTGGACAAAATCCTAACAAACTAAATCAAAATCAACTTAAAAAGCTTAAAGCAGAATTAAGTCAATTTGAAATCGAAGCTCAGAAAGTTATTCATAAGCATAGAATTAGTTTAGATAACGCTTTTTCAAAAGCTATGGAAAAAATTAAAATATCGTTGTTTGATATACTTTCAAAAATAGCAAAAGAGCAAAACATACAACTAATTTTGCCAAAATCACAAACTTTATATAACACAAATAGCCTTGATATCACTAAACAAGTTTTACAAGCACTTGATAATAATCTTAAAACAGTTGATGTAAGCTTTCAGGAATTGAAGAATGACTAATAAGAGCTTTTTTATCAATAAAGGACCTTTTTCTCTAAATCACTTAGCAAGTTCTATAAGTGCAACAGCATACTTAAATGGTAAAAAAATAGACATTATTGATCATAAAATTATGGTATCAGATATTAATACTCTGGAAAAAGCTTCAAGCAACGAGTTATCATTTTTTACAAATACAAAATACGTAGAACAATATAAAGAATCTCGAGCATTAGCTTGCATTACTTCAGAGAAATTTCTTGCTAAAGCTCCACAAGGCGTTTTTATTTTGATAGTTGATAATCCATATGCAGATTTTGCAAGAATAATGTCATTATTCTATCCTAATTCACCAGTAAAACCAGGAATTTCAAAAAATGCATATATTCATCAAACTGCTATAATTAGTGAAAATTGTGAAATTGCTCATAATGTTACTATTAGATCTGAAGTAAAAATTGAAGCGAATACAAAAATATACCCAGGAGTATACATTAATGACAAAGTACAAATAGGTAGCAATTGTATTATACATCACGACGTAACACTTAGTAATTGCTGCATAGGAAATAATACAATAATTCATGCTGGCACTAGGATTGGGCAAGATGGTTTTGGGTATGCATTCGATAATTACCAACATATTAAAGTTCCTCAAATTGGTCGCGTTATTATAGGAAATAATGTAGAAATAGGAGCAAATTGTACTATTGATAGAGGCGCAATTGATGATACAATTATAAGCGATATGTGTAAGATTGACAATTTAGTACAGATTGGCCATAACGTTATACTAGACACGGGTTGTATTATAGTTTCCCAAGTAGGAATATCTGGTAGTACAGAACTAGGAAAGTATGTTGTGGTTGGAGGACAAGCTGGCCTATCAGGACATATCAAAATAGGTGATGGCGTACAAATTGCAGCGCAGTCTGGCGTAATGCAAAATATCGAAGCTAAGCAAATAGTTGGAGGATCACCATCGCTACCAATAAGGCAATGGCATAAACAAACAGCTATTCTAAAGAAATTAAGTAGTAGAGAACGAAATGATTAATATTGAAGAAATAATGACAAAGATACCACATCGATATCCATTTTTATTGATTGATCGAGTAATTGATATTGTTCCTGATCAATCTGCAACTGGTATCAAGAATGTAACAATCAACGAACCACATTTTACCGGTCACTTTCCAAGTAAACCTATAATGCCGGGGGTATTAATTATTGAATCAATGGCTCAAACCTCTGCTGTATTAGTTTGCGAAACATTAAAAGGTCAAGCTGATAATAAATTAGTGTATTTTATGTCAATTGAAGAAGCAAAATTTCGCAAAATTGTTTCACCAGGTGATCAATTATTTTTACATGTAAAAAAATTAAGAAGCAGAGCAAACGTATGGAAATTCACTGCAGAAGCTAAAGTAGATGGCGCAGTAGTGGCAGAAGCAATTTTTTCAGCAATGATAGCAGACAAATGACATTAATTCACCCAACAGCAATTATTGAACCTAGTGTTAAATTAGGTAAAAACGTAAAAATAGGACCTTATTGTGTTATTACAGGCAATGTAACTCTTGGAGATAATATTGAGCTAAAGTCACATGTTGTAATTGCTAATAAAACATCTATAGGCGACGGCACAATTATATTTCCATTTGCATCTATTGGCCATATTTCACAAGATTTAAAATATCAGGGAGAAGACTCTGAATTAATCATAGGCAGTAATAACGTAATTCGTGAGCATGTTACAATAAACCCTGGAACATTGGGTGGCGGAATGAAAACTGTGATTGGAAATAACTGTTTGATAATGGTCGCTGCACATATAGCCCATGATTGCATTATCGGTAATAATGTAATACTAGCCAATAATGTCACCTTAGGTGGCCATGTTATAGTAGAAGATTTCGCTATTATTGGCGGACTCTCAGGAATACATCAATTTGTTAGGATAGGATCTAATTCTATGATAGGTGGAATGTCTGGTATTAATAACGATGTAATACCTTTCGCACTTGTCAGTGGTGAACGTTCTGGTTTAATTGGTATTAATATTATTGGTCTTAAAAGAAAAGGTTTTGATAAAGAAGAGATTAATGCTTTGCGCGATGCATATGAAATATTATTCAATAACAAAGGTGAAAGTAATTTTGCATCCTTAGTAGAAGATGTAAAAAATAAATATCCAAATTTAAAATCAGTGCAAAAAGTTGTTAAATTTTTAAAAAGTGAAAAATCACGTGGAATTTGTAAGCAAAAGTAAAGATGACCGAACTAAATTTAAAATCAGAAAAAATAGCTATTATAGCTGGAAGCGGCAAGTTACCACAATTAATCATAGATGAATTAACTAAACAAAAAGTGCCTTTTATTATTCTTGCAGTATATGAAAATGCTGATGAAAAACTGCTAGGCACTCATAAATATTACCGAATTACACCAGGTCAAGTAAAACCAATACTTAAAATAATGTCTGATGAAAAAGTTACATCTGTCGTTTTTGCAGGATATATAAAACGACCAGGGTTCTTATCTTTGAAACTTGACTCTATAGGTTTATCAGTGATGGCAAGAATAGCAGCTAGTAAGATACAAGGCGACAATTCTGTATTATCTATTATTGCAAAATTTTTTGAAGAACACGGGTTAAAGGTTATTTCTCCAAATTCAATATTGCCTTCCTTGCTTACTCCATCAGGTATATTAGGAAAAATTAAACCTGACCAAGATGATTTCAAGGATATAGAGATAGGCAAAACTGTTCTCGCTAAACTTAGTGATATGGACATAGGACAAGCAGTTATAGTAGAAAATAGTTACGTATTGGGAATCGAAGCCGCAGAAGGTACTGATAAACTAACAATGAGATGTGCAGATCTAAAGCGCGAAACCATGCGAAAAGGCATTTTAGTAAAAATGAAAAAAATAACGCAAGACAAACGTTTAGACCTTCCAACAATTGGTACAAATACAGTTGATTATGTTTATAAAGCAAATTTGAGAGGAATTGCAGTTAATGCTCATAGTAGTATTATAATAAATCTACCAGAAGTAATTACTCTTGCAGATAAATATGGAATTTTTGTTATAGGAGTATCTGAATGATGAACATGAAAACAATGGTCAAAATTATTACTGACTTTGTTCCTCTAATAGCTTTTTTCATGACGTACAAAATTTTTGATATGATCACTGCAACAGCTGTTCTTTTGGTTGTAAGCCTTATCGGCTTGGCAGTACACTATGCTTACCACAAAACACTGCCTGTCGTTTTAATTATCTCAACTCTTATTATAGTGGTATTGGGTTCTATAACTGTTATTAGCGGTAATACTAGCTTTGTAAAAATAAAACCTACTATAGTTAGCCTTGCATTTGCAGCTATATTATTTCATGGCGTTTACTATAAAAAAGGCTATATCAAGCATATCTTTAATTCAGCTATTAATCTAACTGAACAAAACTGGATTATATTATCTAAAAGATTCGCTTTATTATTCGTATGCATAGCAATTATAAATGAAATTATTTGGCGTACTATGCCTGAGAATATATGGGTAAATTTCAAAGTATTTGGTATACTAGCTATGACCGTTGTTTTCTTTATATCACAATTAGCGTTTATAAACAAAAATAACTTAAAATAGAGTAAATTTGAAAGTTTATATTACTAACGACTAGTATAATTAAATACTCAACATAATCTAACAGATATTATCACCTATTTTTCAAATACTTAAAAACTGGGTATAAGCATATTCTAGTCAATTTAAAATATAATTAATAAAAAAAAGATTTACTATATTAATAAAAGAATTTAGAATTTAATATATAACTAATTTAATAATGGGGGAAAATATGGATTGTAGTTATACAGAGTGCAATTGCACATATTGTGGAAAAATGTCGGATGTTCTTAAAAAAATATCGCCAGTAGTAAATCTAGTAGTTAGGCTCTATGTTGCTAATATTATCTTTTTACTCGGCTTAGAGAAAATACAAAATTGGGATGCTGCACTATTTTTATTTGAAAATGAATATCAAATTCCAATCCTTCCATATTGGTTTGCCGCTGTTATAACAGCCGCAATTCAGCTTATATGCTCAGCAATGTTAGTACTTGGCTATCATACAAGACTTGCTGCTCTAGTCTTATTTATAATGGTCTCATTATCCACATTCTTTTATCAACAATTTTTAGAAAATTATTATTGGATGATGTTATTGGCGTTGTTTGCATCATATGGCGCTGACAAATGGTCTTTAGACTGCTTTTGTGCTCAGAAAAAAAAGAATAACATTAAGAAGAAATAGTAGAAATTATAGTTAATTAAAATCTGCGATACTAAAATTTCGCAGATTTTTTTTATAATTATGAGCCTAGAAATCGTTTTATTAAAGACAATGCTTTGCTATTTATTTCGTTATAATTCTCAAATTCTAACATAGTTGCTTCTGGAGCTTGATTTTTAAACCAAGTAACTTGACGTTTAGCATATTGGCGTGTTTGTATTTGCCCCTTATCTATTGCTTCTTCAAGAGAAATTTTTTTATCTAAATAATCACTAAGACTACTATATCCAAGCGCTTTAACTAGTAAGCTCTTATCTGAATTAGGTTTTGTGCGTAAAGCTGATATTTCATCAAATACACCGCAAGCAATCATCTCTAAAAATCTTTTATTACATGATTCATATAAAACTTGTCTCAATGGACTAATATTAATATGCAAATAATTATAAAAATTAGCTTTATAACTACCTCTTGGTTTATAGAATGAGACTATTGATTTACCAGTTTGTTCAAATACTTCCATGGCACGAATCATCCTGTAACTATCATTATTATGAATTCTTGCAGAACTAATCGGATCTTTCAATTGTAATAATTTATAAAATTTATCAACGCCAATTTCAGCAAATAAATTATTAACCTGATTTCTAATCTTAAGTGAAATACATGGAAGATCAGACAAACCATATAGTAATGTTTTAATATATAAGCCTGTTCCACCAACAATAAGAGGTGTTTTACCACTTGCCCAAAGACTTTTGATTTTATCTTCAGCTAATTTAAACCAATTCGAAACAGAAAAGCTCTGATCATAACTTAATATACTATATAAATTATAGTTTGATGAGTTTGTATATAAATCATCAGGATGTGCTGTTAATATAGGAAGATCTTTATAAACTTGCATAGAATCAGCATTTACAATAGAGAAGTCACTAAAATAATCAAATACCTCTTGTGCCAAACGAGATTTACCGCTAGCAGTAGGACCACTAATTATTATAAGTTTTGAATTCATCACTAAATTATTTTTTTAGTAACAATGCCACGAGCCAATTCGTCATATTCTATACTCTCATCCGTTAAAATCACTTGATTAGCATTTATAGATAACGTATGCCAACCATGATCGGAAGTAAGGTCTAGTAAATCTTTCTTATCTCTAGCTATTATTACCCATTTTGATATGGTTTTATTGGATGAAAATGGTTTGATACCAGAAAGTAATAAAAAATTCTTATATAACTTTGAGTGCCATGTGCTAGTATCTTTACTTCCGGTTATGAGTCCATTAACAGATTTTTTATTATTACTAATATTATATTCATCAATACACATAACATACGCGGCCAACTTTAGTTCTTGCGTTACCTTACCAATAATACTTTCAATACCATGCTCTTTAGTTGTAATATGAATAACTATTAATCCGTTCTTTTTTAATTTGCGTAAATATAGATTTATAGCTTCAATAGTTATAAAACTCTTTGGTACTGAAGTTCCATTATAAACATCAACAAAAATTATCCCATACTCATGATCTTGTGCTTTTTCAAGAGTCTTTCTTGCGTCTCCCATAATAAAAGAAATATTAGCTTTTGAGGTTTTAATAAAAGTAAAATATTCATGATTATTTGCAATTAATTTTACCTCTGGATCGCATTCGTAAAAAACAAAATTCTGTCCATCTTTACCGTAAGCAGCAACTGTACCAGCTCCTAAACCTAGAATCGCAACTTTATTATGGAGGTTTTCAGCATCGCTTCTATTAAAAATACTATAAACTGGTCCAGTATATAAAGTATTACCGTAGTAGTTAAAATTAGGTATATGATCAGCATTACCATAATAATACTGCTCACTATGTATTATATTCTGATTACATAACATAATCTTGTTAGATTTATAATCATACATCACTTTTAATTTAGCGAATGCAGAATCAATCTCATGTAAAACATAGTTTTGCATATAAAACAATGTCGTAAGCATTGAAATTAAAGTGAAGTCAAAAGATGAATGAATTTTATTTGGCCAAAAATGATTAGCAAGTAATAATATACAAAATACAAAAAAGATGTTTTTTCTCTCTCTTAAAGCAAAACAAACAGTAGTTGCTAAAATTATATAAGAAGCCAAATAAATTATTCTTAATACATGATAATCAGGTATAAATGATTGCAGTAATGTCATTATTACAAGAACTACCAAATAGATTGTTAGTAAGATCTCGTTATTAAATTGCCAGTAGCTTGCTTTTTTAGGTTCTATAATCAAACCAGATGTTAGTATAAATAAAAACAGACTATTCATAATAAATAATAATGCGTCAAGCTTAATACAAAAACTAATAAAAGTAAGTAAAGCTATAACGAACAAACCAGACGTAACATATATATAAAATTCCTTATTCAGCACTAAGAAATTGTTACGCTTTTTGAGCTCGGAAATACAGATCAAGTTAGTAATTATAAATAATAAATAATGTAAAATATACGACGTTATGCCATAATGATTACAAAGCGCAAAAGTAACAACGCTTGGTATTAAAACGTAAATTTGAATACGGATCAAAAAATATGACCATTTGTCACTATCTGATTTAAAACAAATTACAGCTAGTATTACATAACTAACAATAAAAAATATTTGAGATAATGAAGATTCAGAGAACATCAAGATGTTCATAGATAATGAAATTAAAGAAATAGAAACTAAGCTTACCAAATAGCGATTATAGTTCTGCATTAAGTTTTGAACAATCATTTAACACCTCTAAAAAATACCTTAGATTAATTATCTCTTATTTTTTAGATTTCGCCATTAATTTTATCAATATGAAGATTTTTGTTGAAAAGATAGTTATTTCAGAGCCGTAACATCAAGATCATAAATACTTAAGATCGTAGAAATATCTTGACATAGTAATTGAAGATTATGCTCTGAATCAGCTTCACAGCGCACTACTAATACTGCTTGAGTGTTCGAAGCACGTAATAACCACCAGCCTTCATCACAATTATAACGAATGCCATCTATATCATTATATTTCTTGTTTTGTTTATCTAAAAGCCTCTTAACTTCATTAATAACAGAAAATTTCTTTTGATCATCACAATCAATTCTAATTTCAGGTGTATTAAAGACAACCGGTAATGAATCAATCATAATAGACAGAGACTGCTGACTAGAAGATACAATATTAATTAGTCTTAATGCAGCATATATAGCATCATCAAAACCATAATATCGATCAGCAAAGAAAATATGACCGCTCATTTCGCCAGCAAGTGGAGAATTTTGTTCATGCATTTTAGTTTTTATAAGCGAGTGACCAGTTTTCCACATTAACGGTCTTCCACCATAATTTTTAATACCTTCAAATAATTTCTGGCTAGCTTTAACATCTGCAATAATAACAGAATTTGGTGTATGGCTTAATATCTCTTTAGCAAACAGCAATAATAATTGATCTCCCCATATAATACGGCCTTTACTATCGATTACTCCAATACGATCTCCATCACCATCAAAAGCTATACCCAAATCACATTTTTGTTCTAATACAATAGAAATAAGCTGTTCTAAATTCTCTTTAACTGTTGGATCAGGATGATGAGCAGGAAAAGTACCGTCTATTTTTTCATTTACAACTATATGCGTTCCAGATAGTTTTTTAACTAACTTCTCTACTATTTCCCCAGCAGCACCATTACCTGGATCCCAAGCAACTTTAAGCTCTGATGATACCTTGCAATCCTCAAGTAATCTTTCAATATATAACTCTGAAAAATCAACACTCTCATAACTACTATGCTTTGAAAAATTTCCTGTATAACTGATAGAAATATTTTTTAAATTTTTAATTTCATCTCCAAAAAAAGGTCTTCCTTTATAAATAAATTTAAAACCATTATGAGTTGGAGGATTATGTGAACCAGTAACCATAATTCCAGCTACTGCCTCATTTTCTTTACTAAATGTCGAAAAATATAGCATTGGCGTTGGACCCCTGCCAATGAACCTAGGCTTTGCACCACCTTCAATTAATCCACTAATAAGCGCCTCTGTTAACTTTGGCGAACTCAGTCTACCATCACAACCTACGTTAACATAATAATCACCTATTAACTTAGCAAATGACCATCCTACTAAAAATGCGTCTTGTATTGTTAAAGTCTGATCAACTATACCGCGAATATCATATTCGCGTAAAATACTAGAATTAATACTTAAACTCATTAATATATACTCTTAATTTATAACAAAGTAGGTACTATATTAGGCATAGATAAAATAATCAATGCATTTGACATTAAAAACAAATGCTATTTTCTAGTTTCGTGTTATAATATCATCGTACAATTTATTTTTGTTAAGTATGAATAATTACTCAGATATGGTTTTATTTGCTTTAATTGCATTAGCATTGGTGTTTAAATTAGTTTCTATATTAGGTCAAAAAGACCAAAATAGACCTTATACTAAATTCTCTGAGGATAACCAAAAACGTTCTACGACAATTGTAACTGACAAAATCCTAACACCCAAAGATAAACTAAAGTCAATAGACCCAAACTATGATGAAGAAATTTTCTTAGAAAATTCTAAATCAGCACTTAAAATTATCCTTGAAGCATATGCACAAGGAAGTACTAGAGTACTTTCAGATTTACTTGATATTGAAATGATGAAAAAATTTGTTAATCTAATCGTTTCGAGAGAAAATCTAAAGCAACATGCTGAAATCAATGTATTAAAAATTAAATCTGCTACTGTTGAAGATATAAAAATTATTAATAATAATGCTGAAATCGAGGTTAAATTTATTGCAGAAATCATTTTAAACGTTATGGATCAAAAACAAAAAATTATTTTTGGCCACCAAAATAAAATAGAAAATTTAACAACTACCTGGATTTTTAAAAGAAATTTGAAAGCTCCTGATCCAACCTGGAAATTAATAAACGTAGATAATATACCTTTTACAGAGATTTAGATTTCTTTGTCCAAACATAACCCATTAGAAATTTTTTCCAAAATGGCCAGACATCAATTAGGCTAAGGCCTAATTTTCTTAAACAAGATAAAACTTTACTATTATTAGAAAAACTACGATTCAAAATGTCCGTAAATAATATCATTGCATAATTGTCAAGCTTCCTACTTCTTGTAAATTTACTCAAAAGATCTTCAGAACCTATATCCAATCCTAAATCATTATATTGAATTATTAAATTTGCTAAATTATCAATATCACGTAAACTAAGGTTAAACCCTTGTCCAGCAATTGGGTGAATAAAATGCAAGCTATCTCCTAATAAAACAGCGCGCTGCTCATAGTATTTATGTGCAAAAACTAGACTCAGAGGGTAAGAAAAAATCTTACTAGCGATTTCTATTTTTCCATGAGTTAATTGACATTTTTGCTGAATAAAATAGCTAATTTCATCTTTTGACATTTTTGCATAGATTTTTGCGGAATCACTACTTTCAGTCCACACCACAGATGATTTATGCTGATCTTGTAATGGCAACAGTGCAAAAGGACCAGCTTTATAAAAATGTTCATATGCAACATTATTATGCTTCTTCTCATGTTTAACTGTAAAAACTAGAGCACTTTGATTATAATCAAATGTTGAGCTTTCAATGTTTAATTGTTGTTTTATAGAAGAATTCTTACCATCAGCAGCAACAAGTAATTTAGATTTTATGTTTTTCTTTTTATTTAAATTTAATTTAACAAAGCCTTGTGCAAATACAAAATCCAATAATTTAGTATCGTCAAGGATAGTAAGATTTTTACATTTAGTTGCATATGCATAAAATTGCTGCAACAGATCATCATGTTCTATAATATAGCCAAGGGGATCGCCGCCA
>Ga0114962_10001864_pt1 | contig 17973 bp, 11 predicted proteins | sample C_130820_MF_Meta_FD_87017 | JGI IMG/M metagenome (GOLD analysis project Ga0114962, IMG submission 87017) | Freshwater microbial communities from Lake Croche, Canada to study carbon cycling - C_130820_MF_MetaG | ecosystem: Environmental > Aquatic > Freshwater > Lake | place: Lake Croche, Canada...
ATGAGCTGCACGGCCCCCAGCCCAACACCAAGTGCTCCCGCGCCAGCCGTCCACAACAAAAAGGCCAGCCGTGGGCGCAGTCCGGGACTGGCCACACGATCGAGCTTGCGCAGCAGTGCATAGAGCACTGCCACAGAGAAGACGATCTCGGCTTCCGCTATGCCGCGAGGCTCCCCCACCAAGGCAATCAAGCCCACGATGGCAGCCAAGAGTAGCGCGTAGCCAGCCGCAGAGCGTGAAGATTTGCCTGCAGATTCACCCAAGCTGTGACGAGCAATACCCAGAATGGCTAGGAGGCCAATGGGGATGTAGCCCATGGCTTGGATGACTTGAACATGAGAGAGCTGACCCACCATCGCTCCCCCAAAGCAATAGGTGGCGGCACCCAAGAGTGCAGCTCTTGAGGAAATCTTGGACCAACGAGCCAGCGCAAAGAACCCTAGGCCGGCACACCAGTAGGCAATACAGAGGTTGAGGACCCAGGCGCTCACCCCAGGCAAGACCGCAAAGAGCAGGCTGGGTGGGTGAAAAGAGCCCGCATTCATCGAAGCCAGCAGCACGCTGCCTGACCAGGCATAGGGGTTCCACAGCGGCCAGTGGCCCGAGCGAAGCAACTCACCAGTGAAGGCCCGCAGGGGATAATTCTGAATCAGATTGTCATCGGTGACGGCTGGGTAGTGAAAGAGTGCCGGGATGGTGAAGACCAAGACGGGAATCACCGTCAGCAAGATCACCGCACGCTTATCGGCGCGGGAGTATTTAGCGAGAAAACGACGCAGCGCTTGCATCTAGCCGAGCGCTCCGAGGATCTCTAGACCACCGTCAGCAAGCGGGCCCACGCAGGAAACTGACTTGGGTGCATGGAGGAGTTGCTCAGCCATCATCCGTACATCTTCGCCGGTCACGGCCTCAATAGCGGTGAGGTCTAATTCCAGCGGGCGCACAAGGCCATCAAGGAGGAATCCTCGAGCGTTTCGCGCCATGCGCCAGGCTGCGTCTTCGGCAGCCATGAGCAATTCAGCGCGCAGCGAACCACGCGCAACATCGAGCTCTTCGTCACTCGGGCCATGACTCGCGAGATCGCGAAGGGATTCGCCCACCACGGCCATGGCGTCTCTCGCGTGCTCAAGCGGTGCTGCAAAGCCAGCCGTCAAGAGTCCGGTGTCGGTGTAGCCGTGATAGGAGGAACCCACCGAATAGGCCCAACCGTGATCTTCACGAATGATTTGAAACAGCCGAGAAGACATGCCCGCGCCAAAGAGTTGATTGAGCACCACGGCTGCGAAGCGGCCCTCTCCCGAGCGAGCGGGAGCACGATATGCCACAAATACGTGCACGGATTCAGCATCGCGCTCTACGCAGCGCAGGGCTTCGGATTCGCTGCCGGGAGCAAGACGCGATGAACTATGCACTCCTGGTCGGCTCCCCAAAGACGCAGATGCCCAGGCCACCGCTTCTTCATGACTACAGCAGCCAGCAATGGAAACCACGGTGTTGGCGGCGAGATAGTGACCTTCATGAAAGTCCAGAACAGCCTGGCGTTCCATGGCCTCAATCTGTGCCTTGGTGCCCAAAATAGAAGCACCGAGTTGGTGATCGGGAAAGAGCGCGAGGTAGAGCTCATCAGCACAGAGTTCATCGGGGTCATCAACATTGAGTGCCAATTCATCAGCGATGATGCCACGTTCGACTTCGAAGTCTTCGGCGCGAATCGCAGGGCGCTCAACAATGTCGGCCAAGATCTCTGAGGCTTCCGCCAGGTGCTCACCGAGCACCCTGGCGTGAAAAGCCGTGTACTCCTTGGTCGTATAGGCATTGGAGTCACCACCCATGCGATCAAAGGCCAAGGAGATGGATCGCGCGTCGCGATCTGTTGTGCCTTTAAAGGTCAGGTGTTCAAGGAAGTGCGAGGCGCCGACTTCGCCAGCGATCTCATCTCTCGAACCTGCGCCAACGAAAATCCCCACCGCAGCCGAAGCCGCAGTGGGGATTTCCTCGGTCACCACGATCAGGCCATTTTCCAGCCTTGTCTCGTTTACGGTCACCTCAATAGTTGGCTGCATTAGTGCCGGCGGCGCCCCCGTCGGTCGCCACCACCGCGGCGTCCACCGTCATCGCTGCCTGGACCAAGGTCCCCGATCTCCGTGGCCAACTCGGCCTCGAAGGAAGCCTCAAAGGACGAAGCCTTGGGTGCACGGTCAGAGCCACGGTCAGAGCCGCGGTCACCACGGTCACCACGGTCACTGCGGGCGGGACGCTCTGAGCGCTCAGGACGCTCGGAACGCTCTGGGCGCTCCGTGGGGTCTGAGCTCGCTAGCGAGAGCGAAACCTTGCCCTGGGGGTCAATGTCGTCAACGCGAACTTCGATCTCTTGACCGAGCTTGAGGACGTCATCAACTTCTCCAACGCGCTTGCCATCGGCGAGCGGCGACATCTTGGAGATGTGCAGCAGGCCATCGCGACCGGGGATAAGGCTGATGAAGGCACCAAACTTGGTGGTGTTCACGACCTTGCCGTTGTAGACGGCACCGATCTCTGCGGTCGGGGGGTCAAGGATCATCTCGATGCGACGCTTGGCTTCAGAGACGGCATTGCCGTCCACGGCACCAATGGTCACAATGCCGACAACACCATCGTCGTCAACCGTGATGTCTGCACCAGTTTCCTGCTGCAGGGTGTTGATGACCTTGCCCTTGGGCCCAATCACCTCACCGATCTTGTCCACGGGGATCTCGATATTGATGATCTTCGGTGCGCTCGCAGCAACTTCACTGCGGGGCTCGGAGATGGCCTCAGTGATGACCGCAAGGATGGCCATACGGGCATCCTTGGCCTGCATGAGGGCCTTGGTGAGGACCTCTGCGGGAAGACCGTCAATCTTGGTGTCGAGCTGTAGCGCGGTGATCGCGTCTGCGGTTCCCGCCACCTTGAAGTCCATGTCACCGAAGGCGTCTTCGGCACCGAGGATGTCGGTCAGTGTTACGTAGGCATCGCCTTCGTGAACCAGACCCATAGCAATGCCGGCCACAGGAGCCTTGATGGGCACGCCAGCGGCCATGAGCGACAGGGTCGAACCACAGACCGAAGCCATGGAGGTCGAACCATTCGAGGTCATGACGTCAGAGACCACACGCAAGGTGTAGGGGAACTCATCCTGAGTAGGCAGAACCGGTACGAGGGCACGCTCGGCGAGCATCCCGTGACCGATTTCGCGACGCTTGGGTCCACGCATGAATCCCGTCTCTCCAGTGGAGTAAGGCGGGAAGTTGTAGTGGTGCATGTAGCGCTTGGTCGTCTCTGGCGTGATGTTGTCGAGCATCTGGTTCATGCGAGGCATGCCCAGAGTCGTCACGTTGACCACCTGGGTCTCGCCACGCTCAAAGAGCGCCGAGCCGTGGGTGGTTGGGAAGAGGTCAAGCTTGGCGCGTAGCGGACGAATGTCCGCAACGCCACGGCCGTCGATGCGCTTGCCATCGGTGATGATGCGCTGGCGGATGACCTTCTTGGTCACGCCACGAATCGCACCCTTGATTTCACCGACGCGGTCGGCGAACTCAGGAGCGAGGGTCTCCAAGATGGAGGCCTCAGCAGCGGCGAGTGCTTCGTTGCGCTCGGCCTTAGCCACGATGGTGTTGGCAGCAGCGAGTGACTCGCGACCAAGGGCGTCTACGCGGGCGTAGACATCATCGGCGTAGTCGCTGAAGGTGTCGAAGGGGATCGTCGCAATGGGACCATTGGCGGCGATGACCTTCTTGACCAGCTCGCGCTGAAGGTTGATGGATTCGCGAATCCAGACCTTGGCAGCCTCAAGACCGTTGGCGAGGATCTCCTCGTCAACCTTGGGGGCTCCATCGGCGTAGAACTCGAAGGACTTTTCCGTGCCTCCGGCTTCGACCATGACGATGGCAATTTCCGCGTCATCGGCGTCGCTCAGCGCACGGCCGGCAACAACGAGTTCGAAGGTTGCCTCGTCGCCTTCCTGGAAGGAAGGGTGAGGGATCCAGGTGCCGTCGGTGGTGTAAGCCACGCGAGCCGCACCAATGGGACCTTCGAAGGGAATGCCCGAGAGCATGAGGGCCGCAGAAGCGGTGTTGATGGCGATGATGTCGTGGGGGTTGATCTGGTCAGCCCCGAAGACTGTTCCGACCACGTGAACTTCATTGCGGAAGCCCTTGGGGAAGGAAGGACGCAGTGGGCGGTCCATCAGACGGCAGATCAAGATCGCCTGGTCTGAAGACTTTCCTTCACGACGAAAGAAAGCTCCGGGGATCTTTCCTGCGGCGTAGGTGCGCTCTTCAATGTCAACGGTCAGAGGGAAGAAATCTGTTCCCTCACGAACGCGACGTGCTGCCGTGGCGGTCACCAAAACAATGGTGTCGCCTACACGGCCGATAACTGCACCATCTGCGAGGTTGGCGATTTCGCCAGTCTCGAAGTGCAGGGTCTTGTCGGTGCCCGAAATGGGCGCGGTAACGGAGATTGGCTCCGGCATGGTATTCCTCTTTGTTTCTCTAGAGAGGCTCTGAGTGCCACGGCCCTGTACTCGAAGGTCCCTCAATGGGGAAGGTCAAGCCTTGGGCTCTGGGATTGCGAGCCTCGTGGTTTGGTGTCATCGACGTGTCGTCGACGACAGGGATGCCTTAGCGGCGAATTCCAAGCTTTCCGATGATGCTTCGGTAGCGTTCGACGTCATTGTTGCTGACGTAGTCGAGGAGGCGACGGCGTTGGCCAATCAGCTTCATCAAGCCACGGCGGGTGTGGTGATCACCCTTGTGGAGCTTGAGGTGCGCAGTCAGGTGACTGATGCGGTCGGTCAGGAGGGCAATTTGCACCTCTGAAGAGCCCGTGTCGGACTCGTGCTTGCGATGCTCGGCGATAATCGCCTGCTTCTCTGCCATGTGAGGGGGTTTCCTTCCGGAGACTGGGCAAGGGGCCACTGCTCCAACGCTTGCTCCACGATGGAGCTTCTTGGTTACTTACTGCTTAGAGCGTAGCAGAGCCTCGAAAGACTCCCTTTGGGCAAGCAGCCCCTAGGGCCTAGCGGGCAGCCATGTACTCGCGAGTTTTGGCCACATCTAAGGCCATTTGTGCCTTCAGGGGCTCTATCCCCTCGAATTTGAGCTCGGGACGCAGATGGTGATGAATCTCGAGACAGGCCTTAGATCCATAGAGATCCCCCGTGAAATCGAGCAAATAGGCCTCCACGAGTGGCTCGGCATCTTCATAGAAGGTCGGCCGACGACCTACGGAAATTGCCGCCATACTCCAGCTGCCATCTTCATGGCGATATCTGCCCGCATAAACCCCATCGGCAGGCAGGGCCGCCGATGAACCCAGATCCAGGTTGGCGGTGGGATAGCCCAGCGTCGCTCCCCCAAGGCCAGCGCCATGGACCACGTCACCATCAAGGCGATGAGCTCGGCCCAAGAGTCGCGCTGCATCTTCGACTGAAGCTGCAGCAATGAGGCTGCGAATACGGGTTGAGGAGATGGGATCGACCTCATCAGCTTTTAAGTCAAAGGGATGCAGGCTAAATCCCCGGCTCTGACCAAGTTCGGCCAAGGTCGACGTCGTGCCGGCACGGTCTTTGCCGAAGTGGAAGTTTGAACCCACGAGCACCAATTTGGTTCCCAGGGGCGTGAGTACGGAATCTACAAAATCAGCCGGGCTCTCTTCGCTGCGGGTCTTGTCAAAGGGCAAGACCAGCGTTGCGTCTATACCCGTTGCTTCCAGGAGTTCTAATTTCGCATCGAGATTGGTAAGTATCTTCGGCGCGCGATCGGGTCGCAGGAGTGCTGCGGGGTGGCGATCAAAGGTCAGCACCACGCTGCGCAGTTGCAGTTTGGCGGCCTGGGTCTTCAATTCGGCGAGCAAGGCCTGGTGGCCGAGGTGGACGCCGTCGAAGGCACCAATGGTGATAGCCGAATCAATTGGGCTTGATCCAAGTCCTTGAAGGGCCAGCACATCCATGATGCTTTGAGGATACCGCCCCTCGCGAGGGCCTCGGTTAGTGCTGCTCCTTGGGCACTACTCGTTTCGTGTGGCTCAGGTGGCGGCGTGGAAAACAACCGCTGGCTTAATACGATCGGTCTCGGTGGCTTCATAGACGGCCAGCAACTCGTGGTCTCTATCCACGATGGCCCAAGGGCCTGGCCCGCTGGCGCCGATGGCCACACGGTCAAGGGGGCGTCCATTGGAGATGTATTCGGGCACTGGCGCATCCACGACCACCCAGCCGAGTTCGCGAAGCGCTTCAGCAGGGCTGAGGATTGGCGGCGTTCCAGCCGCCAGGATGGGGGTGGCATCCACTCTGGCTTCGATGACCGCGAGGGTCTCGGCCCTGGTCTCATCGAAGGCACCAATGGCAGTGCGGCGAAGATTACGCAGGTGGGCTCCCCCACCAAGAGCAATGCCAAGGTCATGAGCCAGCGTGCGCACATAGGTGCCTGATGAACACGAAACCTTGATGCCATAAACCAACGGATCATCGGTGGGCTCAGTAGCAAAACTCGTCACCTTTACCGGCCGAGGCTGGCGCTCAACTTCCTTACCCTCGCGAGCAAGTTCGTGGAGGCGTCGTCCATCCACCCTGATCGCCGACACCATGGGAGGAATTTGCATAATGGGCCCGGTGAGCTTGTCGGCAGCGGCTTGCACCATTGCTGGGCTTAAGTCCTCCATCACAAAGGATTCAATGACGGTCCCCGAACTGTCTTGACTCGAGGTCGAGGCACCAAAGACCACCTCGGCGCTGTAGCACTTTTCGAGTTCAGTCAAAAAGCGCAAGCCTCTGGTGAAACGGCCTAAGCCAACCAAGAGCACGCCGGTGGCATCAGGATCGAGGGTGCCGGCGTGGCCGACGCGACGTTGCCCAAAGAGGCGCCGGCATCGCGACACCACGTCATGAGAAGTCAGGCCGGCTTCCTTATCCACGACCACCAGACCCGAAATCCCCTCGGACTTGGCAGCACTCAAGCGTTTTCGCCTTCGCTGGTCGACAGTCGGCGCAAGATGTCATCCACGCGCTGGGCCGCAGCCACTGTCGGGTCAGCCTTGAAGGCCAACTTGGGCGTGCGCTTCATCCGCACCTGAGAGCTAAGGAGCTTTTGGATCTCGATGCGGCGCTCATCAAGGAGCGCAGCAACTTCATCAGTCAATGAAGAAAAGAGCACATCAGCGTGACGCAGATCAGGCGAGCACTCCACGGAAGAGACCGTGATGAAACCAATGCGTTCGTCACCATCGGCAATACGCTCTACGGCCTCGGCAATGACCTCACGCATGAGCTCATTGACTCTGTCCATGCGGTTAAAGGAGCCTCTACCGGCCCTACGTCCTCTATCACTCACGATGAAGGGCCCCCTTAGCTGCGAGGGATCTCGCGCTCCTCATAGGTTTCAATGATGTCGCCGTCCTTGAGGTCTTGGAACTCGGTGAGGCCAATGCCACACTCGAAGCCACTGGCCACTTCACGGACGTCATCTTTGAACCTACGCAGCGAGGAGATCGCGCCCTTCCAGATGATGGTTCCTTCGCGAAGGAATCGAACCTTGGAGCCTCGGGTGATCTGTCCATTGAGGACATAGCAACCAGCAATGGCACCGAGCTTTGGCACGCGGAAGACCTGACGTACTTCGGCTTCTCCGGTAACCACTTCTTCGTAGGTGGGAGCAAGCAAACCGAGCATGGCAGATTCGATGTCTTCGATGAGCTTGTAGATGATTTCATAGGTGCGAACCTCTACGTGCTCATTGGCCGCCAAGTCACGACTCCGACGGTCGGGACGAACGCCAAAGCCGATGATGGTGGCCATGGAGGCCTTCGCCAACTGCACGTCATTCTCGGTGATACCACCGATGCCGCGGTGCACAAAGCTGAGCTTGACCTCATCGCGTTCGAGCTTCTTGAGTGACTCGGTGCAGGCTTCGAGCGAACCCTGCACGTCAGCCTTCAAGACAACATTCAGCGTTGCGGTCTCACCACGCTGAATCTGCGCGAAGATATCTTCAAGCCTTGCGCCGCCAGCGGTTGCCGCTGCGGGGACGTAGCCAGAAAGACGGAAACGATGCGCCCTTGCCTCACCCAAGCTGCGTGCGCGAGCCTGGTCAGAAGCAACACGTACTTCGTCACCAGCCAAGGGCGGCTCAGAGAAGCCGAGGATCTGGACGGGAGTGGAAGGACCGGCTTGCTTGATGGCCTCACCACGGTCGTTAATCAGGGCCTTGACCTTGCCCCAGGCGGCGCCAGCAACGATGGCATCGCCAACCTTGATGATGCCTGACTGCACGATGACGGTAGCTACGGGGCCTCGACCAACCTCAAGGTTGGCTTCAAGCACCGCTCCACGACCATTGCCTTCAAGCGAAGCGGTGAGTTCAGCAATTTCGGCAACGAGGACAACCTGCTCCAAGAGTTCTTGAATGCCGGTCTGCTGCAGCGCGGAGATCTCCACACAGATGGTGTCGCCACCCCACTTCTCGGGGACGAGCTGGTGCTCGGCAATCTGCTGTAGCACGCGGTCGGGATTGGCATCAGGCCTGTCCATCTTGTTGACCGCCACGATGATGGGAACCTCTGCGGCCTTGGCGTGCGCGATTGCCTCAATAGTTTGAGGCATGACGCCGTCGTCGGCAGCCACCACCAAGATGACAATGTCGGTGACCTTGGCACCACGGGCTCGCATAGCCGTGAAGGCTTCGTGACCAGGGGTGTCAATGAAGCTAATGGGATGGCCGTTCCAGTTCACCTGGTAGGCACCGACGTGCTGGGTAATGCCACCGGCTTCGCCAGAAACCACGTCGGCTGAACGGATGCGGTCAAGCAGCAGCGTCTTGCCGTGGTCAACGTGACCCATGACCGTCACTACAGGAGCACGCGGAAGTTGCTCACCGTCGTCGGTCTCGTCGTCATCCTCGAAGTACTTGGCCAGCAGCTCAGCCTCTTGCTCTTCACCGGGGTCAACCATGCGGATCTCGGCACCGAGCTCAACGGCAAACAACTCGATCATGTCGTCACTGAGTGACTGGTTGGCTGTCACCATCTCACCCTGAAGCAAGAGGAAGCGCACAACGTCACCAGCTGAGCGATTCAGCTTTGGACCAAGGTCACGGGCTGTAGATCCACGCTCGACGACGATTTCGCCCTCTGGAACAGGTGCGTTCGAGGGAACGTAGGTCGTCATCTGCGTCGGCTCGAGCTCCTCTACGACGCGACGGCGACGCTTGGCGCGACGCTGTGGTGGGCGACGACCCTGGGGCATACCGCCTCGGCCGGCTCCAGGAGGAGGTCCGCCCATACCGGGTGCACCCATGGGTGCGCCGGGACGACCAGCTCCGGGTCCACTGGGACGACCAGCTCCGGGTCCACCAGTGCCACCGGGTCCACCGGGACGGCCCCCGGGACCACCGGGACGGCCACCGGGACGCGCTGGTGGAGAAGGACGACGACCACCCTGGCCGGGAGGCGGAGGAATGGGGCGACCAGAAGCCGAAACGGGACGGCGCGGCGGTGGCGGAATGGGAGCGCCACTTGCTGAGGTCGGAGGCTGAGGAGCTGCTCCGCCTTCGGGACTTGCAGTCGGGCTTTCGCCTTCGGCCTCACCAGGCGTGGCGGGACGAGGAGCGGGCTTTGCGCCGAGGTCAGGACCAGCAGCGGCAGGACGTGCGGCGGCGGCTGGTGCTGGCTTGGCGCCAAGATCTGGAGCTACTGCGGCTGGTCGCGCTGGCGCGCTAGGGGCTTGAGCGCTTGGAGGACGAGGCGTGGCCACACGAGGCGTGGCGGGAGCGGGAGCGGGGGCTGCTGAAGAACGTGCAGAAACGACCTTGCGGGCCTTGGGCGCTTCAATTGGAGCAGCTGGCTCAGCGCTAGGAGCGGCCTCAGGCTCGGCGGCCTTGCTTTCCTTCTTTGCCTTCGGTGGCTCGGGAACTGGCTCGCGACGCAGGCCCTCGGCGTCGGCCTTGCGACGGGCGCGGTCCGCCTGGGCATCCTCGATGGACGAGGAGTGAGACTTGGCGTCAATTTTGAGATCCTTGAGAATTTCCAGGGTCTCGGGGTTGCTGAGACCGAGCTCCTTGGCCAGCTCATGCACTCTGATCTTCTTGGGCAACGGTCTCTCAGGTTCCTACTCATTGGTGGGCTCTTAAGCCCACGCCTTAATGTACTTTCACATAGAACAATCAACTCGCCACATGGAGCCAGCTGGCTCCATGATGGCCTTGAGGCAATGGAGCGAAGTGGCCGGCTGCATTAGGCATCCGTCAAAGCCCATCACCTGATTCATCACGCTTCAGTCTCCTCGGTTTCGCCAGCAACTGCGGGCTCATCCTCGGCGACTACTTCGGCCTCTGGCTCAGGCGCAACTGCGTCGCTGGCTTCGGCAACAATCTCTTCGGTGGCGTCCTCTTGCGTGGCAGCGGCAGTGGTGGGAGCCTCACTGGGCTCCACTCCGGTGGTCCAGTCCTCAGCAGAGATGGAGTCCCCGCCCTCGGCTGGCTTCCAGACCATCTCGCCATCAGCGCTTTCGATCCACTCACCTTCAGCCCACTCAGGAGCTCCGGCCTCTTCTTCGGCCAACTGAGTCTCGCTCTTGATATCGATGCGCCATCCGGTGAGACGAGCGGCGAGGCGGGCGTTTTGGCCTTCCTTGCCGATAGCCAGGGAAAGTTGGTAGTCGTTCACGATGACCGTGGCGGTTCCCGTCATGTCGTCAAGGCGAACCTCACGGACACGGGCGGGAGCCAAGGCGTTGTGAATGAACTCAATGGGGTCATCGGAGTAAGGCATGACGTCAATGCGCTCACCGTGGAGCTCATTGGTGATCATGCGCACGCGTGAACCCCTAGCGCCAACACAGGCGCCAACAGGGTCGACGTTGACGTCATTGGACCACACGGCAATCTTGGTGCGATGCCCTGGTTCGCGAGCAGCGGCACGGATCTCTACAACACCGGTAGAGATTTCCGGGACTTCAAGCTCAAAGAGGCGGCGGATGAGGCCTGGGTGCGTGCGGCTGACCACGATTTGTGGGCCCTTTGAGGTCTTGCGAACCTCAACAATGTAGGCCTTCAGGCGTGAACCGTGCTCGTAGCGCTCGTATTGCACCTGCTCGGCCTGAGGCAGCAAGGCCTCTACCTTGCCGAGGTCAAGCAGCGTGAATCGGTGATCGGTCTGCTGGACGATGCCGGTGACAATGTCACCTTCGCGGCCGGCGTACTCTTCGTACTTCATGTCGCGCTCTACCTCGCGAATGCGCTGGGTAATGACCTGCTTGCAGGTCTGCGCGGCAATACGACCGAAGTCACTGGGCGTGTCATCCCACTCGCGAATGACGTTGCCGTCATCGTCGAGTTCTTGACCGTAGACAATGATTTCACCGGTCTCAGGGTCAATGGTGACAACAGCTTCCTCAGCGGCATTAGGCAGACGCTTGTAGGCTGCCACCAAGGCGTTAGCCAAGGCGTCAAGCAAGGTGTCTACCGAGATTCCCTTGTCACGGGCAATCTGGCCTAGGGCATCGAAGAATTCAAAATTGGGCTTACTCATCGACTGGCACTCTCCTCGGTACGCTGGCTCGCGCGCTCTTTATTGCCACGCGAGGGGCTGGGCTTGGGGCTTGCACCCCAGTGGAACACGGTTCGTGCGCGCTCAATGCTGGAAAAGGCGATACTGCACTCGCCCTTTCCTTCGGCTTGCTCAATCACGATCTCTTGCTCCTTGACGGCGGTCAAGATGCCGTCGTAGCGACGCGCTCCATCAAGGGGAGCACTGAGGCGAACGGTGACTTCTTCGTTCAATGCGCGAGCAAACTGCTCAGGCGTGCGCAGGCGACGCTCAACACCGGGTGAGGAAACTTCAAGGGTAAAACGCCCTGGAATGGGGTCGCTCTCGTCCAACCAGGTCGAAATAGCCCGGTTCACCGAGGTCAGTCCCTCAAGGTCAATGCCGCCAGCACGCTCTACGGTCACCCGCAAAACACCCGCTGCACGCTCTACATCAACCAAATCGACCTCAAGCGGGGCAACCAAGGCTGCGATACTGTCGATCATCGCGTCATCCATGGGGCCTCCTTTCGGTCACGTGGGCACATTGCCCTGTCAAGCTGCGCGAGGACCCATAGAAAAGACGTGGGCTAAAAGCCCACGTCCCAACAAGATCCTCTGTTGTAGAACTGGAGTACTGATCCTAGCAGGGCTAGGGGGCTCCGTCGCCTTTCTTAGGCCAAAAGCCTGCCCACAGCGGCCAAAAGCTCGGCCTGGGGTACATCTTGCGCCTCTTGGGCCAGCCTTGCCTTGACCTCTAGGGTCCCAGCCTTTAAGCCCTTGGCCCCCACGGTCACTCTGACGGGACAGCCAAGGAGATCAGCGTCAGCAAATTTGACCCCAGCCGAGGCTTCGCGGTCGTCGGTGAGGACGCGAAGGCCCTTGGCCTCCATTTCGGCCTCAATCTTGGCCACCGCTTGGGCCACATCTTCGTTGCGCTCCATACCAAGGCCCAGCAGGTGAACATCGAAGGGGGCCACGGCACTGGGCCAGGCAAGTCCTGCCTCGTCGTGGTGCTCCTCGGCAATCACGGCAATGAGGCGCGACACGCCTATGCCATAGCAACCCATGCAGAGTGGCACTTCCCCATCGTTTTCCGTAGCGACGGTAGCGCCGGGCATTTTTGACGAATAGGTGAAGCCCAACTGGAAGGTATGCGCAGCTTCAACCGAGCGCACCAACTCAAGCGCTGAGCCACAGGACGCGCAAGGGTCACCGCTTTGGGTTTCGGCCAAGGCCATGCTTTCGCCAATCACAAAGTCTCGCCCGGCCACGACGCCACGCAGGTGAGCATCTGCGCGGTTAGCGCCAAGGACATAGGGACCGCTGCCTTCGACAATGGCGCTATCAACAATCACGCGAAGTCCTTCGAGACCGATGGGTCCGATGTAGCCCTTCACCAAGTTGGGATGAAGCGCGAAATCACTGTCTTCAAAAAGTCTCCAACCATGAGGTAGCCGCAGTTCGCGGTCCCCGGGAAGCACAGCAAGCACTGGGGCACCTTCTTCGTCAAAGGCCGCAATGGATTTCAAGACATAGGCAAGGTCAGCGATCTCGAGCAACTTGGCCACAGCGTTAATGGAGCTGCTCGATGGCGTGGCTACTTCGCTGTAGGCATCAGTGCTGCTGGCTTGGGCCAGGAGGCGAGCACTGCGAGCTGCTTCGACGTTGGCGGCATAACCACAGCTACTGCAGCGCACGAAGTGATCTTCACCAATGGGTGAGGGAACCATGAACTCATGGTTCACGTCACCACCAATGGCGCCCGACTGTGCTTCTACGGGTTCAACCTCAAGACTGAGGCGTTCAAAAATACGGCGGTAACCGAGCACGGCGGCCTCATAGGAACGTCCCATGGCCTCTTGGTCGACATCAAAGGAATAGGCATCGCACATGAGGAATTCACGACCACGCATCAAACCAAAGCGAGGGCGGGCTTCATCGCGAAACTTCGACTGGATTTGGTACACGGTAAGGGGTAGCTGGCGATAGGAATCGACTTCTGCGCCCACCACCGTGGTCACAACTTCTTCGTGAGTGGGTCCGAGGACAAAGGTTCCTCCGCGGTTCTCCACCGTCATGGCCGGCAATGCGTCAGTGCCAAAGCGAGCCGAGCGACCCGAAGTGTCCCAGAGCTCTATGGGGCTGAGCACGGGCATCAAGATTTCTTGCATCCCTACGGCGTCGAGCTCCTGGCGAATGATGCCCTCAATACGGCGTAAAACCCTTACCCCTAAGGGAAGCAGGGTGTAAACCCCTGAGGCCAGGCGACGGATGTAGCCGGCACGAAGGAGCAGGGCGTGGCTGGCTACCTCAGCATCAGCCGGAGCCTCGCGGAGTGTTTTGACCATGAGCGAGGACATGCGCATGCGTCAAGGCTACCGGAGGGATTAGGCGTCGGCGTCCTTCTCGTGAATACGGCGTCGAATTTCGGCCACCCGCACACCGGCGGCGTTGGCGTCCTCACCCTTATCGGCAAGCAACTCTTGGCGGTCGCGCTCAGCTTCGGCCGCCGCTCCCTTATCCGCAGCAGCGAGGCGAGCCTCAAAGCCTTCGGCGACGAGCTTCTCGGCCTCATCGACCAAGGCCTCCACCATTTCGTCTTCGGCCACGACGCGAACGATCTTGCCGCGAATAAACAGGTGCCCACGGTGCTTGCCGGCCGCAATGCCAATGTCGGCACTCTTGGCTTCACCGGGTCCATTGACCACGCAACCCATGACGGCGACCTGAATAGGAAGATTGCGTTCACCTAGCGCTTCTTGAGCACGCCTCGCCACGTCAATCACGTCCACTTCGGCTCGGCCACAAGAGGGACAGGCAATCAGGTCGAGACCCTTGCGCTCGCGTAGGCCTAAGGACTCGAGCAACTGGCGTCCTGCCTTGGCTTCTTCAACAGGATCGGCGGTGAGCGAATAACGGATGGTGTCGCCTATGCCTTCTGCCAGCAAGCTTGCTATGCCGGCAGTTCCTTTAAGCAAACCACCAGGAAGTGGTCCAGCTTCGGTGACGCCAAGGTGAAGGGGATAATCAAAGCGTTCTGAAGCGAGGCGATAGGCCGCAATCATCAGCGGCACCGAAGAGGCCTTCACGGAGATCTTCACGTCATCAAATCCCACTTCAGCAAAGTAGGCCAACTCGAGTTCGGCCGATTCCACTAAGGCTTCAGGAGTGGCGCCGCCATACTTCTTGGCGATTTCAGGATGCAAGGAACCGGCGTTCACGCCAATGCGAATCGGCACGCCCCTGTCCTTGGCTTCGGCAGCCACCATCTTGATCTCTTCAGGCTTACGCAGGTTGCCAGGGTTCAGGCGCAGACCATGAACTCCCGCAGCCAGGGCTGCCATAGCCATCTCTACGTGAAAGTGGATGTCGGCCACGATGGGAACGGGCGAGCGAGGAACAATGTGAGCCAGGCCTTCGGCTGCGGCCTCGTCATTGCAGGTGCAGCGCACAATGTCGGCACCTGCTGCAGCTAAGGCGTAGATCTGTTCGAGGGTGCCGTCGACGTCGGCGGTCTTGGTGGTGGTCATGGACTGAATGCTGACCGGAGCCCCACCACCGATGGCCACTGAACCCAACTGCAGCCTTCGGGTCTCTCTCCTTGGCGTCAAGAGCTCTTGGGTGTGTTTCATGTATCCATTCTGCCCGCTTCAGTCACCTAGTCGTGCGACTAGCGCAAAGGCTTGGCCCCGGGGCATGCGGGTCTAGACGAAGAGGGTCAAGGAGTAGTAAGTCAGGGGAGCTCGAATTGAACTGACACTAAGTCGCGCTCTGGACTGGCAGCCCATCTTGCAATGTCCAACCTTCTGGCAACACTGCACCTGCCAAATTCGCACCTAAGAAATTTGCGGAGCGTAAATCTGCGCCGCTCAGGTTGGCGCCGCTGAGGTTGGCGCCGCTCAGGTTGGCATTCCACAGGTTGGCATTACTCAGGTCGGCACCGCTCAGGTTGGTGACTGAGAGATTGGTCAAGAAGAGATTCGCCCTTGAAAAGGTGGCTCCAGCAAAGTTCACGTTCGAGAGGTTGGCCTCCGTGAAATCCACAGCTGAGAAATCCCGGTTCTGGTATTCCAGTTCCGCTTCATGTGTGAAGTAACCATCGAAGTCCACCATCCTGGGAATATAAACTGCTCCCACATCTACCCACTGCCCATCGATGAGTTGCATATCGGGAAGCCAGAAGCCACCTGAGTCCAGTTGATAAAAAGGATGAAGTATCCACCCGGATGGCAGGCCCACGGGATTTCCCCTAAGGAAGTTGGCATCTACTCCGAGGAAGTCTGCGCCGGTGAAATCGACACCGGTGATGTCACCCGAGAGGTGACAAAGATAAAATTCAGCGTTCGGAAACTTGACCTGATTTATCGAACCATCCCACCAGGTGCTGCCATCACCAGTCCCAAATTCAATGTGTGATTTGCTTAGATTTGCAAAACTGAAGTCGGCGCTGGCAGCCCGCCATCCCACGCCAGTCACCCAGCTGCCGATCTCTACCGTCGCTCCGGTCAAGTCAGCACCCACAAAATTCACCGTGCCGGACAGCCTTATGGATGCACCTCTCAGATTTGCACCAGACAACGTCGCATTACCTGAAACCACTCCCAGGTTCGCCGAGTTCAGGTTTGCACTAGTGAGATCCACATTCGTCAGGCCCAGAGCGTGTAAATCTGCACCGTGGAGATCAGCAGACTTCAGGTTGGCACCCGGTCCCACGAGGTAACCCTGTGTCAATATCCAGCCGCTGGGCAGCCAGAACGTATCTCCCGTGATGTCACCCGATCTCACTCCAGTGAGTGTGCTTCCCGTGAACTGTGCGTAGTCCAAGTTCGCCCCAGAGAAGTTTCCGCCGCTTACATTGCAATTCCTCAAGAGGTCGCCACTGAGGTCGGCACCCGTGAAGTTGGCGTTGATGAGATTCGAACCATCCAAGCGTGTCCAGTAAAGTTTTGCACCACTGAGGTTTGCACTGTTCAAATTTGAATTATTCAATTGGTCTCGACTGAAGTGGGCTCCGGTGAGGTTCGCGTTCGAAAGATTTGAGCCATCAAAGAGGACATCCGAGAGCTCAGCACCGGCGAAGTTGACACCTGAAAGGTTGAAGCCGGAAAAGTCCATATTGCTGACCTTCAACCCGGCGAACGAGGTTGTCGTGGTGTTCGAAATCGTCCCAACCTGGAGGCTGCAGCTTGCAGAAACGCTGCCTCCATTATTTTCACAAGCATTCCAGTCCTGGCCACCGTCGTAGGAGTTAAGGCCCGATGTGTCCGAAAGACGGTCGTCTCCACTATCTCCTCTAAGGGCATCATCCCCGGCTCCGCCAGTAATGCTGTCATTGCCGGCTCCGCCGCTGAGGACGTTGGCGGATCCATCCCCGGTGAGGGTGTCGTTGCCCGAACCGCCCGTGAGGTTCTCGTCGCCGCTCAGGGTGTCGTTGCCCTGACCTGAAGCCGTTCCGGTGGTGAGGTCGGCGGTGATGCCAGCGCTTGCCGAGGAGTAGTCAACGGTGTCGCTGCCAGCTCCGCCCGAGAGGGTGTCGTTGCCTGCGCCACCGCTCAGGGTGTCGTTGCCCGAACCGCCGCTGAGGACGTTGGCGGATCCGTCCCCGGTGAGGTTGTCGTTGCCCGGACCGCCGGTGGCGTTCTCGAAGCCGGAAATCGTGTCAGCACCGTCGCCGCTGGCGGTCTGAGTGGCCAGGTTGGCGGTGACGTCGGCGCTGGCCGAGGAGTAGTCCACCGTGTCGCTGCCAGTTCCGCCGGTGAGGGTGTCGTCGCCGAGGCCACCGCTAAGGACGTTGTTGCCGGTGTCTCCGGTGAGGGAGTCGTTGCCCGAGCCGCCGGTCAGGTTCTCAACGCCGAGTAGCTTGTCCGAGCCCTGGCCAACCACCGAGGCGGTCCCCTTGGAGAGGTCAGCCGTCACGTTGGCGGTCGTGCCCTGGTAGCTCACGGTGTCGTTGCCGTTCCCACCGTTGAGGACGTTGGCGCCGGCGTCGCCGATGAGGGTGTCGTTGCCCGAGCCACCGTTGGCGTTCTCGAAGCCGCTCAAGCTGTCGTTGCCCTGGCCCGTGGCGGTGCCCGCGGCGAGGTTGACCACCACCCCGGTGCTGGCCGAGGTGAAGTCGGCGGTGTCGGTGCCGGCGTCACCAACGAGGGTGTCGTTGCCGCCAGCTCCTGAAACCACGTCGTTGCCGGCTTGGCCGTTGATGGTGTTGGCGCCACCGTCACCACTGAGGACGTCGTTGCCGGGGCTCCCGCTGAGGTTCTCAACCCCCGAGAGGGCGTCGGTTCCGGCGCCCGTGGCGGTGCCAGCCGAGAGGTCGGCGGCAATGGGCTTCTTGGAGTCCGAGAAGTCGGCGGTGTCGTTGCCCGGACCCCCGGTGAGGCTGTCATCGCCGAGGCCGCCGTTGAGAATGTCGTTGCCCGCACCACCGTTGATG
>Ga0114962_10001865_pt1 | contig 17969 bp, 17 predicted proteins | sample C_130820_MF_Meta_FD_87017 | JGI IMG/M metagenome (GOLD analysis project Ga0114962, IMG submission 87017) | Freshwater microbial communities from Lake Croche, Canada to study carbon cycling - C_130820_MF_MetaG | ecosystem: Environmental > Aquatic > Freshwater > Lake | place: Lake Croche, Canada...
CTACAGTTATTCCCTCCGGAATATCGACTGCTGTTGTGATCGGAAAAGGAAACGGCCCCGCGATCATTACGGCCAATGCAAGTGGACAGACGACGACTGCGACCGTGACAGTCGCGAATCCTATCACCAGTATTTCCTTGACGCCTAGGACATTAGCAATGACGGTCAATACTACGTCGCAGACAACGGTCTTAATTACCCCGACTTCTTCGTCATCTCCCGTTACGAATTGGACCAGTACCAATAGCGCAGTCGCGACTGTGAATGCGTCAGGACTCGTGACGGCGGTCGGCAACGGTACGGCGACAATCACTGCTTCTACAGGCGGTAAATCGGCCAGCCGTAATGTGACAGTTACGACCCCAGTAACCGGAATCACAGTCTCCCCATCCTCCGTGAGCATCGCAAAAAGTGCCTCCACGACTGTCCTTGCTACCGTAAGCCCCGCAACAGCCTCCAATAAAATCGTGACCTGGTCCAGTCGCAACACATCAATTGCGATTGTGAGTAATGGCGTCATTTACGGCGGCCGATCAGGAACCACCACCGTCACAGCAGTCGCAGGAACCTACACAGCGACTGTGTCGGTTACAGTGCGTTAAAGTATTGTATCAAACACCATAAATGGACAACAGGTGAAGAATATGCGTATGAACGCGTTGCCACGGCAGAAGCGTGATGCCCGATTGCCGAATGGCAATGTCCATGAAGGGTTTCAGTTGGTTAAGAATGTTGCGCAAGGGCAATGCCCCGTACGCCTCCAAGAGGCGCGCCTTGTCAAACGACGCTTTTCCGAGACGTTGATTCACGGCCTCGTGAAGATCGTAAAAATAGGTCGTCAACCATTCTTTGCGAGCCCCCGCCTCGATCGTTGCCCAATCATTGACTGGTCTGGCCTTCATCCATGATGACAAGTGCTCCCGGCATTCAGGACACGGTACAATCATGGGAAGCAGTGGAAAAATCTGCGCCCAAATGAATTTTTCGTCGTTGACGTAGGAGGGAACTGAATACCCACCGACGCGAACGGACAAGTAATGAAGGATCGACCACATGGGAGGCCCCCAGTTGTAAGTGCGAGGGTAGTCGGGAGCCTTTTTTCCGCAATTACACGGCATTCTATTCATTGAAAGAGAGTTTGAAGCCAACGAAACCGCGTGAAAATTCAAGTTCCTGTATAGATGGACACACTTTTTCCAAGTTTTACAATGAAAGATTCCCGATGTCCTAGTGACACACAGTATCTATGTGGTACAAAAACACCTGGAAGAGGTGTCTGCGTAAATGAGTCTATGGATTGCGATATACGTACCATCGTCCCTCGTCCACTTCCTACGTTTAATGGGAACAATACAAAGGGAGCTCGGTACGGGTACATATCCGATAATCTTGGACGAGGATGCTATCTTTCTCCATTGGACCTTCAAATAGATTATGAACATAAGAATACTGTTCACCAACTGGTTCCGGCTTCCTTTGCCTTGATGACATATAACATTTGGGGCATCGCCAAATCGGAAGACTTACGACGCATGTTCCTATTGCGAAAGGACCTCCTGATTGACACGCTTTCTAGCAGTGGTGCGGATATGATCTGTATTCAAGAAATGAGTGCCTTTGCGTACAAGGAACTCGAACCCTTCCTGGATACCTGGAAATACGTGAGTGAGCGTCCCTACACGGCCTCAGCAGAGGATCGCAATCGGGCAGTTGACACATTTTTTATCTCGAAGTACACGCCCAAACGAGTAGCAAATTACTCGATTCCAGGCGTGCTCGGTTATGCGAACTCCATGCTTGTCGTCGAGTATGCGAATTTGGTGATTTTTAATCTCTACAGTCAAGCGGGAAGTAAGATTAGTGTTGGTCAAACACACAAGTGGATTCATTACGCACGATGCCGTGCTGACATTCTTCGCATCATCTATGATATGATTCAGGACATGTACAAGGATCAAAATGTGGTGGTTTGCGGGGATTTGAACTTTCATCTGGATGGTAAGCATGAGGATTGGCCCGAGTTGGAAGGTATTGACGCCTTCAGACACATTCGATTCGTGGACACGTATCGTGTGCTCCATCCAAGGAAACCAGGATACACAGAAGACACGACGCTCAATCTGATGCGTTGGAACTACAAACTAATGGAAAAGCATCTGCGGTACGACGCGATCCTGTATCGTGGCACGACGTGGATGCCGACGTCCTCAGAACTTATAGGAACCCAGAACGCGTATCTGACTCCCTCCGATTCGGAATGGTTTTTTGAGCATATGTCAGAAGCAAAAACCAAATCGAATCTGCGTGGCGTCAAAGACGGCTGTCTTCCGATCAGTGCATCCGACCATTTTGGCGTCATGACACGGTTCCAAAAAAGAACAACGGGTGGACGAAGAACTTTAAAGCGTGGCAGAAGGTCCGGAAGACGACGTACTCGAAAAAATTGAACACATTTTCGTCTGCTAGACCTGATTCCAGACCTTCCATCATGTCTATCTTTCTTTCTATGAGTGATTCAAATGTCGGTGTACTTTCCAACGAAACCTTTCAACCCTGGACCCTACGAAAAAATGGGCCTCCTGTGCTCAACGCGGAGCCAATCGTGCTTGGCGTTGAGCGTGTTACGGCATTTGCGGCTCTATCCTCCACCGTCTTTGTCCTTGGAGACGACGAAGGAGGTGTCTTTCAATACAATACAGAGACCGAGGACCTCGTACGCCTCGGCAATCACCGCTACAATGTGACGGCTCTTCTGGTCCTGAAAGACGGTCGCCTTGTCAGCGCCGACTCCGATGGCACCGTCTACTTCTGGGATATGACACGGCGGACCGTTACAGCAATGATTGATACGATTATCCATTCGCTCCATCAGGACAAGTACTTTGAAGAACCCATCGTGTCCCTGGTTCAGGCAGACGATGGTAGACTCTTGATTCTGACCGCATCGGGTCTGTCCACGTGGGACGTAGCCAACCAAGAGCCCCAAGAACTGATGGGGTATACGACCGAGTCCCTAGCCACCTGCGTGACAGTATTGACGGATGGACGCATCGCCATCGGAACGGCGTCTGGAACGATCGAGATACTGGATGAGACCAGCACCGTGTGGGAAACACTGGACGGCCACGGGGATGCCGTTACGGCACTGTGTCCGTTGTCTCGGAATGGACTAGCCAGTGTGGCAGCGGATGGGGCGATGTTTGTATGGAATCTAGAGTCTTCCGAGATTGTGGACGCGATGATGACCTTTGGCGCAGACACCTTTCTAAAACATGGGGGGGATCGTATTGTCTATTGGAAGGACGGACTCAAGGAATGGATCTTTGGATAAAAAAATAAAAAGAGAAAGAAAAAAGAAAAAACCCGAAGGTTTTTCTTTTTCTTTTTCTTCTTTTTTTAGTATCGAGAACCCATCATCTGCTGGTACTCGTATGCGATGCTGCCGACAGGAGGACCGTCGTACGTCGATTGCCACCCTCGGTTAGAATAGTAGGCACGTGGGTTGAACCAAGGGGTCGACATCTCTTCCTCGTCCATGTCTTCGTCTGCTCGAACCTGGGTGGAACGCATCGTGACTTCGTTCTGGTGGAACCAAGGCACAGTTACCTCTTCCTCTTCTTCCTCTTCTTCCTCTTCTTCTTCTTGCTCATCACAATCAGGAGGACCTACCTGACAGTAGCAAGGAGGACTTGCCACGCAGATCTTAGGGGGAGGGGCAGTCGCGGTCGCAGTGGCGGTCGCAGTCGCTCGTGGCACAACAACAGGAGTCGCCGAGATGAGGAGCGTAGGTGTAACGACAGGTGCAACGACAGGTGCAACGACAGGTGCAACGACAGGTGCAACGACAGGTGCAACGACAGGTGCAACGACAGGTGCAACGACAGGTGCAACGACAGGTGCAACAACAGGTGCAACGACAGGTGCAACGACAGGTGCAACAACAGGTGCCACAGTGGTGGCAGGACGTGCTATTTCAGCCGCCTCCGCAGCGGTTACGTAGCGAAGCCCGTTGCCGTCACTGTGGGTGGCCAACTCGGCCTCCACAGAGGCCAGTCGGCACTGGAGTGTTCGCTCGCGCTCCTCAATCTCGTGGAGGGCGAGTTCAAGAGACAGGATACGGCGGTCCTTCTCGGAAAGTTTGGAAATCAGAAATTCGTTCGACATTCAAAAGGTTTCAAAATGTTGTTTGGCGGGGACTGTACTAAACTGTCAGAGCCAACCTTCAATTTTTTCCAGGAACCGTATCTTTTTTGGAAAAGCCGCTCCAAAAAACCCTTACCCTAGGATAGAATGATCCGAACCTACACGGGACATACAGACAGCGTACATTGTCTTGCGGCCTTTCCAGAGGACGAGACCTTTGTGAGCGGATCCGAGGACGGTACGCTTCGCCTCTGGACCAAGAACGCCGAGGCCAGCCTTCGGACCTTCACAGGACATACCGGTCCCGTGACCTGCGTCGCGACCTTTGCCGACGGAACCTTTGTGAGTGGATCCTTGGACAAGACCATTCGGCTGTGGGATAAGACGACGGGAGATACAATTCGAACCTTTACCCATCATACAAAAGGTGTGACCTGTCTCGCGACCTACCCCGATGGCACCTTTTTGAGCGGATCTAACGACAAGACTCTTCGCCTGTGGAACAAGGCAACGGGAGGAACGATTCAAACGTACGTTGGGCATACAACGTCCCTTATCTGTATCGCAACCTTTCCCGACGGAAACTTTGTGACCGGTGCAATGGTAGGCCCCCAATTCTGTGATACGATCCGATTCTGGGATAAGGTCTCTGGCAATTCGACGACGTTTAGGCCTCTTGGTATCGTCCACGACATTATCACCTTCCCCGACAATACCTTTATTGTTACGTGCGAAGATAAAGATGAGGACGATAGTATCGTCGGTAAGGTGATGTCATGGAGAACTGATTCACAGCATCCCATTGACACCTATAGTGGGCATGACGAAGCGGATGTCAACTGTATCGCACACCTTCCGCCTCGGAATGGCCAAAACAGATTCATCACGGGAGGTTGCGATGACAAAATGTATATCTGGACTGTCGGTCACCTTGTTCCTACTCGATCCTACGAAGCGGGCAACGATTGCTTTAACGACATCGTAAGTCTTCCCTCAGGGGAGGTGGTCGTGGCAACCCAGAGCGACGAAGAGGTGTTTCTCTGGTCCACGGAACCCGAGACCAGGCCCGTACCAGCCGGTACCTCCAATCTTATCACTGGCGAGGACATTGTCGACGGCAACGTCATGGTGAACCTTGTCCGCCAAACGGACCCGACGCTCCTGACAAACTACAATGCTGGAGACGTGTTTTATAAAGATTCGGATCAAATGAGAGCCTTAAGAACCCATCCCATATCCCGACGAGCATTGGGACCCGGAAATTTCAGGTCCTACATTGCGCGGGTCGACCCGACGACCAACACGGTGGCAACACAAGCGACCACGTCCCGTCATCGACGAAGCAAGAAGAGCAAGAAAAGCAGAAAGAGTAGAAAAAACAACAGGAGCAAAAGAACCAGGAGGATGTAGGAATCCCAGGGTGCCCATGTTTATTAGACTCGTAAACATTTCCAACCGGCTCTGAGTCGGTTTGAAATCCTTACAAAAAAATCCCACCCTAGAGTAAGATGGCTAACACCTACAAAGGCCACACTGACAGCATACTTTGTATCGCGGCCTTTCCAGAGGACGGAACCTTTGTGAGCGGATCCGAGGATGGAACGCTTCGTCTTTGGACCAGGGATGCCGAGGCCAGCCTTCGAACCTTCACAGGACACACCCAACCCGTGACCTGCGTCGCGACCTTCGCTGACGGAACCTTTGTAAGTGGATCCGCCGACAAGACCATTCGACTGTGGGATAAGGCGACGGGAGAGACACTTCGCACCTTTACCTGTCCCACAGGTATCAACTGTCTCGCAACCTACTCCGACGGAACCTTTTTAAGCGGGGCCGCAGACGGAACACTTGTCCTGTGGAACAAGACAAGCGGCACATCAATTCAATCCTACGTTGGGCACACATCCGCCGTCTATTGCGTGGCAACCTTTGATGACGGAACCTTTGTGTCCGGTGCGAGCAACGAACGATATATCCCAGCAGGGTCCGGTTATAGACGCGTCCCTTGTCCCGGCCCCCTTCGTCTCTGGAATAAGGCCTCCGGCGAAGTATTAACCACCTACGCACAAGAGGGGCAAGTACGCAACATCCTCGCCTTCCCCGAGGACAAGACCTTTATCACCGTCGACGAAAACGATGTGGGGAATTCCCAAGTGTCTGCTTGGAGAACCAATTTAGAGACTCCCACCGGATTCTACCAAGGGCACGATGCCGAATGGGAAGTCAACTGTATCGCACGCCTTCCGCCCAGAAAAGACAAGAATCGATTTATCACAGCCGCCTGCGACGCCACACTCCGCATCTGGACCGTGGGCAACCCGTATCCGAACCGAACCATTGACGTTCCGCGTACCGACTGCTTCAACGCCATCGCCACGCTTCCCTCAGGCGAGGTGATCGTGGCAACCAAGAAGGCCGACGATCTGTTTCTCTACTCCACGGAACCCGCATTCAGGCGCGTGCCCGCCGGTTCCTCCAATCTGATCACCGGCGACGACATTGTCGACGGCAACGAAATGGTGAATCTTGTCCGTCAAAGAGCACCGAAATACCTTACAAACTACAACACTGGAGACGTGTTTTATAAAGATTCAGCACAAATACGAGCCCTGACGACCCACCCTATTTCGCGAGAACCACTGGACCCCCAAAATTTTCACCCCTACGTCGCACGCGTCGAATCGAACGCCGTCGCCAAACCAGTGATGACCACCCGTCGACGTCGTCAACGACGGAAGAGGACTCGGCGGATGTAGGAATCGCAGGACACCCCAAAAAATCTCCCCCTATCGTAAGGATGGCCTACCAACTGTACTACCTCGCGAAACCGGCCTATGGTGGGTGGGTGTCGTTTACGGCCCATCTGGCTCTGAAGCACACCCTTCCCGTGTACAAGCTCGGCAATCACACCGAGTCCTCCACCAGGCCCTTCGGTTACGGAGTCGACTACCAAAACATTGACAAGAAAGACATTGATAAAACAGTCCCGATTCTGATTACCGCCGTCGACAAGAACTACTATGACCACCTCGGTCATTTCCCCGACGGCACCATCGTCGTCATTCACGACCCCTGCGAGGTCACCAAGAAAACTTCGTCGATTCTCCTAGAACATTTGAAGCGCTTCCGAATCGTCACGATTCGCAAGTCCGTCAAAGCCTACCTCAAGGACGTCTTCCACCTGGACTCGCTCTTCCTTCTCCACCCTTTCTTTCCGTATGAGCACACCAAGGCCCCCCATCCGAAGAAAGCCGTCAGCGTCAGCCGCGTCGACTTTGACAAGCATACGGAACTCATCCTGGAAGCCAACCAACGTCTTCCGTCGGCCAAGAAGATTGACGTCCACGGAAGTCAAAATCGCATGTTTGTTCACTTCAAGTTAAAGGGTCTCCCCTTCAAGGAGGCCTACAAGGGCCAGTTTCCGAAATCCTTCGAGGCACTCAACGACATTTTGAAAGACGCCAAGTATTGCGTCGATATGTCCGTGATTAAGCACGACGGAGGCGGAACACAATACACCTTCCTGGAGGCCATTTACCAGGACTGTGCCCTGGTCATCAATCGGCTCTGGGTCGAGGGGTTCGAGACACCGTTTCAAGACGGCAAGAATTGCTTTGTCGTCGGAACCGGCGATGAACTTGCCACGCTCTTAAAGAAAGACCCGAACGTCGAATCGATTTGTAGGAAGGCCAAGGAAATCCTTGAACCCCATATTACTGTCGACTGGGTCAAGGCATTGAAAGCAGTGAAGGCAGTCCGTCGAACAAAGAAAACAAGAAAAACATCGAACCAACTGACGCGACGTTCCAAATAAAACGTCTACTTTTTTAAATAAAGGTCTTTCATAGAATGGGGAAAGCGAGAACCTTTCAAAGGAATCGCCAAACACATCGAAGGACCCGAAGGACCCAACGGACAAAAAGACAGCACGGCGGAGCAGGCATTAACTTCATCCGAAAAGACCCCGCAGGAAACGTTCTTGCAAACGTAAATATTGCGGCCGACGCCACATTGGATGTGCTAGCAAATACTCAGTTGTCCACGGATCCGGTCGGTACGTATTTTGAGATTGTGCCTACTCCAAATGAAGAAGTGTACGTTGGGAAAAATACGGCGTTTTATCTTATTAAAAAGAAAGTTCGGTTCCAAGGGAATGATTGTTTTATTGACGAGGGGGCTCGGATTGAACAAACTGCAGAAAATCCCTGGACAGGACACACATTCCGGATTTTTATCCAAGCTCCTTTGCTTCCTCTTCCAGATGCGACCCCTTTATCCGTTTCAGGTGCTGTGAGACGGATTCGAAATATTGATGAGGCGACTGAAACACCCACGTCACGAGGCGAGATTACCGCATTTTTAGGTAAACAATTTATCAAACGAAACAGTGAAGGATCAGGGGATAAACTAACTCAAATTTCTGCTCCCGAACTACTTCCTATGAATCGTGTGGTGGATTCTGGGACCGCATTTATCTTAGAATCAAGAAACACACAAACAGTTTGTGCGACCTTGTACACAGATCGCAACAGGAAATACAGGTTAAAATACGTCAACTTACCCAAGGGAGCGACGTTTGATATTTTAAATACTCCTCAAGGAATTCCTATTCTCAAAGTAAACGGAAAACCTATTTTGGTTCATTTACATGATACTGGAAGTTTGGTAAATGGAACACGCATTATTGTCAAGATCAATTCCGCGGCTCCTTATTACGAAGTGCTTCAAATTTTTTCTGGAGACGCGACGGATGATTTACCCTGTATTCTCGCGATGAACCGTGAAACAGCCCATGGTTTAACATCCCATTCTTCTGGTCAAATCGTGGTCCCTGAACCCATTATTCCTGACCTCCCTACACCGATTGCGGGTGATATTCAGTACACAACACCTGACGTAATCGATGAAACGGTTCGCAACTGGGCTACGATTGATGACACAAGTGCGAGAGATTTGGATGATGCTATTTGTGTAAGTCCAGAGGATCGAACGGTACGTGTAGCCATTGTTGATATTGCACACGGGGGACTCACCGCATCTGATGAACATAGGCTCAAGGTACAAACAGAAACACTTTATTTGAGAAATTACTCAGATCGTCTTTTGACCGATGAAACTGCTAATCGGTTGAGCCTTACAGGAGGAGAACCAAAAGACGTAATTGTGTTCAAAATGGTGTTTGATGGGATCGGTGGAGTATCTAATTTTGCGATTTATCGAGCAAAAATAAAGATAAAGGCACGATTCGATTACGCCGACGTAAGAAATGCTTGTTTAAACAACAATACGAGTGCAACACGGGCAAACCCTTGGTTTTCTCCTATGATTCAGTTTTTACAAACCCTTGTCGGAGTATCGCAACAAGATTTAGCAAGTTTGATTACGGATCCAGCTGCCTTTCGGGGGTTCAGACCTGTTACGTCAGGACCTATGGAAAAACAAATTGTTGAATTCCTAATGAATTGGACCAATATCATCACGGCAGTTCATTTACGAACACGACGAGTTCGAATTCCAAATCTTCTTTACACACGAGAGTTGTTTGAATCACACAGAATTGATCGTAGTACAGGTGCCACAATCGGCACAGTCACGCGACGTCAAGGTGGAGTAAGTTATCATCCTGATGAAAGAAGTCACATCGGTATCAAAACATCTGATATGACCCACAGCACATCTCCTCTTAGACGATTCGCAGATGTGATTGTTCACAAACTTATGGCCGGTACATATGACGAACGATTGTTAGATTTACACATAAAGCGGATAAATTTTCGAGACACTTTTAATGAATCTCTTTCTTTATTGTATGATACTTGGACATGGTTGCGTAATGATAGTGGTCAAGCCTATATTGTTGAAATAACAAATGTCAATACAAAAGGCTTTGAATGGACTATATTTTTTGGCAAGAATAGTGAAGTAAAACATTTTATGTTTTTCAATAATTATATAAAAAGCTCCCACGTTATGGTAAATATGATTGCGGATATTGTATTATCAGATGTAAACGTACCCTTATGCGAGTATGGTTACAATATATCACATTTTAGATGGGGGACCACTTGAAACTGGCACAGCAAAAAATTGCTTTGCTTTGCTTTTGCTTTGCTTTGCAATGCCGTTGAGTCCAGAAATTCTCTAATGAGAGGACTCGTGTAGTTCCTCTAGAAACTCGTAAGCCTCTTCCTCCTCTTTCTGGAATTCATTGCGATCGAACGATTTTAGATGGTGCTCATATTCAGGGTATGAAATCTCCCCCTTCAGCAACAAGTTGGATAAGGTAAGATCCATTTCTTTGCGCCGTCGTTCACTTGCCAACAGACGAAATTGACTTCGCTTTTGAAGTGCCGACATTAATCGTTCCTTCAACTGTATTTCTCGCTCCTTGGCTCGTTCAAGTTCTATTTCAAGTAACAGGATTCGCCTATCCTTTTCTTCAAGTACGGGAAGAAACGAAAGTAAGGAAAAAGAGGAAGGTGATTCGGTCATCTGAGATACTTAAATGATGAACATATAAAATCAATTTTTATCAAATGGTCTAATAGGATGAGTTCTACGAGTAAAGGTCCGTGGACCTGTGCCAAGTGTCGAACTGAATACAATGGCTCTCACACCGCCAATTGCGTAAAATGCTTTCCGAGGCAAACTCCTTGCCCTGGTCTTTCTCCCACTCGAACCTTGCTCCAAGATCTATATGGCGAGATGACAGCGGAAACCTACTTTGACGAGATTAAAATGCTCGTCACCTCGGTAAACGGTATAGTCAGTGTGGATACGATTTTTGAACCCACGGAGGAACTATCAGGTCTTTATCACGGAAACATTACTGCCGCGACGGATCCAGAGACTATTGCCAGGTTACGTATCGGAATCATTGTTCAGGCGGCCGGCGATACGGACGGAGATATGAGTCGCGTTCGAGCCATGGACCCCTCTCCTACCATCCTGGCGTTGAACATGAGAGACCGCCCCGATCAATCCATGGATCCGATTCTTCGCATCCTTCCAGAACTCGCCCGCGCACGACGTATGGGGACCAATATCCTGGTCAACTGCCACGTCGGTATGTCGCGATCCACCGCGGTTGTACTAGCACACTTGATGGACCCCGACGGACACAACATGACCTTGTTGGATGCGTGGCGATGTTTGAAGACGAAGCGTCCGATGATTTTTCCCAACATTGGATTTTTGGTGAATCTGATGGCATTGGAAGACGCCATGCGCGGATCGATCTCTGTTCCTCACGCCGTGGTGCTTGCACATCCGGCGTTCTCTATGACCTTTGATGGGGAAGGCGACTACAGAGCCTTTTTGGATGAGCGACGTCGAATGTACAAGGCCAATCCTACGGCCAAACGGGGAGGAACGCGTCGCAGTAAAAGCAAAAAACGAACATCACAATCTAGGGCTTCACGTCACGGACGTCGATCGTAATCGGTAGATCCGAACTCAAAGGAGATGAAAGACGTGCTCTCCGCTCCCAACAACAGGCATCCCATCCACGACGTGTTTCCACGTACTGTTTTGCTAGAAAGAAGACCGCGGTGAAGAACATTGTCAAAAGAATGGCCGATACAAAGGTCACTGTTTCAACAGAGGTAGAGACAACAACGGATGTAGTCGTCGTCGTGGCGTTAGCGGGTTGCCCCACCACAGTCGCATACACGTAATTCAGGATCGTCACGTACAAGGTAACATTGGTCGGTTCCACCACGGTTGTCGTAATTTGCGTGGCAGGAGGACACCCCCATCCTAGTTGCGACGGAGTACAGGACATTGTTGGAGAGACAGGGATGCCCCGTCTAGGATTCAATTTTCTGTTTCTGTTTCTGTATCTTTTCCTTTACAGTAAAATTGAACAACCAGTTGAAGCCAACGACACATCAACTATGGAAGCCGAGGCCACCCTTCTGTATCAGCAATTTCCGAGATCGTTTCGTGCCTCCTTACATAAACTCCTTATCAAAGACCCTGAAAGTCCCTTTCGTGATGGACCCGATGACTCCCACATAGGACGTGGGTTTGCTATTGCGTTGTCGGAATACACGGCCCCCATCACAAACGCAACCCTTCCACAATTGCTAAATGGTCTTCAACTAAAGAACAAGGACCGTGAGGTATTTACGAGGTTATGCGTACGATATATGACCCAACTTTGTCCTACGCTTCTTCAGGAAGACAGTGACCAAGACCTTGAATTACATTCCGACGACGAGTGATTAGAACGGAAAGACCTTTTTTGTCACCGGTCTAAAGCCACCCCCACCTTAACACCATAAGAGGATGATCTCCGTCACCCAAGCCCTCAGCGAACTCAAACTTCTCCGGAAACGAATCGATAACACGAGCAACACGGCCGTGTTTACGACCGTGAAGCGAGCCAGCGACATGCTCGACGCGACTCGCTTCACGACCCAGGCCACTGCCTCCTACCAGTCCTTTGTTGATCTTTTGGCCCGCTACAACGCCATCAAGTCGGCCATTGTCATCAGCAACGCGTCGACCAAGGTGAGCATCGGTGGCAAGACGTACACGGTTGCCGATGCCGTGGAACGCAAGCGCAGCATCGAGATGGAAAAGGCCATGTTGAATCGTATGACGGAGCAGTACACGGCCACCAAGGCCGAGTACGAGCGACACCAGTACGCGGAGCAACAGCGTGTGGACCGTCTGCTGACCACCGAGTTGGCCAAAGACGCCAAGACGAATGTCGAGGTCGTCCAGCAACTCACGGCGACCTTCCTGGCCCAAAACAAGGCGACCGTTTTGGATCCGTTGTCTTTGGCCGACAAGATCGCGGAACTGACTCAGGCGCTGGAGACCTTCGAGACGCAGGTCGACTATTGCCTGAGCGAGAGCAATGGACGCACGCTCATCTCCCTTGAGTAACCCCCACCACACCCCCTTTCGTAGCGAATGAAATCAAGCAAACAATAAAAATCTTGCAATATGTCGTAAGACATATCGCGCATCTGATAAACGCTCATTCAGCAACCTTCATAGGGCGTGCCTCCTATTTTAGGGGGTGTGTCCGAAACCAAAGAGCAACATGAATACGAGCAACTCGAACGCAGCAAAATTCAACAATAACGATCGATCCAATCTGGGAGTCACGGAACGCGCGCACCGTTAAAAAGGGCACGCGGTAGGGTTTGGTTTGCAACCCTGTTTCATCCGCCCAGCTGCTACGAAAGGGACCTTACGATCTGGCATAGCCGGTTCATAATGTCTGTGAAACTTTTAAAAAAAAGAAAAGAAGGAATTATACAAGACACCGTAGATATTTCTCGAAAAAAATTGATAATTCTGTAGGAACTGTATCCATGTGTGCCTCTTTCCAATGAATTCCGAGCAAGAACAAAAAGAACAAGAACAAATTATTTCCAATCCGTGTGACTTTCCAGAAGAGTACGAGGAGGACTACTACGAAGAGGAGTATGAGGAAGACTACAGGCGAACAAATCACGACGATGACGATTGTCCACGATGTGGCCACTCGTCTTGCGACTGTTATGACGACAAAATAGTGAGTGCGGAAGAAAAGGCCCGTATACAAGCCATCATCAAGGCCACCAATGAGCATAATCTTAGAACCATGAACGACCCTGAGCCGACACTGGCCAGATGGCCGACCAGTCGAAGAGCGGAACAAGCGATCCTTGACGCGGTGCTTGCTTTGCCTGAACAGGAACCTTCCCCCACTTCAAAATACACCGTCGACGAGTACCTCGCCGATTTGAAAAAACCCGTCGACGTCTACATAGAATACGAGGGGCGACGAATCACTGCGACGATTCGCAAGGACAACTTCTTTGTCCCCCACAACGGAGTGGCCAAGGGGCGCCCCCTTACCCCTCTTCAATTCGTCACCTTTGGGGTTCGATGTTTACATCCGACGTGTACAATGCCGATCACAGTCAACACCTTTCTACGTCCGTTGTATGTTAGCCAAGGGTGGCTGAAAGACGAAAATCTGTGGTGGCTGTGGAAACGTATGCCGGCGTATTATGAACAAATTGGAGAAAAAAGAGAAGAAGAGGACGACTAATCAAAATAGTCCGCCGGAAAATATTTGCGACAGTTCCCCGTCAACTTGATAAAGGGCACGCTTTTCACATTCTCCGCCGTAAAGATTGTCTTCATACACTCTTTTTCGGTGGCGGGGTGGACCCAGCATCGATTCTGAACCGCAAACATCGAGTCCTCCGCTCGAAAAAACAAAATGTTGGCCGGGAATACCCTGTACTGCGTCTGAAGGACGTCCTGGAAGCAGAGGTGCTGGGTGTGATAAACGCTGTCCTTTCGCTCCATCAACTTGTGAAACTGAATCCCGCGCGACCGCGACTCGGTCTTGTAGTTCATCAGCCCCATTTCGATGGCCCGAAAATACCGACGATGCCACCGGGCCATAAAGTCACTCCCCCGCGGCGCCATAATGAACCAGTTTTCAAACACGGGGTATCGCGGGTCCACTGTTGTGGCACCCAAGTAGAACCCCGCGAGTTCCGCCCGTTGCCGGGTACAAGCGTCCCGCATCCCATTCAAACTGACGTTGAGCACCGTGCTAATGTCCATCCACACCCCTCCGTGCGTCGCGAGTAGCCAGGCGCGGATGTAGTCGGCCTTGTGTTGGACGATCAGGTCGTCAAACCCCCGCGGAATCTGGTCCTGCGGACACATGGCCAAAAAGTCCGCCGTCGTCACATGGCGCACCGTCCAGTCCGAAAGCACGCGTCGGGTATTGGCCAGGCACCCCGCAATCAACGGAGGCATCGCGTCGTCCCAGTGCGTCCACACCACCTTTGGAATGAAGTAGCGGGATTGTAGGAAAACCAGAAAAACCAAAAGACACAACGCGACTAAGAAGACGTACAGTCCGTATTTCATCTTACTCGAGGACAATAATTTTTTTCCCAGTGAGGAAAAAAATGATTTTAGACACTTCACCCATCGATGTATCAAATGGGATCATTTCTTCAATGTCTTCTCTTTCTCTACGTCATCTTTCTCTTGGCGGTTCGTATCACGTTCTACAGAAAACCTCGTCGCTTGGAAACACACTAGTGCGCTAAGGCTCTCTCTTCCTCCGCAGGTGGTTCTTCTCCGCGTATTTTTTCTACACAAAAACACAGTCCACAGACACTGCCCGTGACCAAAATCGCACCAAGGGGTGCTATCAGTTGTAAGTCATTTGTATAGAATCCCATTAATGCCATAAACACCACGACAGACAAGACGGTGAATTGAGGAATCCCGTATAGCATTGTCTTTGGTTCGGGGCCAATATTTAGACCTTCTAGGCTACCCTACTCACCGGCTCGTAATGCCCTCCTGTCCAGTAGATTGTCAAGGTGTCGGACACTGGTGTAGGTGCCACAAACTCGATCGGCCCCGTTCCGTCGCGACGATTTTGAACCGTCACGTTGACGTTCCACAGGCGTACCGCCACCTGGATTTCGATCGCCCCTCCCCACGTGCTCGAGGACCGCATACGTGCGACATAGTTGGCGCCCTCCAAGGCCAACAAGTCGCTCGTCTCCATCCCCTCTAGTACCGGCTTTCCCGCGTCCAAGTAGTCGCAGATTTGCTGGCGCACGGCATCCGTCGGAATGTGAAGCAGGGCTCCCAGGCTGTGGAACAGACAACTCATCTCCTTTGTCTTCTGTTTTTTTAGAGGTCTAAACCTACATCCCTTGTATCGAAAAGAAGGATGTCCTCGAATCAATATGTGACCTTCCGCCCTCAAAAAACACGGCTCTTTCTGACGATCGAAAGACAAGGATACATAGGAACTCTCCTGTCGGATCCAGAGATCGATGTCAATAAAGGAACCTATCAAGGACAGACGCCTCTCATGGTGGCTTGTTCCAAGGGGATGGTCAGCACTGTCCAAACCCTGCTGAAACATCCAGGCATGGATGTCAATCGCCTCAGCAAGGTATATTACGGTCATAATGAAATGGGGCGGTTCTGTCCGGCTAAAACGGCCCTTCACGACGCCGTCGAAGCAGGACACCTAGCGATCGTCGATCTTCTTCTCTCCCACCCAAAGATTGATGTGAATATCCGTGATTCATATCAACAAACCCCGTATTTGTACGCAGTTCACAAAGCCAAAGAACATCCGAATGATGAGATAAAAGCCAAGATTGTGGCGCGTTTGAAGGGGGTTCCAGGAATTCAGACAGACTTTCCCCCGTCTTGTACGTGGCGAGACACGCACCCTGCCCTGTATCCGGGTCCCTTCAACCTTCGGCAGGACCCCGTGGAAGTGTGGGGGCTTTTGAAGCAACACGGCCTTCTCCGTTCAGAATACGGGTCACGTGAGGTAATAGCCTTTCAGTTAGAATCCAGGGAGGCAACTCTCAGCAAGAGCCTTGCTCGCTATTTATCACCGGAGGCCGAAGGGGAAGTGTACCGGGCCATGAAGACAATGGATGTGAAGCAGTTTCGGCAACTCTTGGCGACATCCTATTCGGTGAACGACCTTGTGATGGTGGTCAAGCAAAGTTACCGTAGATGGGATTTTTGTTACGGACAAACGGCCTTGACATGGGGATGTTCTCACAACAAAGTGGAAAAGGTGCGTCATTTGCTTCAGCATCGTCTTATCAACGTCAAACAACCGGGAAGTATGATTTCCCCCAATACCTTTTCAGATATGATGTTTGAGACACCAAATACGACGTTTCCCCTTATGGCGGCGGCAAAACACATTGCCATCGTGAACCTCCTCCTCGCAAACCCTGATATTGACGTAAACCAGAAGGATGTGTATCGAAGAACGGCACTCTTTCAAGCCTGCGAATTTGGATCTGAACAAGTCGTAAAACGACTGTTGGAAATCAAGGACATCGATGTGAATTGTATTGATTACAAAAATAATTCAGCTCTTTCGTTGGCAGCCGAACACGGACATTTAATGTGTGTCAAGCATTTGGTCAAGTATCCCTCCCTTGATCCTGTTCGTATACCCTACGCGATTCTTAAAGCATCAAACAAAGGCTTTTCCGATATTGTGCGACTGCTCTTCCATGCGTTAAAGGCGACCCAACGCACACATCGTTGTATCTTGAATCGGGCACTCAAAGAGGCATACACAGGAGGTCATCTTCCATTAGTGCGATACTTGTCGTCACAAGGGGCGGTCATATCGAAGAACGTATACCGGACGTTTCATAATGAGGATACAACGGATATTCGACAACCCTTTTTAGAATCTGTGCTTCTAGAAGCCTGTCAAAAAGGTACCTTGGACCTGGTCATCCATCTGTTGGAAACGGCTCTTCCCAATGCTAACCGAACAACGGCTCTTTCCACCGCCATCGAATTCGGAAGCGTAGATGTTGTTGCCTATCTTTCCAAGGCTAGCGTACCCAAGGCGTGGGAAAACGTTGTTCAACACAAGCAACCAAGTGACGCGCAACGGTATTTGGAATACATTGACATCAATGCTCAGGACGAGGAGGGGAAAACGATTCTGATGAGCGCGTGCCAACACCAAAGCAGAGAGTTTGTTCAATGGATATTGACGATTCCTACCGTAAATCTATCTCTCCAAGACAAGAAGGGACATACAGCCTTACACTATGTTCCCAACAGAGACAGTGATGCTTCAATAGACATCCTGGCGACGATTCATGAGAGACTGCGGGAGCAGTTGAAACGTGAACTGTTGGGTCTCACAGAACTTTGTTTGTTTGCCGGTACTAGCGTGGCTTCTCGGCTTCCGCAACTTCCATCAGATGTAGAACGATTTGTTATCGCACCGTATCTATTTTTACCAAAGACAGACGATATTCCAAAAAGAGTCGTAAAGA
>Ga0114962_10001868_pt1 | contig 17955 bp, 22 predicted proteins | sample C_130820_MF_Meta_FD_87017 | JGI IMG/M metagenome (GOLD analysis project Ga0114962, IMG submission 87017) | Freshwater microbial communities from Lake Croche, Canada to study carbon cycling - C_130820_MF_MetaG | ecosystem: Environmental > Aquatic > Freshwater > Lake | place: Lake Croche, Canada...
ATGCCTGCGAGGTCGGTCCAGCGGTTGGGGAGCATCATGCCGCGCCGCATCCACACCGCCAGCAGCGAGCCGATGGCGAAATCGTCGATCATTTTCAAAGGATTCAAATTGATGCAGGGAGCCTTTCCTTCCTCGATCAGATACCGGGACAGCGGTGATATGCAGACCAGCAGCGGCAAGGCGGTCGTCATCCATCGTCCGGGGCAGAGCAGGATCACCAGTGGCCAGAAAATGTAATACTGCTGTTCAATCGCGAGCGTCCAGAAATGCGAAACGCTGTCGGGCCAGTAATCAAGCTTCTGGATGAGAAAGTTCTGCGTGTTGGTCAGCCAGTAGAGCGGATGATGAAGAATCGCCTCGCTCCCGCAGAGGGCGGCAACGGCAAGCGCCGCATAGTAGGCGGGGTAGATCCGCTTCAGCCTCTTGATGTGGAATTTTTTCAGGATGGCACCGGTCGACATGCGGTCTCTTTCGTGCAGCAGGCCGCGGGTCATCAGAAATCCGCTGAGCACGAAAAAGAAAAACAATCCTGCTTCGGTCGGAAAGCCCATTCGCCAGGATGCCGGCAACCAGTGGTGATAGACCACCCCGAACATCGCCAGCGCCCGCAGGCTGTCCAATTGCGGCATATGATTCCTGGCATCGCTCACGCCGGAAGCCTGACAACAATTTCCGCGCTGACAAGCCGTGCTTTGCCCGTGGATTTTTTTATTGCTAGGAAATTGCTTTCCCGGTGAAGGCCGTTGAAAGAGCCGGTGGCCGGACCGGTGGGCGGGGAAAAGGGGGTTGTCCGCCGCTCCTTGGGCGCGCTCTTGGCACGGAGGGGCGATCTCCGGTCGCCCAGCCCATGAGATGACTATGAAGAGCGGTTTCCGCTACCTCATTGGCTTGCCATGGGCACGGCGGACATGTTCCACCGCTCCTTGGGTTTTCGGCCCCGGATTTGTGGAGAGAACCGCCTGCAGCGGCAGCGGCGAGAGCCCCACCCCGTGGCGTTTCGGCGATCGTGGCGTGCCATGGCCACTGTTGGCTACGGCATGAAATGGAAATCCGCTGGACGGATGGAGGCAGGAGTATGGCCGGAGCTTCCATTCTCCCGCTGGAGGATATCTGAAAACTTGAAGAATGGGGACAGAAGCGTCCCGTCCTCCTAGCGGCGGTTTCTGCGGAAGGCGAGGCCGAGCAGGCCGGTGGCGGTCATGATGAGCGCGGAGGGCTCTGGGACCACCTTGGTGACCATCATGGCCTGCACATAGGGATTGGTGTCCGTGTAGCCGGGTTCTGCTCCATCGGTGAGAGCGATTTGGATTTGGTTGTCCGGCGCGACGATCTGGAAGCGATAGACCAGAGGACGCTTTTCGGCGGTGATATCCAGAGCGAGGTTGTCCAGGTAAAGAGAGCCTTCCACATTGACGTCGAAAGTCCGTGCACTGATGGCATTGGCGAAGAGGAGGTCGATGGAGTAGGTGGCACCGGGGGTGACGGAGATGGTGATGGTGGGATACGAGTGGATGCCGAAATTGGTGAGGCTGTTTGCGGCGGCACCGGTGCCTGGCGTGCCGAAATAGATGTTCGAGTAGTTATAAGCGCCGACGCTGGTGGAGGAATCTGCCGGAGTGCCCGTCCAGGCGATGCCATTGGTGGCACCGGTGGAGTCGTGGGTCATGTTGATGCCATACCAAGTGACAGAGGTGGCTGAGCCGAAGTTAGCACCACGGCTGGTTTCGTCTGCATTGTTCCCAAAAGTGTCGAACAGGTAACCGGGATCGTCATAGACAGCTCCATGATAAATGGTGGTGGCGCCGAGGGGGGCGGCGCCGGTCAACAAGGCGGTAAGAATCAATATGCTTTTGGCGGGTAAAATGGAGGTAAAGTTCACGGCTGCGAGATTTTATTTCGGGATAGGGAGCTTTGTCAATAAAATTCGCGAAAAATCTGGCGATCTTGAAACTTTATTTTTCCCTTTGCTAGCTGGCTGCTAGGAAATTGCTTTCCCGGTGAAGACCGTTGAAAGAGCCGGTGGCCGGACCGGTGGGCGGGGAAAAGGGGGTGATTTCAGACTTCACCGCCGCCCGTAGCTGAACGTCGGCACCCCACCATGTCCCTTGCCATTTGGCGGGCGCATGCCCCGGTATGGGTGCCGGAGCCACAGACGAAACGTGCGTTCGTCTTTGCCCTGCTCACGAGCCTCTTGGACGGCCAGGGCGAAGTCAGGCATTGAGCGAACCCACCTCCAAAACGTCTGGCGATGGACGCTGGCCACCTCCGCCGCCTCGCGCACCAGGCAGCCCTCGGCCAGCTTTGTCACGATCAAGTGGTGCCGCCAAGTCATGAGCCAATTGTCTCTCAAGCCGTCTTCCAGCGCAAACCGAGTGGCTCGGGTAGCTAGAAGTGACGGGCGGCAAACGCCCGGCCGGAATGGGACTTGAGGTATTTTTCAAACGCGGTGGCTTTCGACTTGTCGTGGAAGGCTAGCGCAACCTCGATTTGCCAGGGAGCACCGTCACGAGTGCTGGGAACCCCGTTCCCGTTGTGCTTGGCAAGCCGCTCCTGCAAATCGTGGGTGATCCCGGTGTAGTGACGCAGAGGGTCGGCCAGCGAACTGAGTTCATAGACGTAGGTGAACATTGGCTGCTGGATAGGTGGTTGGCTTGCAGGCTCCGTTTGTCGCTGCGCTCCAAACGAGCGACTCGAGCTGGCTTGCCCGGGCGTAGATTGGAGCGCACGGTTGGGATGGTTCGGCCCGGGCTTCGTGCGCCTAGCGGCGCGCTGCGCCGGGGCAGGCTTTGTTTATCGCTGCGCGCCAAACGAAGCCTGGCGGAGGGGGTGGGATTCGAACCCACGGGACCCTTACGAGCCCTCCAGTTTTCAAGACTGGCGCAATCGACCACTCTACCACCCCTCCGAGGCATCAGGCGCGGCGAGATATCGCCGGAGCCGGGGCGGAAATCAAGCAAATCCATCGGCGCAGCCATAAAATGCGGATTTTGTGCTTAGCAGGGGCCGGCGGATGCGCTACACATCGGCCATGGAAGAACCGACACGCGATCATGGCCCGCAACCGCTGGACCAATGGATGACCCAGTGGCAGCTGACCAATCACGATTTGGTGGGGGCCTCGACGGAGCAATTGAACCACAAACAAGTGCAAAAGGCCCGCAGCGGACGGCAATTGACGCTGCACCTGATGCAAAAGGTGACGCGGGCACTCAACGCCGCAGTTTGCGCGCGATTGGCGAAGGAGGCGCGACCGGGGTTCATTGAATACCAGCACCGCCAGTTGTTCAACTACGCCAAAAACCACGCTCCGGCATGGGTGGATCCCAACGCGGCGCTGCTGCCTGCCGCAACTTGAACCTCCCCACTACCTTGGCCCGGATGCGGCATGTTAGGGAGCGACGACCTTACTGTCGTCGTGCGGAAGCAACGCCGATGAACCGAGCCTTCGGCACTTATTCATGGTCCGCTCTTCCGCTACCACCACACGAATGTGGTGGCTCCTTAGCCCAAGCTACTCCCATTTTCCTTTCCAGGATGAATTGCCCGGCACCCCGATGGATCTAACCGAATCGCAAGCGCTGCTGCCACCCCGTCCGACGGCACTGGCACAAGGTCTGATGCGGGAGGTCATCAGGACGGGCGATCTGGTGATCGACGCGACAGCGGGCAACGGCCATGACACGCTGTTTCTAGCGGAATGCGTGGGAGCGGGCGGCCGGGTGCTTGCGTTTGATGTGCAAGCCGCAGCCATTGCCGCTGCACGGGCGCGGGTGACGGCAGCCGGTTTGGCCGAGCGGGTGGAATTTTTTCAGGAAAGTCATGCCTTGATGGATACTCACGCCGCACCTGGCACGGTCGCGGCAGTGATGTTTAACCTCGGCTACCTGCCCGGTGAGGACCATCGGCTCATGACCCAGGCCACCACCACCCTGCAGGGGCTGGATTGCGCCGCGGCTTTGCTCAAAGCCGGCGGCGGGCTGGCGGTGGTCTGCTATCCCGGTCATCCCGGCGGTGAGGAGGAGTCTGCGGCAGTGGAACAATGGTTTGCGGCACTCGCCGCACAGCGCTGGCAGATCGCCCGCTACGGCGCCTTTGCCACCCGCCGACCCGCACCGTTCCTGCTGCTGGGATGCCGCCCAGCTTCTGAACTCAGTTAACAACCTCAAAAGCACCACTGGGTCGAGCAAGTTCAATTCCCTTAAATTGCGGGCAAGCTCAAGGTTTCATGTGGGGATTAGGCGTGACGAATTTTACCACTGAGGTACTGATTACCACTGAAAGCACTGAAATATTTGTCAATTTATTCTCAGTGTGATCAGTGGTAATCAGTACTTCAGTGGTTTCTTTGCCACGAATTAGGGTAATCCAACTTGCTCACCCCTTTGTCAAAAACGAGGTCGTTAACTGAATTCTGAGCTTAGCCCTGGAGCGCCGCTCTATCCGGCCGCGGCTTCTTCCAACAAGCGCGCAGCATCGCTGATGAGGGTCGTGATCGGCAAGCCGCTGGAGCTGAGCTCGAACACCCGATCGAAGGCCAGGGAATCGCGCGCTGCCGAATCGGCCCGGCCGCAAAATGCCCAGACCGGTTTACCATGCAAGCGGGCCAGGCGGGCAACCCCGAGCGGGCCTTTGCCGGCCAGCGTTTGCGCATCGAGACTCCCCTCGCCGGTCACGACCCAATCGCTCTCCGCTACCCGTTGCGCCAAGCCGGTTAGACCCGCCAACAGATCGAATCCTGGCAGCAAAGTGGCCGCAGCGAAATGCAGCAAACCGAAGCCCAAGCCGCCGGCCGCACCGGATCCCGGACGTGTTGCCGCAGCCTCGCCGCCAGCGACGTTGACCAATGCCTCCAGTGCCGCCTCCAATACCGGAATGCTGGACTCATCCGCCCCTTTCTGTGGTCCGAAAACCCGGGTGGTGCCGGCAGCACCTAACAACGGACTGACCACATCGCAGGCCACCGTCACCGGAGGCAGGACCATGCGCTTGGAAACATCGATGCGTGCGAGCCGGCCACTCCAAGTGCCGGGCGAAGGGGCCAGCGGCAGGCCATCCGAATCGAGGAAGCGCACGCCGAGAGCGGCGGCCATACCGGCACCGCCATCGTTGGTGGCGCTGCCGCCGATGCCGAGGATGAGGCGCGTGGCCCGGGTGTGTTCTACCGCATGGCGCATCAATTCGCCGGTGCCAAAGGTATTGGCTAGCAGAACGTCGCGAGCGTCATCCGCGATGCGCCAAAGGCCGGAAGCGGCCGCCATTTCGATGACTGCGAGCAGGCCCGCGGGGCTATCAACCGCGAGATAGCTGGCCCGGATTGCACGACCGAGCGCATCATGGCAGGGAGCTTCGATCCAGCGGCCGCGCAACGGGCCCGCGAGGGCGGCGGCGAACCCATCACCGCCGTCGGCGATGGGGCATGATTCGATGAGTGCCTCCGGCCAACGCCGGGCCAGGCCACGGGCAATGGCGGAGCAGGCCTCAGGAGCGGAAAGTGAGCCCTTGAACTTGTCGCAGGCCACCAGGATTTTGCGAATCTTTTTCATGTGGAAAATGCAAGCACGCCATCCTTACTCCACCCAGGGTTTACAGCAAGCCGGATTCAAGCTGCAGACTCACTTGAAGATTTATCGCAGAGTCGATAGAGTCGAGCGCAACGGGCCGCTTGCCCCCATCCCCTTGCCCCCCTCTCGTTAAGCCGGACTCGCGTTGGCTACAGCAGTTGAGATGAGATCTGCGCGAAAGGAAAATAATAAACATTTCCAGATTATTTTGCTCGCCAAAGCAAGTCAAATGAACTAATCGAAGACGCGTAGCGCCAAATACCCCGCCCGCCATGCCAGCCACCAGCGACCACACCCACCACATTAAGATGCGAACGACCCAACTGGAAATGCCGACGCGGCCAGGCCCTGCGGTGATGGAGGATTATGATTCGAAGCTGCAAGCGGCGCAAGATGAACTCGAGCGCATCCAGGTGCAACGCGAAGAACTGGAACAAAAGAAACGCGTGCTGGAAGAACTCACCGCCCGCAAGCGCAGTTTTTTGACCCAGCAAGTGGAACTCTCGGAAAAACTCAGCTCGGCGGTGACCCTCATCGAGCGCGAGCTCTATGAAATCCGCCAAGAGAGCGAAGACCTGGAACAATGCCGGGTATGCTTCGTTTCCCACTTGGACAAGCTCGACAAGATCAATCCGGAAAGCTGGACCCGCGACAACCTCTCCGACAAACTCGAGCGTTCGGTCATGGCCGTGGACATCGCCAGCGACGAATACGATCAGGCAGCCAGCCACTTTGAAGGTGGCCGCAGCGGGGCGATTTTCGGCCGCGCGGCAAAGCGCGGCCGCAGCCGTAGCCAGACGGCCCAGCATTCGGACTTTCTGCTCAACCTGCGCAATGGCCTGGCCTTCAACCTACCGGTGTGCGTCCTGGGTAGCGCCGCGCTCGTCATCTATCTGCTCAAGTAGACCCCACCAGCCATGAGTTCACCCACCCTGCTGCAAGAGGAACTCGAACTGCAACATTGCGAGCAAGAAGCCCTGCGCCTAGCCAAGGAATTGGAGGCGGCCCGCGAGCTACCCCAACGCATCGCCCGCGAAAAACTCGATCGCGACAATACCATGCCCCCGCTCGATCGGGTCAGCGAAATCTCGCGCATCAAACGCTATGAGGAAGATGTGGCCACCCGCGCCGCAGTCACCAATGTGCTCAAGGCCCAAACCCGCAGCGTGTTGCTGCTGCTCACCCTGACGGCCGCCGCCGCCGCCCTCATCGCCTGGGGCTTGCGCCTGATGCACGGCTGAGGCCAGCGGGGTCAGTCCCGCTTTTCGAGCATGCGGGCGCGACTCTAACCAGGGAATGGGGGCCGCGCAAGCCCCCGAGGGGGCGCCTGGAAGACCGGGGGATTGAGTGCAGCTGAGGTGGAGTCATAAATGCATACTTGCATACTTGCATATTAACAGGTGGTGAATCCGGCTTAGGGTATGGGACATGAAAACCACCCTCGACATACCGGACGACATCTACCGTTGGGCGAAGGAGCCTGCGGCACAGCAAGCCACCAAGCTCAAGAGTCTGTGCAAGCCTTGGAAAAAATGCTCCGTGAGCCTGTGGTGGCACCTCAGCCCGGCCGGCACACGAAGACCCATCTAGCTCGCTTGCCCAAATGGATGCAGCAAAGCGCCGGCATGGCACAGGGCAAACTCATCACCGACGCCCACCTTGAGGAGTTGCGTGGGGAGCCGTTATGAAATCCCGCATTCTGTTGGATACAAACGTCATTCTTGACCTTCTCACCTTGGACGAGACTTGGTTTGACGGGTCGGCGCAAGCCATTGCAGCGCAACAAAGAACCCGCTTCCTGGTTCTCAGTCCGGGGGTATGCGCGGAAATTTCACGGGCTTTGGACTACGATTGGGCCAAGCTTGATGGGTGGCGTCGAGCGGCGAGCATGGAGCTCGAAACCATCCCCTTTGAGGCCAGTGTTCTGGCTGCCAGAGCCCATGCCCAATACCGGAGAACCGGCGGCCAACGCATCGCCACGCTACCTGAATTCTTCATCGGTGCCCATGCGCTTTTCGCTGGCCACGCACTGCTCACCCGCGATGCCACCCGTTACAAAACCTATTTTCCAAAACTCAAAATCATCAGTCCTTAGTCAATGAGACCTGCCAGCGGGGTCAGTCCCGCTTTTCGAGCATTCGGGAAGCGCCTGCGCGGGGTCATGCTCGAAAAGCGGGACTGACCCCATTGAGGCGCTGGTCCAACTCCGGCCATTGCTGGCGGCTGACGATGTAGCCCTTGCAGTTGGCGGCGCCGCACAAGCAGGGATGGTCGGCGTAGCAATCGACGTCGAAGCCGTAATCGAACGTGAGTTCGTCGCCGGGCTGGATATTCTGCAAGGCATGGATGATGATTTTGCGGCCGACGATCCAAGCCTCGCAATTTGGATTGCACGAATGATTGATGAGGCGGGCAGTGTTCCACGGGAAATTTCCATCGATGTCATAGCGCTTCGACAGCGTGAAGATATACACCGCCGCATCGCCGGTCTTGAGGGACTTGGCGTGAAGGCGGGTGCCGCGGCGCTGGCTTTCGCGCTTGTCGATGCGCTCGCCCAAATACTCGATGATGGGCGCATCCTTGGCAATGCAAGCGGTGGCATATACGCCACGGCCGTGGATATCCGACCCGCGCACTTCGCACAGGGCACTTTGCCCGCGCTGCCACAATCGCAAGAGCTTGCGGTGCAGGATTTGTTCTTCCGACTCAACTTTGATTTTTACAGCCATGATAACAAACTCAACGGGATTGAGCGGCTTTGCGCTCTTCGATGGGCGGCAGTTCCAGATCGCGCGGCAAGGTCAGGTAAAGCCTGCGCAAGGTGTTCAAGGTCAGCCCCGTGCCATCAATAAAAGTCCAATCGTTTTGCGCCTTATCAGAGACGGCCACTTGGAAGCCAAGCTTCTCGATGACCACCGGCCTGGGATCGCCCGGGAGGAGCAAGCGGTATTTGGTTAGTGTCGGCACCAATACCAGCCACTTGGTGAAAATTTCCATCTCGATCGGCTCGCCCTTGACCACCTCGACCTTGGTGCTAGGCCCGACTTCAAAGGCGCGCGGCGCCCCTTGATGAACGGAGGAAATGATGCTGACCCCTTGCTGGGTCATGCGCTTGGACGTTGCTTCAATCTGCTTGAGCACTTCTGCCATGCCGCCCGGGGTTTGGTTCGCCAAGCGCAGCTTCCACAACGGATTCATCCGCTCGATGGCCATCGCGTAATGGCCGCGCGTCACCTCACTGCCGAGTTTATCCACCGCCGCCACGGCCGCCGCTACCACCGCAGCCGGCACGGTCACCGCTGCGGTCGGCGACCCGGAAACCGCTCGCGCCGGGGCCGCCGCGCCGCCTTTCTGAGCCACGGCCACCCCGCACAAGCAGGTTCCGAGCGATACTATCCACAAGCCATACAGCGTTTTCACGCCCGCTTAAATGCCCTCTCGCGGCTGATCCGTCAAGCCTGCAGCTTTTCCGCTTGGATTTCTTGGTCCGGCTTGCTACTGCTCCTTCCCCCATGGCTAAACAGGCACAAGCACTCGGCAAAGGACTCGCAGCCCTCATTCGCAAACACCCCAGCGCTCCGGCGGCGGACGGGGTCATTTCCGCAGAGGATTTGCAACGGGTGCGCGACGTGCCACACCACCTGGTGGTGCCCAGCCCCTTGCAACCTCGCACCCAATTTTTCGAGGCGCCGCTCGACGACCTCGTCGAATCCATCCGCCAACACGGCATCATCCAGCCACTCATTGTCCGGCCGGTCAACGGGACCTACGAGCTCATTGCCGGCGAGCGCCGCTGGCGTGCCGCCCACAAACTCGGCCTGGCCACGGTGCCGGTGATCGAACGCGAGGCGTCCGACCGCGATGTGCTGGAAATGGCCCTCATCGAAAACATCCAACGCGAAGACCTCAATCCGATGGAAGAGGCCGCCGGCTACGTCCGCCTCGCCAAGGAATACTTCCTCAAGCAGGAGGAAATCGCCACCCGCGTAGGCAAAAATCGTGCCAGCGTGGCCAATGCCATGCGCTTGCTCGACCTCCACCCTGACATCCAGATCATGGTGGCAAAAAAAAGCCTCTCCGTCGGCCACGCCAAAGTGGTGCTTTCCCTCAAGGATCAGGAAGCCCAACTGCTCGCCTCTAACCAAGTCCTGCGCCGCCAACTCACCGTGCGCGCCACCGAGAAATTCGTCCAATCCCTGCTCGCTGCGTCCGACGCCCTGGCCGGCGATGCCGGAGAATCGAAAAAAGCCCTCGCCCTGCGCGAGGCCGATATTCAGGTCCGCGCCGTCACCAACCGCCTGCGCGCCCATCTCGCCACCCACGTCGCCATCCAGCATTCGCCTAAAAAAGGCCGCATCGAAATCGAGTACTACGGCAACGACGACCTCCAGCGTCTCCTCGAATTGCTAGGCCTGCCCGCCAGCGACTGAACCGGCTGTGAGCCCTGCGCATCAAGCTAGGGATTATTGGGGATGGTTCGTGACAAATTTTACAACTGAAGTACGGATTGCGACGATTTACCAACCCATCCCGCTAGCATCGCCCCTCTCAAAGTCTTCACCCGTATAAGCCATGGTTCCTAACTGCGGCATTTAGAATACAATTCCAGCAAAATTAAAATTTGCCATGGTGCCAAGCGTGGGCTAAAAGCCTCGCCGAGATGATGAGTCGGCCATTCCAACACAACTTGCGGCGCATCTGCGTGCCCTTGGTTTGGCTAGCCATCATCCAGGTTTTGGTGGTGACAATGCTCGCCTCGTCGCCGGAATTGCACGGGTATTTCCATCTATCCTCGCACGAGTCCGACCACCAATGTCTCGTTACCGATTTCAAGTCGGGACTCATCGAGCAACCGCTTGTGGCGCCAATCAGCGCAACGCACCTTGCAGCGCTCGACTACGAAATCGTCGCAATGGCAGCAGATGCGCGGCATTCACTGGCCGAGCATTTGTGCGGGAGTTTGCTCGAGCATGGGCCACCGCGACTTCTCTGAAAGGTCGAAGCAGCAGGCCGGACCCCGTTGGTTCCGGCTCTCTATCTGAATGACGCGTGCAACCCACGGCATTCACCCATTTAATCAGTCACTCTCATGTTCATACAACTTGCCAAAACCATAACCATTTTTCTAACAATACTTTTCATTTCCATTCGTCTTCAAGCCGCTGAGCCTGGCGCTCCAGCTATCAGCAGCGCAGAGATTCACCAGCAACTCCTCGGGATGCAGCAAAGCATCCAGGACATGCAAACCCGCCACCAAGCGGAGCTCGACGCCCTCAAAAAACAAATCGCCGAGCAGCAAACGCTCATCGACTCGCTAAAGCCAGCTACGCCTGCAGCCGCGACTAACAAGGCCGCCACCCCGGACCCGGCACCGGCATTTCCCACCACCGATCCATCACTCGTGCCGGGCGCTGCGGGCGCACTGCCGCCTGCCAAGCAAGCAGTGGCCACGCCCGAGGCCGCAGCCAATTTAATTCCCACCACCGATGCCACAGTCGTGGCTAGCGGCCCCTCGGCCGGATTGCTGCCGTCAGGGGGGCTGATCGGTGGGGCTGCGGCCAAAGGCAGCTATCTGAACATTTCATTCGACGCGATGGTGGCGGGCGCGGCATCCACCGATCCCAAACTCAGCTCGCTTGAAGTCGGCGACCACGATCCGCAGCAACGCGGATTCAATGCCCGAAACGTCGAACTTGCCTTGGATGGTGCGGTGGACCCGTTCTTCGAAGGCTTCGCAAATATCGTCTTCAAGCTCGACAACCATAACCAAACCCAGGTCGAAGTGGAGGAGGCCTTCGGCCAAACCACTACCCTACCTTATGGTCTGCAGATGAAAGCCGGGCAATTTTTCACGCAGTTCGGCCGCATCAACCCAATTCATCCGCACGGCTGGGATTTTGTCGATGCGCCTCTGGTCCAAGGACTGCTGCTCGGGCCTGACGGACTGCGCGGCGTCGGTGCCCAACTCGCCTGGGTCATCCCGCTGCCGTTTTACGCCCAGGCGATTGTGGCGCTGCAAAACGGCCAGGGCGGCACCGGCTATTCGTTCCGCAACCCCGGCGATAGCGGCACATTCTTCCAACGACCGACGATTGACCGCCAGACCGATGGCATTACGGATCTAGTAATCACGCCACGCCTCGAAGCCTCGGTCGATCTAACATCCACGCAGACGCTTCTCGGCGGCGTGTCGGCAGCCTTAGGGCCCAATGACACTGGCTACCGCAGTGCGACCCAAATCTATGGCGTGGATTTATTTTACAAGTGGAAGCCGGCCGATGCAGAAGGCGGTTGGCCTTATGTGAAATGGCAGAGCGAGGCGATGGTCCGCCGGTTTGAGGCCGGACAAGGGCTCGATAACATCTATCCGGTTGGCGAAACCTTCCGTGATTGGGGCGTTTATTCGCAAGTCTTGTGGGGCTTCTACAAGGGCTGGGCCGCCGGCCTGCGCGGGGATTACATGCACATGCAGACATCCGACGTGACCAACGATGCGCAGCGCCAGAGCCGCAGCCGCATCTCCACCGATCTGACCTGGTATCCCTCGGAGTTCTCCAAGTTCCGCCTGCAATACAATTATGATATGCTTCGATCCAACGCCTTCCTGCCAAGCCGCGACGAAAACTCAGTCTTCCTGATGTATGAAATCGCCCTCGGCGCCCACGGCGCACACAAATTCTAATTCCTCTAACTAACAAAATACCCCTATGAGATCCCATATTGCAATCCTGCTCGCCGTCTGCGCGGCCCTCACCGGCACCGCGCGAGCCAAACTCAACGTGGTGGCCACGCTAGCTGATTACGCGGCCATCGCCCGCGAAATTGGTGGCGACCACGTGGACATCACCTCGATGGCGAAGCCGACCGAAGATCCGCACTTTGTGGATGCCCGGCCGAGCTTTGTCGTCAAACTGCGCAGCGCCGATATCCTCATTGAGGGCGGCGCGGAATTGGAAGTCGGCTGGCTGCCTCCATTGCTCCAAACCGCGCGCAACTCGAAACTTGAATCCGGCGCAGTCGGCCGCGTCCAAGCATCCGAAGGCATCCGCCTGCTCGATGTGCCCGCCACCCTCAGCCGCGCAGCTGGCGACGTCCATGCCTCTGGCAATCCGCATTTCATGGTTGATCCAATCATCGCCAAAGCCGTCGCCGCACACATCGCACGCGCCTTCAGCGCCGCTGATCCGGCCAACGCCGAAAGCTACACCGCCAATGCCAAAAAATTTGAGGCCACCATTGATGCCAAGCTCCAGGAATGGGGCAAGGCGCTGCTGCCATTCCGCGGCCAGCACCTCGCTGCGTATCATGACGACTGGCTGTACTTCGCCCGCCGCTTCGGCTTCGACATCGATGTGTTTCTCGAGCCCAAACCTGGCGTGCCGCCGTCGCCAGCGCATCTGGCCGAAGTCATTGGCCGCATCAAGGCCGAAAAAATCAAGGCCATCATCGTCGAGCCCTATCACAACCGCAAAATTGCCACCAAGGTGGCTACCTCCACCGGAGCCCACGTGGTGGATGCGGCGCAGTACCCGGACGGCTTGCCCGACACCGCGACCTATGTCGAGTTGATCGACGTGCTGATCACCCGCCTCACCACAGCCCTCAAAGACTAACACTATGTGGGACGTAATGATGTGGCCGATACTGGCCTGCGTGTTGTTGCCCGGTCTGCTGGTCTATCTAGGACTGCATGTGGTCCGCCGCGGGATTATTTTCATTGATATCGCGATGGCGCAAATGGCGTCGCTGGGCGTGTGTTTCGCCGTGATGAAACACATGGACCCGGACAGCCCCATGACGTTCTGGATCTCGTTAGGGTTCACCTTGTTGGCCGCCGCCTTGTTTGCTTTCACCGGCAAGCGCAACGGCGAGGTGCCACAAGAGGCCATCATCGGCATCGCCTATGTGGTGGCCGCCGCCGCGTCGGTGATCCTGTTAAGTTATTCGACGGAAGGCGACGAGCAGATCAAGAACATGTTGATCGGCAACATTCTGCTGGTGACCAAAGAGGAAATCTTCCGCACGCTCGGGTTATTTGTCGGCGTGGGCCTGTTCCACTGGTTCCTGCGCAAACCTTTCCTCATGCTGTCCTTCGCCCCGGCCCAAGCCGCCGCCAGCGGCATGCGCGTGAAGTTATGGGATTTCCTGTTTTACGCCACCTTTGGACTGGTGGTCACCAGCTTCGTGCAAATCGTCGGCGTGCTGCTGGTCTTCACCTATCTGATTGTACCGGCCGTCTGCGGCATTCTCACCGCGCGGCGCTTCGGTGCCCGCTTGGCCATCGGCATCGTGCTCTCACTCATCGGTGGCGTCACCGGGCTGATCTTATCCTTTTACGAGGACCTGCCGTCTGGTGCTGCCATCGTGTGCGTGTTCGGTGCCTTGCTGGTGCTCGCGGCCGGCGTCGGGATGGTCGTCAGACCGAAGGCCGGCGGGAGGCGTGATGTTAGGTAGTCATGTGGGCTGGATTGTAGCGGCGCGCTGTGAGCGCCGATGCGGATGAGTTACGCCTATCGAACAACTCTGATTCAGCGGCAAATCCTGGACAGCGGTGGTCATAGACACGCCGCTACAATACGGCAAATCAGTGACGTCGTTGCTCCCTAACTGGCAGCATCAGAGCCAAGGTACGGCTTGGCCAGCGCTGAGTAATCCAAGCCGCCGAGGCCGTCGCCACATAACTCAGTCATGCGTTGGGACACCGCCGCGATGGCGGGAGTATCCAGCCCCACCTGCGCCGCGAGATCCAGCGCATAAACACTGTCCTTGCGCATGTTGTCCAACGAAAAATGTGCCTCAAACTCACCCACCGCCATCGTCGGCAACTTGAATTTTGCTAGTGGCGAACCACAGAAATTTTCCGCCACCGCCTGGGTGAACAACTCCGCCGCCACCCCGTGCCGCGTCGCAATGGCCAATGCCTCCGCCAGTGCCTGCAGGGTACACGCGGAAATCAAATTGGTGGCCAGCTTCACCACCGTGGCCGCCCCCACCCCACCGCAGGGCAGCAACTCCCTGCCGGTGGCCCGCAGATAGGGTGTGACCACCCTAACCAATCCATCATCGCCGCCGGCATAATACACCAACTGTCCGCTGGCTGCGGCCAGCTTGCTGCCGGTGAATGGTGCATCCAGAAACCGGCAGCCGCGCTGTGCGCACAAGGCATCTAGCCAATGCGTCGTGGCTAGGTCCACCGTTGCGTGATTCAATACGATCTGGCCCTCGCGCAAGGCGGGTGCCAGCCGTTCCATCACCGCGCGCAAGGCCGGCGCATCTTTCAGATAGATTGAAATCACCTCGGCATCGGCTACTGCCGCTTCCGGCGTGGGAGCTTCGCCGGGCAAGCCTTTGGGCGTGCGGTTCCAGCATGCCACCTGCCAACCGGCTGAAGCCAGTTGGGCAGCAACCCGCGATCCGATAATGCCCAGGCCCAACACCGCGGCGCGGCCGGATTCAAGTGGCATCGTGGCGCGGGCATCCTGCCCGTACGCTTGGATACCGGGCAGGATGCCCGGTCCACCTGCCGACGCTGCGAGGTCTACTGGCAATGAGTTCATTGTTGGCGTTGGAGTGCGAATTTCACTAGATTGCCGGCTTGCTTGCGGATGTCGGCAAGCTGCGCCTTGGTCGGCTCCTTGCCATCTTCCAGCACCATTTCATTGCGCAGGCCCGCTAGAATGTCGCGCATGGCCAGGTAATTCGCCCGCTCGGAAATGCGCGGCTCCAAGCCCGCCACCGACTCGGTGTAGTAGTCGGCTATATCTTCGCGCATCAGCTTGCGTGCCCGCTCCGCAGAAAATTGTTTGTCCACTGCCGCAGCAGCAACCTCCAGCGCGCGAATCCAGCCACCCAGCGAAATCAAATGCGCTAGGTCAGCATCCTTCAGGGTCACCAATTCAATCTCCACATCCTTTTGGGTCGCGCGCAGTTCGGTCTTCAATTGCTCGACATTGCCCTTCTTGGCACTTTCTAACAAACTAGCGGAATGCCGGTTGACCCGCTCTCCGGCGCCCAGCGCCTTGCCGTAGCGCGTCAGATCTTTGGCCAGCCCCTCGACTTTTTCCATCTGCCCGGACTGCACCACTAAAAACCCGTCGGCAATGAGAAACCCCAGCTCGATGGCTAGATCCGCCCGATCCAAGGGCATGCGAGCCGGCATCTTGCGCTCCACATCGGCCATCGGTATGGGCATCAGGAATTGCAGGGTGTCGAACAACTTGGCTATCGACGGCGCGGTGAATTCATTGACCGCGAGCTCCTCGAGTCGATGCGGATCATCCAGCAAATCTTCGGGCACCTCCGCCTTGTCAGATTTATCCGCCTTATCCGCCTTATCCGCCTGGGTCACTTCCGGCCGCGACTTATCCACCGGCTTGGCCGTGGCGCTGCTCTCAGCCGCAGAGAGCGGCAAACACAGGGCGACGAGACCCGCCGCAATTCCGAGTAGAGTTTGTTTCACGGCGCGAGTATGTCACCGGCCAATCCGCCGCGCAACCCCGCAATTGCCTGCAGAAGACACAAGACTGCAAGACACAAGAGAAGAGTAGATGTAGACGCGCTTCGCTCTTTTATCTTGTCTTGCCGTCTTGTGTCTTGTCGTCTGAGGCGCAGCCTCTCTAAAATCCTTAGAAAAATTCGTTTGCCAAGTTCGGTCGGATAGTCCAATCTCCCGCGCGTAGGAACTTCGGAGCGGTGGGGAGCATCAAATTGCTGAACCACCCACAGGGCCATCACCCACCGATTCCGCCACCTCGGCACACTCATCAGCCGGGTTCTTTTTAATCAATCGCCCCGGCCCGTTGATCTACGATCCCGTTTGCCGGTCCCCGCAGTCCCTTCAATTCCCAATCCGCAATTATTACCCATGGCCGGTCACAACAAGTGGTCAAAGGTCAAGCACATCAAGGCCAGAGTCGATGCCATCAAAGGCCGCGTCTTCAGCAAATGTGCCCATGAAATCGCCCTCGCCGCCCGTGCCGGAGGGGGCGATCCGGCTTTGAACGCGCGCCTGCGTAGCGCCATCGACCTCGCCAAAGCCGTCTCCACTCCCCGCGAAAACATCGAGCGTGCCATCAAAAAAGGCTGCGGCGAACTCGGCGGCGACGCCATCCAGGAAGTCACCTACGAAGGCTACGGCCCCGCCGGCATCGCCTTCATCATCGAAATGGCCACCGACAACCTCAACCGCAGCGCAGCGGACTTGCGCTCGATTTTCAGCAAAAACGGCGGCAGCATCGCGACCCTCGGCAGTGTTTCCTATCAATTTGACCGGAAAGGTGAAATCCGCCTGCCCGCCGCTGGCCTGCCAGCCGATCGGCTCATCGAAGCCGCCATCGAGGCCGGGGCCGACGACATCCAGTCCGATACGGACGAACACCTCATCCTCACTGCCCCCAACGAACTTGGCAGCGTCGCCAACGCCCTGCGCTTGGCCGGATTTGCTCCCGCCTCCGAAAAACTCGTCTCCATCCCACAAATCCCCAGCGTCGTCAGCGATCTAAGCAGCGCCCGCCAAATCATCAAGCTCTACGACCTGCTTGATGACTATCCGGACACCCTTAACGTCTTCACCAACTTCGAGGTGGCCGACGATTTATTAGATCAACTTGAGGCCTGATTCTTCCGCCCGGCAATACGCCAAGCCGACGTGCCTCCACCCAAGCCTCCAACTTACTTCCTTTACGCCCTTGCGCCAGCAGGCGCAACCTTCAGCCCCAATCCCGGATGACTAATAACGATTCAGCCCCTCTTCAACCGCCAACGCCTGCAGCCAGCAGGGCGGTGCCGCCAGCCGCACGCAAGCGCACAGCCAAAGCACCCCTCGCCCCCGAGACCGCTATTCCTAGCGCCGCAACTGGCAAAACCGCAGCCAAGAAAACCGCGCGCAAAGTGCCTGCCGCGAAACCCGCCGTCAGTGCTGCCGCCGTCAGCAATCCTAGCTCCAGTGAGGCCGTGTCCGTCGCGCCAGCCCGCAAACGCAAGGTGACCGCCAAAAATGCCGCCGCCGCTGACCGGCCAGAGGCTGCCGCAGCCAGCCCCCCCGTGCCTGCCGTGCCCAAACCTATGACGGCTCCTGCCGAGCCCAGCAGCCAGCCAGCGCCCCGGCGCATCGGACGGGTTCCGGGCGGCGGTGCCGTTGCGTCCTCAAAAGCCGGCAAAAACACCGTGACCTCTGCCGCCCAAGAGAGCGCTCCGGCCCCGCTTCCACCCTCCCCTCAGCCTGTGGCTGCCAGTCCTGCGCAGACCGCCCCTCCAGCCCCACCGCAGCCCTTTCATCAGCCCGGCGAATCCAACACCGAAAGCCGCGGCAAGCGCCGCCGCGAAAAGCGCAAGCAGCACCGCAACCAAGACCAAAATCGCCAGCAAGGCCAAAATCACCAGCAAGGCCAAAATC
>Ga0114962_10001871_pt1 | contig 17946 bp, 15 predicted proteins | sample C_130820_MF_Meta_FD_87017 | JGI IMG/M metagenome (GOLD analysis project Ga0114962, IMG submission 87017) | Freshwater microbial communities from Lake Croche, Canada to study carbon cycling - C_130820_MF_MetaG | ecosystem: Environmental > Aquatic > Freshwater > Lake | place: Lake Croche, Canada...
ACAATTACTATCTTCATTTTTTCGCAGATTGCTCTTGCGGATTGTAATACTGCTAGCTGTCCTCAATCATGCAGTAATCATAGTGACATGGTTGCCAATCCTTCTCAGACGGCTAACTGTGGTGTAGGAAGTGATGCTAGCTGCTTAACAGGTTACTGCGGTTATTTTGATGATAAATCGCCAATTAATATTCCAAATATGTTCGGGGTTTTACTTAATGACTTTATTGATTTTGGAACACCGACTATATTTTTGGAGTTATTAGGAACAGTTGATCTAGGTTCTTGTAAGACAGAGGGCGCATTCGTACAGCTGAATTGTCAAGGATCACCTGATTCTAATGGTAATTATGATTGGGTGAATTGTCCGGCGACTTGCGCAAATGTTCTGTCTTATAATAGTGATCCTAGTTGTGCTAGCCCAAATCTTGCTAAGCCAGCAGTGAGTGGCAATGGTACACTGCTAACAGGTGCTCGCGGCCAGCAACTATATTGTCCATTGATGCGTGCTAATGTTCCAACTTCAGATTTATGGTTTAATTTATCTTATACAACAATGGTTGAAGGTGTTAAAACTGATAATCATAAGAAATCAGTTAATGATGGCATATTTAGTCCTGATCTATGTCAAATAGATGCTTTTTGGCTCTGTCCATTAGATCTTACTCAATTAGAAATTGTTCAAGATGGTGATCAAATTTGCATGCAGGGTCTCTTTCCTGGTCTTAGCGAGATTTTTGGAAATTGGTTAACTATTAGTTGTAAGTATACAATAGCCCCAAACTCATTTCCTACTCCAAAAACTTCTTGTTACGTAGCTTCTTCTTGTGCGGGGGATCAACCAAGTAATATGCACACCTTATCAAGATTTACTTTTTTGGGTAACTTCATTGAGTGTTTTACAGATACCCTTAATGGTCTATTCATTAACCCGCCTACGGGATGTCCGCAAACAGCGCTTTTATATAACTTTCAAGTTCAAATGCGGCAAGTAGTTTCGGTAGTACTAACTTTATATATTATTTTTATAGGAGTAAGAATAGCCGCTAGCGGTGAAGTTCCTAAAAAATCAGAATTTTTTATGTTTATTTTAAAATTTGCTTTAGTCTTGTATTTTGCAGTTGGTACTTTTGGTGGAGATGTCAGTACAAGCAATATCTATAATAATGGTTTACAGTTTGCATATCAAAGTGCATTTGCCTTTATGAATGAGTTTGCAAATAATATTATGAAAGCTTCTGGAGCGGCAGAAAATGGTTTTTGTTTATTCCCTCCTGGTGGTGTTCAATACGCCGTTATTAATAATGTTGATTATTCTTATCTTGCATTATGGGATTCCTTGGATTGTCATATTTCAGCGTATTTAGGAATTTATGATTTATTACAAGGTTACAATAAAATTACCACAGTTTTGTCAGCTATTTTTATTTATATGCTTGGGTTTAACCCTGTCATGACCTTATTTTTACTGTCATTTGCATTTTTTATGATTTCGGTAATGATTTACGTAGCAAATATATTTGTTTTATGCATGTTAGGAATGACATTTGTAGTTTACCTTGGTCCAATCTTTATTCCGTTGAGTTTGTTTACCTTTACTAAGCAATATTTTGACAATTGGTTTAAGCTACTTATGTCATATATATTACAACCCGCTGTGGTAATTGCAGGTTTAGCGTTAATTATTGTTACACTAGATAATCAGATGTATAAAGGATGTACTTTTACAATGGATGGTCCAACTACTACTGGATATTATTATGCTGTATTTGATAACCCTAATGACCAATGTAAAAGTAGTTTTGGTTATTTTGTTTCACAGCTTCAGCAATCTGATTTAGGTGGTCTAATGCATATAGGATTTTATACATTTTATCAGCCAAGTTTACCTAGCTTAGGTTTTATGGGTAATTTAATGACCATCGCATTGCTTTTATTTATATTTCAATCATTTGTAATGATGTTGGGTGCTCTTGCTGCTGATGTAACTGGCGGAATGAATATGAGCGATAGTGTTATGGCTACACCTAAAGATCTTCAAAATTTGATGAGTAAAGCCTTTACAGCAACAAAATCAATAACTAGAAGAGCATTAGCTGAAGGTGCATCAGCAGCTTTTGGTAGTAAAAAGTCGGCCAGGGCTGCACCGCCTACTGGAGCAAATGAAGGAGGTCAGGGTGGCGCGGTGGCGGCTTCAGCACCAGCTGATCTTGAAGCAGCAAATAATTCTGCACCACCACCATCTGATTCAAGCAGATCAGGTTCCGCTGACGGAATTTCAGTAACCTCTACTGCTCCTAGAGGCCCAGAAAGTCAATCATCTCTTGGTTTTAATGCTGATTTACGTTCATCTTCTTCAGCCTTACAGGCTCCTTCACTACAAGATGCTGCGTCTGCTGTTGATTCTGCTCGTGCTGCTGCTGGTGCACTTCTGAATGCTGCGTCTGCTGTTGATTCTGCTCGTGTTGCTGCTGCTACGCTTCCAAATGCTACATCTGCCATGGAAGCTACAGCACCTTCTACTAATAACGTAGGTTCATCTACTTCGCGTTCGGGTGCAGAGTCTGTGGCTTCAACTGACACAACTGCTGAATCATCAGCGCCTGATAGGAGTGATTTGGGTAAGGCAGATACTAAGCCTAGTTCGAGAGATGAAAGTGCAATTGATAAATTACATCGTACAATCTCTAAACCTAGTGATTCTACTGGTGAATAAATTAGAGATAGGAACATTCTATCTCTGCATATAATATTAAAAAATTGGTTTTACCTTGTTCAGATATCTGGTATGATCACGAAACTATAGCAAGTTATTTAGGTTAAAGATGGAATATGTAAGTTCGATTGGTAGGTACGCGTTAAATTTTTTAGCTATACTTGGTAGTTCAGTAATTTTCAGTTTTAGTGCAATAGTTGGTATATTTTTTGCTCCTCTTTATTTAAAAGAGGTTAAAAATAACCTTATTGTAGTTGGCTTTTTTTCATTGCCTGTAGTTGGACTGACTGCAATTTTTACAGGTGCAGTATTAGTATTGCAAAGTTATGTTGGTTTTTCTCGTTTTTCAGCAGAAGGTTCTATTCCAACAGTTGTAGTTCTTTCTATTACTAGAGAGCTTGGTCCTGTTTTAGCAGGATTAATGGTTGCTGGGAGAGTTGGTGCAGCTATGGCAGCAGAGATTGCAACAATGAAAGTAACAGAACAGATTGATGCACTTTCAACTTTAGCAGTTAATCCGATTAAATATTTGGTAACTCCTAGAGTTATTGCTTGTGTAATTACTTTACCATGTCTCGTGTTAATAGCAGACATTATAGGTATTATGGGTGGTTATATAGTTGCCACTGAGAAGTTGGGCTTTAATAAGGCTATTTATTTGAAAAATACTATACATTATTTAGAATTCATGGATGTGTTTTCTGGTCTAGTTAAAGCAGCTGTCTTCGGTTTAATTATTGCGCTTGCAGGTTGTTACAATGGATATAAAGCAGGCAAAGGTGCAGAAGGGGTAGGTGCAGCAACAACTAATGCGGTAGTAGTTGCTTCAGTCTTTATTTTAATTTTGAATTATTTAACCACAGAAATGTTTTTCTCAAAATGATAAAAAAAAATACAGTCAAAAAAGCAGAAAAAAAAGACCAATCTATTAAGGCTAAAGTTCTTTCTAACTTTATCAATAAGGATGTAGGTGCTAAAAAAATTGATCTTTCTAAGCCAAAAATTTTAGTTGAGGGATTATATAAATCTTTTGGTAAAAAGGTTATTCTTAATAATTTAAATTTAAAAGTTGATCAGAATGAATCTTTAGTTGTTTTTGGTGGATCTGGCTCTGGTAAGTCAGTTTTAATTAAAACAATAATTGGTCTGCTAAAAGCGGATGCTGGTATAATAAAGTTGGATGGAGAGCCGATTTCTGATTTATCTACTACTGCTCGTAATCACATCATGAGTAGATTTGGCTTCCTTTTTCAAGGTGGAGCGCTATTTGATAGTTTACGTGTATGGGAAAATGTTGCATTTGCATTGTTGCATGGAAAGAAAATGTCAGTTGCTGAGGCAAAAGATGTAGCATTGTCTAAGTTACGTTCCGTCGGATTAAACGAAGAAGTTTTATTTTTATTTCCGTCAGAGCTATCTGGTGGTATGCAAAAACGTGTGGCTTTAGCTAGAGCCATAGCAACTAACCCAGAAGTAGTATTTTTTGACGAACCTACAACTGGCTTAGATCCAATTATGGCCAATGTAATTAATGATTTGATTGTTAAAGTTCGAGAAGAAATTGGTGCTACTACTATAACAATTACTCATGATATTCATAGTGCTAGAATAATTGCTAATCGAGTGGCAATGCTTTATCAAGGTGAAATTATTTGGGTTAGTGATGTAAAGGATATGGATAAATCTGATAATCCTATATTTGAGCAATTCATTAATGGTAGAATTACAGGCCCAATTAAAGTCGACGTATAATTAAAATAAATAAAATGGCAAAAAAAGATTCAGTATATGTTTGCCAGGAGTGTGGCGCAGTATTTGGCAAATGGTCAGGGAAGTGCTCTGAATGTAATGCTTGGGATACTATACAACTGGAAACTCTTAGCAAATCATTTAGTTATACTAGCAGCGAAACAACCATAATAGCTAATTTTGCTAAATTATCAGATACACAAGAAGTTCAGTCACGCATTGATTCAAACATTGAAGAATTAAATCGTGTTTTAGGAGGTGGTTTAGTTTGTGGCTCAGCAGTTTTAATTGGTGGTGATCCTGGAATTGGTAAATCTACGTTACTATTACAACTTGCTGGAATTTTATCTCAAGATGGTGTTAATTGCGCTTATGTTACGGGTGAAGAATCATTAGAACAAATTCGTTTACGTGCGCAGCGTATGAATTTAGTTTCGGCTCCGGTTAGCTTATTATCCGCAACTAATATCAACGAAATTATTACTACTATTACTGCTACATCGCCCAAATTTGACTTATTAGTGGTTGATTCAATCCAAACGATGTTTTCGCCGGATATCGGTTCAGCGCCAGGTACTGTATCCCAAGTAAAAGCAGCTACGCATGAATTAATTAATCTTGCAAAGCAGCATAACATTATTTTGATTTTAGTGGGTCATGTTACTAAAGAGGGGCAGCTTGCTGGTCCAAAGATTTTAGAACATATGGTTGATACGGTGCTTTATTTTGAAGGTGAGCGTGAAAATAATTTTAGAATTTTAAGAGCAGTTAAAAATCGCTATGGTAGCGTCAATGAAATTGGTGTATTTGAGATGTGCGATACCGGTTTAAAAGAAGTGGTAAACCCTTCACTATTATTCTTGGGCGAGCGTCGTGGTAATACAAGTGGCGTTACTGTTTTTGCAGGAGTAGAAGGAACCAGGCCAATCTTAGTTGAAGTACAGGCATTAGTAGCACCTTCACAGATGATAGCGCCTAGGAGGGCGGTAGTTGGTTGGGATTTAAATCGTTTATCGATGATCATTGCGGTTTTGGGTGTAAGATACGGTCTGGTTTTAAGTGCTTTTGAAGTATATCTCAATGTGGTTGGTGGATTAAAAATCACTGAACCGGCAGCAGATTTAGCAGTAATGTGCGCGCTTATTTCCGCAACGAAAAATAAACCGATTATAAATAATTCTATTGTTTTTGGAGAAATAGGTTTATCTGGTGAGGTTAGAAAAGTTAGTCGCTCAGATTCCAGAATAAAAGAAGCAACAAAATTAGGTTTTAATCACGTAATTGTTCCTGAAGGAACTAATATTCCTAATATTCCGCGATTACAGGTAACACAAATTAGTCACGTAAAACAATTACAAGATTTATTTTAGAGAATATTATGGCGTTTATTTTTTTGATTTTAGCTGGGATGCTAGAAATTGGCTGGGCAGTAGGAATGAAATATACTAACAATTTCACAAAGTTAATGCCAACTTCATTAACAGTAATTTCTATGATTTTCAGTCTATATTTCCTATCATTAGCAATGAAAGACATTCCATTAGGTACTGCTTATGCTATTTGGACCGGAATCGGCATAGTTGGTACTTGTGTTCTTGGTATTATTTTATTTGGCGAATCAACTAGTATTTTAAAATTTATATTTATTGGTTGTATTTTAGTTGGAATAATTGGCTTAAAACTAATCAAATGAAATTAACTAATCGTATAATCACTGTTAAAGTAAAAACTGCTAAGAAGCGTAAGCAAGCGTCTACCTTGTGGTTAAAGCGTCAATTAAATGATCCGTATGTTCAACAAGCTAAAATTGATGGCTATCGTTCACGTGCTGCTTATAAAATTATTGAAATTGATGATAAGTTTAAAATTTTTAAAAAGGGTATGAAAGTACTTGATCTTGGTGCTGCTCCAGGTGGTTGGAGTCAAGTGGCACTAAATCGTACAAAAAACGGAAAAATATTTGCTTTTGATATTCTTGAAATGCAATCAATTCCTGGTGTTAAATTCATGCAATTAGATTTTACTCATGATGATGCACCGGAAAAAGTTATGGAATTTATTGGTGGAAAAGCTGATGCAGTGTTAACTGATATGGCTGCTAATGCTTGTGGTAATCCTCAAGTTGACCATATGCGTATTATTATGTTATGTGAATTGGCGTTCGAGTTTGCCAAAAGTGTATTAGCAGAAAATGGAGTATTTGTAGCTAAGCTTTTACGTGGTGGTGGCGATCATAAACTATTGATGCAAATTAAGCAGCATTTTAAAAATGTAAAAAATTTTAAGCCAAAGTCTAGTAGAGCTGATTCAGCAGAAATCTATCTGGTGGCTACTGGTTTTAAATTACAAAGTTAAATTGACATAATTATACAAATCGCATAGCATGAAGCAGTTATAATTTTTATAGGAGAAATATTAATGTTTATTAAATTATTAAAAGTACTCCCTATGTTAGCATTAGCTGGGTGTGCAACAGTATTTACCGGTAGTACACAAAATATTCATGTTCAAGCTATTGATGCTAATAATAATAGGTTACTAAAGGATACTTCTTGTACTCTTACAGATGGTAAAGGTGTAATATACGCTATTTATGGTAATCCTGGTTCTGTATTAGTTCCAAAAGGAGCGGGGATTATTACGCCAAATTGTACAAAAAAAGGTTATGTACAAAAAACTTTTGGTGCTGGTGAAAGCTTTAATGCTGTGACCATGGTTAATATTTTATTCTGGCCAGGATTCATAGTTGATGCAATGAGTGGATCAATGCATAAATATCCTTCTCATATTACAGTTGTAATGGAAAAAGCAAACTAAAGAATATTAAAATTATTTAAGTAAAATACTCGATCCTATGGGGTCGAGTATTTTCTTAAATCTAATACATTATCTATCTTATAATCTATATAAGTAATTATTTTACGGAAGAGGTTTTAATAGCCAATTTTGAAAGGGCTATATAATTATTTTTTCTTCTCTAAATAATCATACATGACTCTCCCGTATGCAAGAGTAAGGTCTGCTATAACGTGTAAACCTCTTATTACTTTTTTAACTGGCAAATCTGCAACTGGAGCACCTCTATGCGGAACTAAATGTAATTTAGCCGGACTTTGCCACGCTCCTTTAATCTCGATGTCTTCACAATTAAACGCTACTAGTTGAGCTATAGCCAATGAGCTATCAATATCAGGTATTAATTTTAGATTTACTTGAGTTTTGCTTAATAGCTTTACAATTTTTTCAATATTTTCGCTTTTGCTACCATCAGAATTAGTAATTAAATTATAATTCTTATATCCCATAGTACCAAACGCTACTAATTGATCTGACATTTCAAGCTTTCCTACTAAAGTAGCACCTTTAATTTCTAATGATGGTTTAGCGAGTTTTTTAGGAAATCCCCATATTTCTCTACCACCAGCTATAGGAGATTCACAATCAAGATACATTTCAGCAGTAAAATTAACTTTTTCTCCTTTATATATACAAGGTATAACTAGTCCGCTTTCATGATAGTCTCCAAAACTACTATCTGGCATAGCTAAAAATTCGTAAGATACCGTATTAGAGCCATCTGGTTCTAATGGTTCAGGTACTGCTGCTCTTATGGCCTCAGGGTCTGTTTCGTATGTAATTACAAAATATTCTCTATTTATAAACCTATAAGGGCCTTTTGGGTAAGATGGGCTGCATATTGGCATCGAAGATTGTTGTAAAATTTCGTCAATTCTCATTTTATTCCTCCCTTAAATTTAGCGCTATACTAGGTGACTAGTTACTACTAATTATAATAATAAACATTAATTATTAAATAATAGTTAATGTTATTATTTTTTACATAAACTAACATGAATTACTAACGCATGATCTACTTAAAAATAAAAAATGTGATATCCGCTAATCTAAGATTTTATTTACTAACACGTGTCTTCAATAATTTTATCGCTAGATAAACTTAGGTGAGTAACTTTTATGTAAAAAATTTCTTGTATTTATTATTGTAATTTTGTGGTATTTTCTTGTTATATACATTATCTCTGTCATCATTTTCATATATGTGGGAACAAACTTTTAAAAATAATTTTATCATGATTTTCTACAGAGAGTTATGGCTATAGATAAAAGAAGTAAGCAAGAAGAAATTGTTGTGACTAAGGTTAAAAAATTAAAATTAAATAATTTTCGCAATTACTTAACTCTAGATCTTAAACTACCGAATCAGCATAATATTATTGTTATTACTGGAAAAAATGGCTCAGGTAAAACTAATATTCTTGAAGCAATTTCACTACTCTCTCCTGGTAAAGGGATCAGAGGGTGTAAATTATCAGATATTAACAATGAGGGGGCAGTAAATAGTTGTTGGTATGTAGAATCCGAAATAGCTGGTTTTTATGGTCATGAGCGAATTGAAACTTGGCTAGATCCTGAAGCTATCAAGGATGGTAAAAACAAGCGCTACGTTAAAGTCAACGATCAAAGTATTAAAGCCCAAGCTGAGCTTACAAAACTTCTTACTATTTCCTGGATTACACCGCAGATGGATCAGTTATTTATTAGTGGCACATCAGCTCGACGAAATTTTCTTGATCGAATTGTTCAGAATTTTGAACCTAGCCATACAAAGCATTTAATGGCATACGAGCATTCAATGAAAGAAAGAGCAAGGTTGTTAAAGGAAAAAAACTATGATATAAATTGGCTAAGTGCGTTAGAAAATAATATGGCGGAATTAGCTATACCCATTGCTGCAAGTAGGGTACAGGCTGTTGAATATATTGAAGAAATTATGGATGAGATTAACCATCCTTTTCCTAAAGCAAGAATGTTAGTAACGGGCGAAGTAGAGTCTAGGATGCATAAAGTACCGGCTGTACAATTAGAGGATGAATTTAGAGAGATTTTGCAAAAAAATCGTAGTTTAGATGCAGCTACAGGACGTACAAATGTTGGTATACATAAGTCAGATTTACTTGTATATTACAAAAATAAGAATTTACAAGCTGATAAATGTTCTACTGGTGAACAGAAATCACTGCTATTATCTATTTTTTTAGCAGAGGTTTTTGCTCAAATTAAATGGAGAGCTCAAACACCGATTCTTTTATTAGATGAAGTGCTAGCGCATTTAGATGAAAGTAGACGCGATACTTTGTGCCAGATAATAAAAGATACCAAAGCTCAAGCTTGGATTACTGGAACAGAAAGTGAAACTTTTATACCAATAAAAAATGATAGTCAGTTTTTTAAAATAGAAAACTCACACTTGATAAGTGTTTAGTAAAAATTAGGTGAATTATGGAAAATAAAGGATTAGAAGCAGAAGCAAGTTATAGTGCAGATTCAATTAAAGTCTTGAAAGGCTTAGACGCAGTTCGTAAAAGACCTGGGATGTATATTGGTGATACTGATGATGGTTCAGGTTTACATCATATGGTTTATGAAGTTGTTGATAATGCTATTGATGAAGCTCTTGCTGGTCATTGTGATAAAATCTATGTTGCTTTAAATGCTGATGGTTCTGTTACTGTTGAAGATAACGGACGTGGTATTCCAGTTGATATCCATGAAGAAGAGGGTGTTTCTGCCGCTGAAGTTATTATGACACAACTTCATGCTGGTGGTAAATTTGATCAAAATTCATATAAAGTTTCTGGTGGTTTGCACGGTGTTGGTGTTTCAGTAGTAAATGCGTTATCTGAGTGGTTAGAACTAACTATTTGGCGTGAAGGCAAAGAACATTTTATTAGATTTGAACATGGTGTAGTTACCGCTCCATTAAAAGTCGTTGGTGACGCTAATGGTGGAAAAGGAACTCGAGTTGTGTTCTATCCGTCCAAAGAAACTTTCAGCACTATTGACTTTAGCTATGCTACAATTGAGCATCGCTTACGAGAACTTGCTTTTTTAAATTCTGGAGTGAGAATCGTTCTTGAAGATTTAAAAAGTGCTGAGTCTCACAAAACTGAATTTTTCTATGAAGGTGGAATCGAGGAATATGTTAGATATATTGATCGTAGCAAAGTTGCAGTTCATGCTCCAATCGTTGTCAGAGGTGAGCAAGATGGTATGACTGTTGAAGTAGCTATGCAATGGAATGACAGCTATCATGAAAATATTTTGTGCTTTACTAATAATATAAGACAACGCGATGGAGGGACTCACTTAATTGGTTTCAAAAGTGCCCTAACCAGAACAATTAATAAATATGCTGAAAATAATAATCTAGCTAAGAAGAATAAAATTACACTTACTGGAGAAGATGCTCGTGAGGGGTTAAGCTGTGTTTTATCAGTAAAAGTTCCGGATCCTAAATTTTCATCACAAACTAAAGACAAGCTTGTTAGTTCTGAGGTTCGTACTGTTGTTGAAGCAGTTGCTGGCGAAACTTTAGATAAATGGTTTGAAGAGCATCCAAACGAAGCTAAAACTATTATTTCTAAAATCATGGAAGCAGCTAATGCTCGTGAAGCTGCAAGAAAAGCACGTGAACTTACCAGACGTAAAGGTGTATTAGATGTTGCTAATTTACCAGGTAAACTTGCAGATTGTCAGGAACGTGATCCAGCGAAATCAGAATTATTCATAGTTGAAGGAGATTCGGCTGGTGGTAATGCTAAACAAGGAAGAAGTAGATTATTCCAAGCAATTTTACCATTACGTGGAAAAATTCTTAACGTTGAACGTGCAAGATTTGATAAAATGCTTGGTTCAGACCAAATCGGTACATTGATTACTGCTCTTGGTTGCGGTATTGGCCAGGATGATTTTGATTCAAATAAAATTCGTTATCATAAAATCATCATTATGACAGATGCTGATGTTGACGGTGCGCATATTAGAACCTTATTACTAACTTTCTTCTATCGTCAAATGAAAGAGATTATCGAAAAAGGCTACTTATATATTGCTCAACCACCGCTTTATAAAATCAAACGTGGTAATAGTGAAACTTATCTAAAAGACGATAGTTTACTTCATGACTATCTGATAACTGAAGCAACTGGGGAGATGGTAGTTCATTTAAGCAATAATAAAACTCTTGCTGGCGATGAACTCAAAACATTCGTCAAAAGACTCTCTAATTACAATAATCTGCTAGAAAGCTTAAGTAACAGAGTGCCTGCACATCTTATGGAATTATGTGCCTTAAATGGTTTATGTAATGAGCAAAGCTTAAACTCAACACCTGCGTTGGAAGAATTACTTGGTAAAATCATTGCCATTTTCAATTCAGATATTCGTGATGATAATAATATCAGATGGAGTTACGAGTTAGTTGATGGTGAAAAAATTATTTTCACTAAACATTTTAGAGGCATTAGCAGTCAATTCACATTTGATCGTCCGTTCTTACAACTTCCAGAACTTAAACGTTTAAATGAATATGGCATAGAGCTGGCTCCATATTTTGTAAAAGGTTGTAACATTGAATATAAAACTCAACGCCATGCGATGAGCTATCCATCAGAACTTCTTACTTATGTTCTAGAACTTGGTAAAAAAGGTTGTGCTTTACAGCGTTTTAAAGGTTTGGGTGAAATGAATGCTGATCAGTTATGGGATACAACTCTCGATCCTGAGAGACGAACTTTGCTTAAAGTTCGTATTGAAGACTTAGACTCTGCAGAGGAAATTTTCTCAACTCTTATGGGTAACGTAGTTGAACCTCGGCGTGACTTTATTCAATCTAATGCGAAGAAAGTTGTTAACCTTGATGTGTAGTTTTTTGGTTTTTATAAAATAAAGTTTTTATAACCCTAGCAATCCTCTAGAGAAATCTTCAGGGTTGAACTCGTTTAGGTCATCTAAATGCTCGCCTACGCCAATCGCATAAATGGGAATTTTGAACTTTTGTACTAAAGAAACAACTATACCGGCTTTAGCAGTTCCATCTAATTTTGTGATAATTATTCCTGTGATATTAATAAACTTATGGAATGTTTCTAGTTGAGAGATAGCGTTTTGTCCTGTTGTTGCATCAATAACTAAAATTGTCTCATGTGGCGCATCAGGATCTTGTTTTTTGATAATTCGAACAATTTTAGATAATTCTTCCATCAAATTGGTTTTATTATGCAGTCTGCCGGCTGTATCAATTAAGACTATATCGCTATTATTTTCTTTAGCAGCATCTATAGCCTTGAAAGCAATGCTTGCTGGGTCAGAATTTTCTGATCCAGAAATAAACTCAGCTTTTGCTCTATCTGACCAAACTTTTAATTGACCGATTGCTGCTGCACGGAAAGTATCGCATGCTGCTATAGTGATACGATGTCTATCTTTAGCAAATTTTGCTGCTAATTTACCAATAGTTGTGGTTTTACCATTACCGTTAACTCCACATACTAAAATAACATGTGGTTTAGTAGTAATATTTATTGATTTGTTAGCTGGTTGAAGTATCTCAGCCAAAATTTGTGCTAGGTCGCTTTTAATTTCATCTATTGTAACTTCTTGATCAAACTTATGTTTAGCAAGCTTGGTGATGATATGATGGCTAGTATGTACACCTAGGTCAGAAGAAATTAGTAATTCTTCTAGTTCATCCAAAGTTTCTTGATCAAGTTTTTTCTTAACAAAAACTGTTACCAAACTCTCACTAATTTTGCTTGATGTTTTGCTAAGACCTTGCTTTAATTTTTGTAACCAACTCATTGATTAATCTACCTTAATTGCAGTTAAAATATCATTATTATAGCCAGTAATTTTAGCTGTTACTAAAGATCCAGGTTGTAGATTCTGATCAAATTGTAATTTTAAGAAATTCTCGGTATGACCATAATTATTTTGTTCAATAATTACTTGATGAGTTCGATTTAAATTGATTTCAATGAAATTAGCCAATTCTTTTTGTCCGGCCTCCCTCAGTAATTTTGCACGTTTTTTGCGTATTGATAAATCTACTTGTGGCATGCGTGCAGCAGGAGTATCATCGCGTTCTGAATAAGTAAATATATGCGCATATTGAATCCCGGCTTCTTTGATTAGTTTTAATGTATTTTCAAACATATCATCAGTTTCAGTTGGAAATCCGGCAATTATATCAGCCCCGAATGCTACATCTGGTCTTTTAGAACGTACTAATTTGCAAAACTCAATCACCTTTTCGCGAGTATGTCTTCTTTTCATACGCTTAAGAATCATATTATCGCCTGATTGCAAACTAATGTGAAGATGCGGCATTAGTCTTGGTTCGTTTATAATCAAATCCATCAGATCATTATCAATTTCTGCTACATCAATAGATGAGAGTCGTAGTCTTGGTAAATCAGGAACTAAATTTAGTAATCTTTTGATCATTTGTCCAAATGTTGGTTTACCTGGCAAATCTAAACCATAATCAGTAATATCCACTCCAGTTAACACTACTTCTTTATAATTGCTAGCAACTAAAACTTTTACTTGCTCCACAACTTCACCAATTGCTACGCTTCTACTGTTGCCTCTACCAAAGGGTATAGTGCAAAATGTACAACGATGATTACAGCCATTTTGAACCTGAATAAAGGCACGTGCTTGTCCGTGAAAACTGCTAATCATATGCATAGCAGTATCTGTAACTGACATTATATCATTGACCTTAACCTTTTCACCATTAGTAATTGACAGATAGCTATGCGATTCTAACTTTTCTTGATTACCCAGAACTTGATCTACTTCTGTCATGGCAGCATATTTACTGGGGTTGATTTGCGCTGCACAACCCGTAACGATAATTTTCTTATCAGGAAAATTTCGCCTTGCTTTGCGAATAGCCTGCATTGCTTGCCTTTCAGCTTCTTTAGTAACAGCACAGGTATTAAATACCATAACATTTTCTATCTGAGCTTTTTCCAAAGCACCTTTAATTACTTCGCTTTCATATGAGTTTAATCGGCAACCAAATGTAATAATTTCTTGAGTCATTTTTCTGTTAAATAATATTCGCCGGAAAAAATTATTTTAGCTTCACCGGTCATTTCAATAACATTATCTTTTAGCAAATTTATGATTAAAGATCTATCTTTAAATAAGATATTAACTTTCTGACTTACAAGCTTTTTGTGAAAAGCAGCGGCAGCAGTTGCGCAAGCTGCAGTACCGCAAGCAAATGTCGCCCCAGCACCTCTTTCCCAGACTTTTACTTGAATATTATCCTGATCAATAATTTTTGCCAAAGTAACATTTACTCGCTTTGGGAATAATTGGTCATGTTCAATCTTTGGTCCAATTTCCTTAAGGTCAAATTCTTCAAAATCGTCAACCAAAAAAATTACATGTGGGTTTCCTACATTTACGACAATAGGGTCTGATAAAGGAAAGAAATAATCCCAAGCTATATCTTCTAAAGGTTTACTTAAAGGAATATTTTGCCAATTAAAATCAGCTTTACCCATATTTACTGTCACATCTTGGCCGCTAAGACGGGCTTCGAAAACATTACCATTAATCTCAATTTTTAAATCATTTACTGATTTTGCATTCATTTGAATTAATGCGACACATCTACTTGCATTTCCACAAGCTTCAGCTTTACTGCCATCAGAATTAAAAATAGTCATCTTGCAATCAGCAATAGTAGAATTTTCAACTAGAATTAGCTGATCACAACCAATACCGAATTTTCGATCACACATAGCTCTAATATTAATATTAGACAAATTAATATTATGGTCAAAATTGTCTATAATGACAAAATCATTACCAAGGCCGTGTGCTTTAATAAAATTAATCAATTTCATAATAAATTACTTGAAAGTCTATTGCTAAAAATACTATAATCGCTTTATTCTAACAATTCAAATAACATATTTATAGTGATAGCAAAAGAAGATAACTTTCAAAACAAGCTTATCAGGACTATTCCGCAAAATATTATGGCGGAACAAATGCTTCTTGGTGCGGTGCTAACTAATAATGAATCAATACATAAAGTTAGTGATTTTTTGATCTCGGATCATTTCTATGAGCCGGTTCATCAGCGTATTTACGATACGGTCTTATTGTTTATGGACAAAGGAATTGTTGCAAATCACATTACTTTAAAGAATTACTTTGATAAAGACGAAGCTTTGAAAGAGAAGGGCGGTGCTACTTATCTTGCTGATTTAGCTGCTTTAGCTACTACTATCATCAATATAACTGATTATGGTAAGGCTATATACGAACTTGCTATACGTCGAAATTTAATAGAAATTGGTGAAGATATCTTTAATGATGCTTTTAATAAAGAAATCGAACTTACAGCCCATGATCAAATTGAAGTAGCCGAACAGAAATTATATGATTTGGCAGTTAATGATCTGGAGCAAAATAAAGGCTTTTTACAAATCAAACATCCGCTTACTCAAGCAATTAATAAAGCTCAATTAGCATTTCAAAATAAAGGTAAAGTTTCAGGCATTTCTACAGATTTTGTTGATTTGGATGAGCTCTTAGGTGGGTTACAATCTTCGGATTTATTAATTTTAGCTGGTAGACCTTCGATGGGTAAAACTGCTATGGCAGTAAATATGGCTCTTAATTGCTGTAAAGTTTTAGTAAAAAATTTTGAAAAACAAAAAAAAGCTCATCCGGAAGAATATGCTAATAAAAAACCTGGAGCAGTTGGTTTTTTCTCTTTAGAAATGTCATCAGAACAATTAGCAAGTCGTATGATTTCAATGTTATCTGGGGCTAGCACTGTAAAACTTCGGACTGGGCATGTTGATGAAGATGAATTTGTTGGTATTGTGCAAGCTGCTAAAGATTTACAGAGCCTACCATTCTTTATTGATGATACGCCATCTTTAACCATTTCAGCTTTACGTACCAGAGCTAGAAGACTAAAACGTAAGCATAATTGTTCTATTTTATTTATCGATTACTTACAATTAGTTAGATCATCTCTTTCTTCAAATCGTGATCAAAATCGGGTTCAAGAAATTTCTGAAATTACTCAAGGGTTAAAAGCTATTGCTAAAGAACTAAATATTCCCGTTGTTGCTTTGTCTCAGCTATCTCGTGCAGTAGAGCAGCGTGAAGATAAAAGACCTTTGCTGTCAGATTTACGTGAATCTGGAAGTATTGAGCAAGACGCTGATATTGTTATGTTTATCTATCGTGAAGAATATTACTTAATGCGAAAAAAACCAAAAGAAGGTACAGAAGAATATAACAAATGGCAAAATGATATGGATTCAGTGGGTAACGTTACTGAAATCATTGTTTCTAAACATCGTAATGGTCCGGTTGGAAGCATCAAGCTACAATTTGACAGCCATCTCACCAAATTCAATAACTATGCAGTTAGATACGAAAGTTAATTTCTTATTATAACTTTAAATCTAAATCGTAAATTCTCCTTGTGATGATGACATATTATATATACGCAAGGTAAAGGATTTGAACAGATATCTTAAATCAAGCTTCTAGACTGGATCCCTTTTTTTGCGTGTTAGTTAGTATAATAAACACATACGGACCTTTATCTAGCTACTTCTCCTCTTTGTTGAAAAACACGTCTTACTTGAGAAGTCTGCAGCAGTTGAGGTTGTAGATTTATAATTTGGTTAAGAACTCTATCAACTTCTTTTTGCACCACTATGTTATCTTTATTGCCATCGGGATCCTGACTGTGAAGTAATGCATCTACTTTATTATAAATTCTGGCAGCTGAGCCACTCCAAGAATTAGCACCATAAGTTGACAAATGGTCATATACCATTTTTAATACCTCAGTTTTTCTCTCGGTTCTTTCAGCACTATTATGATCTCCCAATTCTCTAGAAAATTTTATATTAAAAAATTCTTTAAGATCTTCAGGTTTTAAAAAGGTTACAGTATGTTTACCATGATAACTTTCGCTTAGTATCTTTCTTAATAAATCAGGATTATCTTTGGATTCGTTAAGTTATTTCTTTTAATAACTCTAGTTTATTATGTTTAAGGATGAAATATAAGGGAGTGCTGTTATTATTATCCTCTATTCCAAACAGTTTTTGTCTATCTATGCCATTGGTTTCAAGAATTGCTTTTATTAACTCTGGTTGATTGCTTCGCATAGCCATATGCAATGGAGTGCTGCCATGTATATTCTTTGATTCAAGTAACTTTTGTTTATCTATACCTGGAGTTTTAAGAATTGCTTTTACAACCTTTGGTTGATTTGTTAATATAGCCATATGCAATGGCATATTGCTATATTTATCCTTCATTTCAAGCAACTTTTGCATATTTACACCTTGAGTTTTAAGAATTTCTTTTACAATCTTTGATTGATTTATTTCTATAGCCATATGTAGGGGAGTGTGCTTTTCTGTATGATCGTTATTTTTTCTTCTTACTTTCATTTCAAGAAGTTTTTGTTTATCTATATCTTGAGCATTAAGAATTGCCATGACAACGGTGATCGTCAGTTTTAGGGTTGGCAGGAAAATTTAACTCTTCGGGCCTGTCTTCTTCTCTATCAATGTTATAGCCTCTTTTCATGTCATATAGCTGGTCAACTAAAGATAG
>Ga0114962_10001874_pt1 | contig 17928 bp, 14 predicted proteins | sample C_130820_MF_Meta_FD_87017 | JGI IMG/M metagenome (GOLD analysis project Ga0114962, IMG submission 87017) | Freshwater microbial communities from Lake Croche, Canada to study carbon cycling - C_130820_MF_MetaG | ecosystem: Environmental > Aquatic > Freshwater > Lake | place: Lake Croche, Canada...
AATCGGCTTTAGAGTAATTTTATATAATAGTTTGGTTTATCAATTTGCTTGTAAACAAAGAGAACTTAAAAACTTCATTATAGGCTTATGTTTTGTTGGTAATACATTTTATTTGAAGCATTATTGTGATATTATTATTGAAGTGGACGACATAGCATTTGAGTGGGATTCATTTGATACTTCTAGCACCGAGCAGTATACCCAAAGAAATCACTTTCCAGGAATGGCACCATATGCTGGAAATGACGGATCTCATCCATTTTATAATACAGGTTATTTTAATCATATTTATGAACAAATATTATATGATATGAAATTTTCTAATATATTTTTTACATATCACTGTGCTAGTTCCTGGCATTCATCAGGTGAAATAAACCATATGCACACATCACCCGATATAGCAGATTTAGACATTGGAAAAATAGAGAATCAATACTATAAGATTTTTGATAAAGATCTATTAGAAAAGATAAAGATACTACATAATGACAAGCATGCGAATGGTTCAATGTATAGAATTATGTCATTTACCAAATTTACTAAACAAACCGTGCCCAATGATAATATTGTTATATGGATTCGGAAAACAAATAAATGTCCTGAACGGAATTTGCCCGAAGAAATTTATTTAACCCTCTTTAATTATTGTATTGCTAATAAGAAACATTTACATATATTTTTGGATTTAGAAAAGGTAGATGTACCTGTAAATGAATTTCTCCATGTACATGATTATAGAAAAAATAATCAACCCCTATTTGATGAATTTGTAAAAATTTGTAATAAATCATATTTATATATCGGTTGTGATTCAGGCTCAAGTTGGATTGCGGCACATTATTCAAAAGTAAACTGTTTAATTTATAATGATCAATGGTGGTATGCGGATATTATTTATCCGCAGCCTATTTTCAAAACAAAAGAAGAACTAATTACTATGCTTGATTCAAAGTATTTCTCCAGTGATAAACTTTTGGAGTGAAAGAAAAACTGGTTCTGGAATCTTATTTGTAGGTACCCATCGCCACTCATAGCACTTTTCAGGTTCTAGTAGTTGAGGTGCCTTCATCTCTTCAACCGTGAATGAATACCAGAGTGTTATATAATGTTTGCCTTCCTTCTCAAAAACATCATTTGTCATACCCAAATAATTTGCCACGCAGCCAGATAAATCAATCCCCGTTTCCTCAAGTGTTTCACGAGCAGCACACTCTGCGGGATCTTCACTATACTCTAAATGTCCACCTGGAAATGCCCATTCACCATCTCCATGTGAACCTTTTCTCTGGCCTACCAGCACCATATTATTACAGTTTATCACTGCTAGAATACCAACTTTAGGTCTCTTACTATCAGAAAAATTCATATATAATCCATACGGTTATATGTCTTAAGTAAAACCCAGACTGCTATTATGAAGATAGTTCTAACAGGCGGTGCTGGTTTTATCGGTACAAATGTGGTTAATGAACTCCTAAAGGAGAATCATGAACTTATAATTATTGATAATCTTAAAACAGGTTATCAAAAAAATATTCCTACCGGTGTTCGCTTTATACATATGGACTGTTCAGATGAGAATCTTCTTAATATGATTACAGAACCATTTGACGCAATAATTCATATTGCGGGTCAAGCCAGTAAGGAGAAAAGTTTTCAAGATGTATTCTATGATCTCAATTCAAATCAGAAATCTACACTAGTTCTCTTAGATCTTTGTAAGAAAATGAAGTGTAAACGCTTTATCTTTATAAGCACTGTCTGTGTATACGGTGGCGTCTCAAATCCTGGACAGTTTACTGAAAGTTCGCCACCTTCTTTTGATACATTCTATGCCCTTCACAAATATTCCAGTGAACAGTACTGTAAACTATATTGCGAACAAGAACAAATAGACTATACAATTTTTCGTCTATTTACCTGTTATGGACCTCATCAAGATTTAACAGACACGAAGAAAGGGATGGTCAGTATATTCTTAAATCAATTTCTGCAAGAATCCAACGAGGTCATTGTAAAAGGCTCATTAGATAGATATAGGGATTTCATCTATGTGGAAGATGTAGGAAAAATTCTAGAGAAGTCACTTACTAAACAGAACACATTTAGACAAATCATAAACCTCGGTTCTGGAAAAAAAACTACAATTCAAGAGCTTGTGGATTCAATGAATCGTATAGGTAATTTCCAAAAGCAAATTGTTGAAAAACCGGGTATTATTGGAGATATGTTGGGGTGCTATGCAGATGTAACCAAATTAACTACCATCTTTCCTGAAATAGAATTTGTTGGTTTAGAAGAAGGTCTACAGAATATGATTTCCTATGCTCGGCGTGTTTAATTTAAACCTTTATAGTGTTGTATATTATAAATGGATATATATGATTTTGATACATATATATTTGATTTTGATGGAGTTATAGTAGACTCTGAGTATTACCATTATTTAAGCTACAAGAAAGCAATTGAAGCACTACAAATTTCATTTGAACTTTCATATGAAAAATACTGTAAGATAAATCATTCATTAAATGAACTTCACTTTAAACAATATTTTCCAGAAAAGTATGACTTACTTCATGCTAGAAAGAGATGTTTCTATAATGAGTTTATTACAACAGATATAGAACTTAAAAAAGGATTTGAAGATTTTTATAAGTCGCTTCTAACAAAAGGCAAAAAAGTATTTTTAGTTTCCGATACATCTGATGAGATATTTTCAAAATTTGTAGAAAAGTATCCAATTCTAAAAACAATTAATCATCGTTTTACATCCAATAATATTACATCTAAAAAACCCAATCCTGCTGGATATGTTGAAGTTCTTAAAACTTTAACTAACATAAAGACTGATTTAAAGAAGATAATTTGTTTTGAAGACAGTTTGCGTTGATATGCTGCTGCTTCAAAGGTTATTTATAATGTTGTTCTTGTTAATGAGCCCGCCTACTATTATTATCATGATATTCCAGCAGCGAATATTATTGTAGATTTTGATGCCATTGAAGACTTTGTTTTTAAGTTCACGCATATTGAATCCATTCCCTTTTATATTTCTTCTAAAACTCGTCACATTCAGAAATGGTCTGAACTAAAGAAGAATAAATTAATTAATATGACAGCATCTTGGGTTGATAATGAGAAACCTAAAAATGAGATGACTATTTCTGAGAAGGAAGATTTATGTCAAAGTTTTTTAGATGATATTAAATCCAGTAAATTTGGCATTTTTTACTCCGAGATTGATGATACCGAGCAAATTGGCTCGTTCATTGAATTTGGTATTCTTGTTTCACTTAATAAGCCTATTTATATTATGGGCTTTAATAGGTTTAAGGGTGAAGTTTTTTCGCATATCTCAACATCAATCAATTATGAGTATGTTGATTCATATTCTATTTTGAAAAATATACTAAATATCTATGTTGATATTTCAAGCCATTACATTAATTTTTGTGAGATAGTCGCACAGATGATTCATAATGTTCCCGAAAAACCTATCATGTTGTCGGTTGTTGATTATGTTGCAATTGTAGCAAGTGGTGAAGGCACCCGGTTAATGCCGCTTACTAAAGATATTCCTAAACTTCTAGTATGTGTTAAGAATGAAAGCATCTTGAATAATATTGTACAGTACTGGAAAAACTATACTAAGAAATTTATTATAGTAATTCATTCCAAGTACAATAGAGTGATCAAATTCTATATGGATTTACTGAAAGTAGAGTATACAATTATTAATGTAAATATTAGAAAAGGTCAAGAAAACAGTTATACAATTCATTGTGCTTTCAAATCGGATGAATATGTTGGAAAGAAAATTTTGATTACATGGTGTGATATATATCCTTGTTCTTCTATACCACTATCAGTGCTAGGTGACACAAATGTTATTTTTACCTATAAGAATTTTGGTCGTTATGATGCCTATGATAATAAGATCATTAAAAAACCATTCGGAAATGTAATCGGTATATATTATTTCTCATCTTTCAAACATATTACTCAGTTTGAAGAATCAATGGATATTTGCGACTGCTATTCAAATCATTACAAAGAATTTAATACGTATGAGATTGAAGATCTAGTGGATATAGGTGATATGGATAAACTGGATTTATTAGTTAAGAGTCAAACAAACACGTACATAACACGATATTTTAATAAGATTAGTGAAGTAAATAACGGGATACTCCTAAAAGAATCCACCTGTTCGTATGGCGATAAGATAATAAACGATGAACTCCTTTTTTATAAGTTCTGTTTGTTAAGCGGCTACACTAATGTACCATCTATCCGGAAATTTAGTACGAATAGTTTTGAAATGGAGAAGATTACTGGCAAAACTGTTTATAATACATTTCTAACAAAACCGTATGATACTCAATGTGGTATTATAAAGAATATAATTATGACACTACAAAAACTTCATAGCCAGAAAATTCCAGTTAATAGAAATAATCTTAATACCGATATTTATATTGAATTTTTTGATAAAGTCCGTACACGATTAAATAATATAAAGCCTTTACTAGATGAGTTTTCCTTTATTAAAACAGTAAATAATGTAGCAATTGTTGAATCTGCCGACAAAATTATTGAAACACTTTTTAAAAACATTCAAGAGTATTTTTCATTAAAAGAAAGTCAGTATAGTGTAATACATGGAGATCCTCATATGTCAAATATGATGATAGAGAATACAACAATTAAATTCATTGATCCACGTGGTTATTTTGGAAAGACTAAGATATTTGGTCTGTCTGAATATGATATAGGAAAAATATTATATTCATTAAGCGGGTTTGATATCTTCAATAATGACGAAAAGTTTTGTTTTTATATTTCTAACACAAATATTGATATTCCGGTCAAAAATGTAATAAATAATTTTATACACTTATTTGAAGGCTATGACAAGAATTTACTATTAAACATGGTTATCCTTCATTGGTTTGGCCTTACCGATTATAGTAAGACTAATATCCATAAGTGTATTTCGGCATATTATTACGCACTCTACCTATATCACACCTAAGGTAGAATAGTTAAGATAAATTATATTATATTTTAATGATAGTCATTAAAATAGACAATAATCCTGAGACATTTTTACAAATAATGACTTTATTTAAAAAAGAACATCCAAATTTAGCATTTATTTCATATATTGGTGGTGAAATTGGATTTAAGGTAATATTATACAATAGTCTTATTTATAATTTTTCAAATTTTCTACGAGCACAAAATAAACTTATTATAGGTCTTTGTTTTATTGGAAATACATTTTTCCTAAAACATTATTGTGATATAATTCTAGAAGTTCAAGATATAGCATTTACCTACAAAAAAGAAGAACTTTACGATGAAATTACTGACTTAAGTTATTTTCCTATTCGTGATCCAGCAGATAGTAGTCCATATTTTCCAGCCAATAAGCCATATGCTGGCAGCAATTATTTACATCCATTTTATAAAAACGGATATTTTAACCGTCGATATGAAGAAATACTCTTGGAGCTAAATCTGTCCAATATATTTTTTACATATCATTGTGCTTCGCATTGGCAAACTACTGGAGATTTAAATAACCTACATACTTCTACTGAAATGTGGGATATAAATCTAGGTAAAATTAATAACCAGTATTATAGAATTGTGCCAAAGGAAAAACTAATAGAAATAAATGAAATATGTAAAGATCATACATTAAATCACTCATTAATACGTGTAGTATCTTTTATTAAATTTAATAAGAATAACGATAAGTCTAATACTAATATAGCAGTTTGGATACGAAATACAACTAATGATACTTCACGAAATCTTCCTGAAAGTATCTATTCTACCTTATTTGATTTTTGTATTCAAACCAAAAGACATCTACATATTTTCTTGGACTGGCAGAAAGTTTCTGTGCCAGAAAGTGAATATTTACATGTGTATGACAATTTAAGAGTAAATAATTCTTTTTTGTTTGATGAATTTGTGAAAATCTGTAATAAATCTTATTTATTTATTGGATGTGATTCCGGAACAAGTTGGATAGCCGCAAATTATACCAAAGCAAACTGTTTAATCTTTAGTTCACAATGGGGGTATGGACAAATTACAAATCCGCAGCCAATTTTTCATAATAAAGAACAATTATTAGATTTAATTCATAAAATATATCATACATCAATAGTATAAACTATTTAAGATAATCACCGATTTTTTCCACTCCTTAAAATCAAATAATTTTACTTGCGAAGCTAAACATGCCTTTCCATTATACTTTTCAATTGTCGCAATTTCAAATCGCGTAAACACCGTAGCATATGTCATAGCCAACTCAGAAAATTCAATATTTGTTTTTTGAGTTCGTCTATTTACATCGGAATGAAGAGCCCACCACCAGTTTCTAATCCAGTCCCCTTTTTCTGAATATGGCAAATCCTGAAATGGTTTTATTGGATGTTCTAGAAGCCAATCCTTGTAATGGTTGCGGCAATCTTCGCAGGGAATCGCTTTCCCCGTTTCCCGAAAAATGCGAACCCATAGACGCATTTCTTCTGCTTGACCGTTACTATCTGTCAAAGTACCCGCTTTTAATGACAATTTGTGAAGGAGTTTCCAATAGTGTGGACCCCATTCTTCGGTTTCCACACCCTTGACTTTTCCTGCTTGACAACTACACATCTCTTAGTATAACGTAAACTTTTGAAAATAATTTAACGACCTACCACAAATAGAACGAAAAGCACTTACATATGTACTATGATTTTTGGTTCATCAGTTTTGCCAACTATTACAGTACCACTTACGTCAGTTAGAGGAGAACCACTTATATCAAGTGTGATTGACTCTGGAGGAACAATAACTTCTACCTCCTCATCATCATCCTTCTTTTCAATAAGAGCGGGCGGTGGAGCACTAAAAGCAATCGGCAACTCAGAACCAATCTTGAACTGTGACTTCAACATACTTACAACACCAGAAGAGGCCATTCGGCTTAATTCATTCTTAATTTCAGCCGCCTTCTTTGAATGAATTGATGATGAAAGTGTTGCGGCAACTCGTGTTCCACCGGGCTCAGGGGATGGTTCACGCGTGCCACCCTTTGATCCTCCTCCGTTCATCTTCTTCATTGTATCTTCTGCGGCCTTTTTAGCGATAGCCTCCAGCATCGGTTTGAGCTCCAATTTCATGCGATCATTTTCCTCCTTGATACGAATATCCAAATCAGATACAACCATCTGCTTGAGGACACCCTTCTTCTGTGCGATCATGATAGCAGCCTCCGTTGCCATCTTCTTGAGACGAGCACCGTTATCCTTGAAAGCCTTCGTGTGCTCTATCGCCGCCGCAATATCAGGCTTCTTAACATCCACTGATGATCCAAACTCATTGCGGAAGGCCGCAATAACATTATCGGGAATCGGCGGAGACTGCTCTATAAGACGATCCAGTTCAATACGGCAAATCTTCAAGAATGACATTGAGTCCATGCGTTCATTGGGATTCAGGCGGAGTTCAACGCAAATTAAACGATTAAACTTGCCCCATGAGATGCTAGAAACACGGTGAGCCTCAGAGCCCTGTGCGTATCTCAAGAAATTCCCCAGTGTCGTGATGATTCCGGCAATAATTGAAACACCGCCGATCGCTAGTGTCGCCAAACTTGCAGCACTTTTGTTATCACCAAAAATAGAAGTAAGGCCAAAGTTAGCAGTTCCCGTTAGCGTACTCAGAATAATAACAGGAATCGTAATCATCCGGTCATTGCGGCTGAAAATCTTCTCAGTACGTTCGTGCATCCAGCGATAACATGCGGCCTTATCGGCCCATTCAGCCATCAAGTCGTCCAGTTCAGGTGTCCAGCCGTTTAAAAACTTCTTGGGCTTTGCCACTTCTACGGGCTTGGACTTTTCCTTGTCATCACCCGACTTAGGCGGTGATTCTGCTTTCGGCGGGGAAGCATTTGCCATAAGACTAGCCATCTATATTATTGGTCATATTTTCCCCGACGTTTTCTGCTTTTCTTTTTATTTATTCCTTGAACTCCGCAGAATGTATATATTTCCGATATCATTGTATCACTAACTTTGATTTCTTTCTCGTAGATGGGTCCGTCAATTATAGATTGTGCTCCAAAGTCTTTGTTAGTCAAAAGCCAGTCCTTAAAAACCGCTGCGGAATTCTTCATTAGTGAATTGGAAATTCCCAGTTTCTGCCATTCAGGTCGCAGTTCTCCGCCAACAAAAAGCCCCACTTTTTCAAGAGTACCAAAAAACACATCATATATCTGCTGGCCAGTATGAAGTGCCTTATATTCGGGAACCATTTTAAGAGCAGATCCTAAGCCAGTGTGCTTCATATCATCAAAAAAGAGGATTTCCGGTGATGAACTAAAAGGTAAGTCTAAATCTTCCAAGCATTGGAGAATTCCTCGGACTGTCTTTTCTCGTGCGTTAGGTTGTCCTGTAGGAGCCCGCTCCACCTTCATGCGGGAAGCAGTATTCGCAGTGAAGACGAGTTCCACAACAGGCTTTTTGACAGAGAACATATTTAGATTTGCTAGACGGATAACGAGTTCCACAAAGGATAAGAATTCGGGGCAAGAATTATTGGAGTAAAACATTATATAGTCTAGACGACCTTGACTTTTCATTAATTGTGCCGTTCGGAAAACATTTTCCATGCCGGGACGAAAGAGGGAGAGTTCCTTTTTCTTGGAAGCAGCCGCAACGTCCAAAGCCAATATCTTATAGGCCTTTTCCACCGCTTCTACAAATCCATCCGGCAGACCGCCTGTGTGCTTGTTAATGTGACAGAACTGATAAATATCCAAAAGTTGTGTAAACAACTCAAAGAATCCCGCCCCATCACACACACACAGGTCAAAGTCGAACGCTAAGATACGAGTTGTTAAAGAATCGGCCATTTGCCTCCCTACTCCACCCGGGTATAATATGCCGGAATCCGGAAAAAAGAAGCTAACGCATCTGAATCCAAAATACGACATCCCGCAGGTAGGGAACCCATTTCTAAGTCTTTAGGAGGACTATCCTTGGTCCCAATGAGAAACCCCCATTCACTCTGATATGAGGGAATTGCGACCTTTCCTAGACGCGGACCTTTAAAACCCCCCTTAATCATCGCCTCAGAAACGGAGGTTGCCAGGGCCATTCCATCCACTGACATAGGTGCGATAGGTCCACAATGTGACGCAATAATACACTTGGCTGATGTTCGTTTATACATATCCTTCCAGAATGCCGGGCTGTACAATCCGCCTGCTGCTGCGTCCAATTCGGGATCGGGCAAATCGCAAATTACGACATCAAAGGCTGGAAGGGTTTCATCTCTGAGTAACTTACAGGCGTCCATATTCAATTGAATGACACGCTGATTGGGATAGAAGACTTCTGCGATCAGACCTGGACAGTACCCCATATAATCGCGACAAAGATCCACTAAGGCCTTATCAAAGTCATTCCATACAATTTCCTTTACAACAGTCGCAGGCCATTTCAAGAGTTCACGGCAAGTTGCTCCTTCACCCGCTCCTAGGACGCAAACACGCAGCGGCTTATCACCGTACAAACTCCGGTACATCATAATCGCCGGATGAACCAAGTGCTCGTGGTAAATAGCCTCATCGCCCTCAGTACTCTGGAGTTCACCCTCTGTAAAAAGCATCCGGCCATATTCGGCTGACTTTGCGATCACAACCTCTTTACAGCAGGGAGTTGAGCCAGCCCAAAGAACAGCATCTAGAGGATATTTGCTGGAAACTTCGCTACTTGTGCTGGTCTCCTCGTAGAATCCCGCAGCCTCTAGTTGTTCTTCTAATTCCTTGTTCTGTTCCATTTACCTTCAATTAGAATATTGTCTTTAGTAGGTAGATGGGTGACGCTGCTGCTATGGCTGCTATCATGATGGGAGGTCCAATTGTTATAATTATAGTAGGAATTCTTGCTGGAATTGCGTATGCTTTACAACCATATATGCCGGACTATGATCTACAAAGCATTATGATATTAGAAGTTCTTGCCATAATAGGTCTATGTTTAGGTATATTTGGTGTAGTAATGCTGGTAGGTCAAGTTAGTGGAGGAGGAGGTGGAGGAGGAGGGAGTGCTAGAAGTCGACATTAGTTAGGTGAAGCGGAACAGTCAACGAAGTTGACAATCCGTTGGTTGCTTAGTTGAACTAAGCGAACCTGCACCGGCGGCAAAGAGGAATATACGTTTCGGTCGCTCCGACATGTATAAACCCCTCCGTAGGAACTGAGTGACGTAGACCAGTAAAGATAGCGGGTGTTCCATTAGCACACAGTTCACATAGAGCCGTCATCTTTACAACTGAATCTGCTAGAGGTATACAGTCTAGGATTTGACCAAACGGCTTCGCAGCAATATCTCCATCCAAGCCGCAGACTACTAGATTCTTCTCAAGTGCAAGCACCAATTCTACAAACTGAAGCAAATCAGGGAAGAATTGGGCTTCCTCAATAATAATAAGATCAGCCACTAGCAATTTGCTCCTCTGTATATCGTCATCCTGTAAACAAGACATCAGTTTTGTTACTGCGACTGCGGCAACTGATTCCTTATCATGACTTGTTAACGCAGGCTCCACTGAATAACGTTTATCCAGTGAAGATGTTATAACCATAACATTCTTTCCAATTGCTTTACTCCGCCGAATACGTGAAAGCAGGGCGGAAGACTTCCCCGCAAACATGGGGCCGATGATGATTTCTAGTGACATTACTAACCTTTAGCACGAAAGCAAAGGGGCTCAAATTTTAGTATTCAAGACTAAAGGATAAAATTTGACCATGCGTAGCCATGGTTTAAAAAAACCATATATAGGACAGATAGGATGCCCTTTCTTCCAAGTACCTCTGAAACAGAGACTATTGTCGGAATTCAGTTCGGCATTTTCAGCCCGGACGAGATTATCCGTCGGTCTGTCGTAGAAATTACAAACCATAATACCCAAGAAGGTAAAATCGGTGGCCTCTTTGATCCACGGATGGGTGTGCTGGAAAATGGTAAGAACTGTCGCTCATGCTTCCAGAACAATCACAAGTGCCAAGGTCACTGGGGTTATTATAAACTAGCAAGACCCGTCTACTACATTCAGTTCTTCAAGCTTATTCTTAAGGTCCTCCGTTGCTGCTGCATGAAGTGTGGAAAGTTGCTGATTGATAAGACACAGCATGCGAATTTCCTCAAGCTGAAGGGCGAAGCCCGCTGGAAGCAGGTCTTGAACCAGTGTACCAAGATTAGCCGTTGCGGTGAAGCCATTGAGGATGGCTGTGGAGCCCGTCAGCCTCGTAACTATACGGAAGATGACATCTGTAAGATTTTCGCGGAGTGGAAGGACATGGAGATTCCCGTTGGCTCAGAGATCCCCGAGGGTGCGAATATTACAGGAGCAGTCAATGATAAGGATACGGGTGCTCTGCTTTCCAATCTTGTAACCCTCCGCAAGTTCCTTGAGCCCGAGTATGTCCACCGTCTCCTCAAGCGTATCTCAGACGATGATGTGGATTTCATGGGTTTCAGCCGCTACTGGTGCCGCCCTGACTGGATGATGTGCTCAGTTCTCAGCATCCCCCCGCCGCAGGTTCGTCCTTCAGTTCTACAGGATAACAATCAGCGTTCGGAGGATGACTTGACACAGAAGTTGGTGGACATCATCAAGACCAATACGCTTCTAGCAGATAAGATTGCGAAGAATGTCAAGAAGAAGGTGATTGATGAGTGGACGAATGTTCTCCAGTATCACGTCGCCACTTTCATCAACAATGAGATTCCCGGTGTTCCGCCTTCAGCCCAGCGTTCTGGCCGGCCGCTCAAGTCAGTCCAGCAGCGTCTCGGTTCAAAGGAAGGTCGCATCCGTAACAATCTTCAAGGCAAGCGTGTAGAACATTCTGCTCGTACTGTTATTACTCCTGACCCTAATATCAGCATCAAGGAAATCGGTGTTCCCATTCGTATTGCTCAGAATCTGACGTATCCTGAGCGTGTCACCTCATTCAATATCAACAAACTTTATAAGTTGATTCAGAACGGCCCCGATGTCTATCCCGGTGCGAAGACCATTGTGCGTGCCGCGGATAATCGCATGATTTCCCTCAAGCACATCACGGGCAAGGATCTTCAACTCTTTGAGGGTGATATTGTCAATCGCCACTTGATGGATGGTGACTATGTCTTGTTCAACCGTCAGCCGTCCCTCCACAGAATGTCAATGATGGGTCACCAGGTCCGTGTTCTGCCGCATAATACCTTTCGTCTTAACGTCTCTGTTACGGCACCCTATAACGCTGATTTTGACGGAGATGAAATGAACTTACATGCGCCGCAGAGTGAAGAGGCAGCCATGGAACTCCGGGAAATTGCAGCGGTTCCCCTCCAGATTGTGTCACCCCGTGATTCAAAGCCTATCGTGTCAGTAGTACAGGATACCCTCGTAGGCGTCAACCGTTTCATGCGTAGCTCGGTTAAGTTGAATACGCGTGAAGTCATGAATATGCTGATTCAAACACCGGGCTGGACGGGTATTCTACCGCCTCCCGCATCAACCGAGAATGGTAACAAGTGGTCGGGCCAGCAGGTTGTTAGTGTTCTTCTACCGCCCCTCAATCTGGACATGCCTAACGGTCAGTATGATGAGGAAAAGGATAAGGGTAACATGAAGTCCGAGAATTTCGTCCGCATCAAGAATGGCATTGTAACACAGGGTGTCTTTGATAAGTCCATCTTCTCTGCGGCCCTCATTCACCTTATCTATAATGATTATGGCCCTGCTAAGACGGTACAGTTCTTGGATTCCCTACAGAGAATTGTAGCCATTCACTTGATGAACAGTGGTTTCTCAGTTGGTCTCTCGGACTTGATTGCTGATGCGAACACCCGCAGCGAGATTGACAAGTTGATGAATGAACTGAAGGGCAAGATTGAAAATATCATCCAGCAGGTTCACTTGGGTCTCTTTGACAATTCTTCAGGCAGAACCAATCAGGAAGAGTTCGAGCGTCTCATCTTTGGCGAACTCAATCAGGTAGTGAACAATGCGGGTAAGTTGGGTCGTAACAGTCTAGCAGACAACAATCGCATGACGAATATGATTAAGGCCGGTTCTAAGGGGTCTAACACCAACGTAGCCCAGATGATTGCTGTTCTCGGTCAGCAGAACGTAGAAGGTAAGCGTATTCCCTATGGTCTCCAAGACCGTACGTTACCCCATTTCAAGCGTTATGATGACGGTGCGGCTGCTCGTGGTTTCATTGAGTCCTCTTTCATTAAGGGCTTGACTCCAGCAGAAACCTTCTTTCACGCTATGTCAGGTCGTGAAGGTCTGATTGATACAGCTGTTAAGACAGCCGATACTGGATATCTCCAGCGTCAGCTTGTAAAGGCGATGGAGGACTTAATGACACAGCACGACAAGACAGTGCGGGATGCGGCGGGCACAATCATCCAGTTCTCCTACGGTGAGGATGGTACAAATGCCACTAAGATTGAGTACCAGCCGCTCAATATCGGCGGCCTCTCGGACCAAGAGATTGAGGAGCAGTTTGCGATTCCGGATGCTGGTTCGGAGGAATCTGAAGGATTCATCGCAGCGGTAAAGCAGGATCGCCGTATGCTGGTAGAAGGCGTTCTCGGAAGCAAACTGATCAAGACAGATAAGCAGACGGTTGCGGGCCCTGTTCATCTTGACCGAATCATCAAGAATATCACACTACAGTTTAACTTGAATCCGGAAGAGCCCAATAAGGTTACGGGAACACAAGTCTTGGCTGTCATCGAGCGTATCAAGGAAAGGACGATGCCGCGAAACAAGATTTGGGCGGCTCTTCTTCGCTATCACATGAATCCGCAGAATCTCCAGCGTCGTGGTTTTACGCAGGCGGCTCTAGAAATCTTGGCCACACAGGTTATTAACAGGAACTGGGCTTCTTGGTGCGTACCGGGTGAAATGGTGGGCATTATCGCAGCTCAGAGTATTGGAGAGCCCTCTACGCAGATGACGCTGAACACTTTCCACTTGGCAGGTGTAGCAGCTAAGTCTGCTGGAACCCGAGGTATCCCCCGTCTTAAGGAACTGCTCAAGGCAACGCGTAATCCTAAGGCATCGGTGTTGTCAATCTACTTGAAACCCGAACTCCGCAAGTCAAAGGAGGAAGCCCGACGCATAGCACAGGAACTAGAGTTTACGCTCCTACAGGATATTGTAACCGTTGCTCGTATCTACTTTGATCCCCGCGACGATGCGACAGTTATCGCCCAAGACTCGGAGTGGCTATCCTTCTTCTTGGCGTATGAGAATCTCGGACAAGGATCTAATGCGGCTTTGGCAGCTTCGGCGGCGTCTTCAAGTGAACAGCAGACTATTAAGAAGAGCCCGTGGATTCTACGTCTTGAGTTGGATCGTGATAAGATGTTCCTAAAGAATATTACAATGGAAGATGTTCTCTATGTTATTAAGCGTCGCTTCACTCTTGAGACTGCTTATACTGATTACAATGCGGATGATCTCGTTATCCGTATGCGTCTAGAGGATCCCTTTGCGAAGGATCCGATGGATGACCTGATTGCTCTTAAGAAACTCCAGAATAATCTCCTAACAAATACCCTTGTTCGTGGTGTAACGGGTCTTCGTGCGGTAACCTTCAGTTATGTCAAGGATTTCTTTGAATTCAGTGCGGTAGAAGGCAGATACGAGAAGGTAGACCAGTTCGTTCTAGATACGGATGGAACAAACTTCTTGGATGTCCTCTGCCACCCCGATATTGACCCCTCCAGACTCTATAGTAATAATATTCATGATATCTATTCAAATCTAGGTATTGAGGCCACGCGTGCTGTTCTCCTTAAGGAAATCAGTGGTCTTTTCGAAGATAATAATGTTAACTTCCGCCACTTTGGTCTCCTGTGCGATGTAATCTGCTCGAAGGGTAAGCTCATGACAGTGGATCGCTATGGTATCAACAAGAACAATATTGGACCGCTAGCAAAGGCTTCTTTCGAGCAGACAGAGGATATTATGCTACGGGCGGCCCTCTTTGGAGAACTGGATCCTATCACGGGTGTTTCGGCCAATATCATGACGGGCCAGCCTATCCGCGGTGGCACATCCTTCTCTTCCATTCTACTGGATGAGGAATCCCTCAAGAAGTTCATGAGTGAAGCCACTGGTGTTGATCTTGTAGGCTTGGAGAAGGAAGAAGCTTACACGCAGGAAGAAGAGGATAAGGCACTCTATGAGACGCGTGTTGGCAGCAATAAGGGGGCCAAGGATGACGCCTGTGCTTTGCCCCGCCTCCGCCTAGAAGCAACGCTCCCCGACCAGCTGGAAATGGCTGCTGAATATGAGGAGATGGAAATTACTTTAGTGTAGATAGAATAGGTGAATGACGCAAAACCAACATGAAAAGCTAAAAACGCCTGATGGAAGTCATACTTTCTGGGATATTTTTACACCTGGGGCAAAGTTGGGTGTCTACCATTTTGACAAATTTGACAAGGACTATGTATACGTCCAAATGCCGGAATCCAAGGCGAAGGTTTTTGTTCGTTGCTGCGTCTTTCTAACAATCAAGGATGAGCATAATCCTAAAGGTTTCGCAATGGTCCATCGCTGGAATAAATCGATTGGTGGTCCCGCAGATCACAATAACTGGGAGCCGATTAAGGGACAAGTTGAGAAGAAGGAGATGTTGGCGGCCAAACGTATGGTGGGAGGTAATAAGGAGCATGTTGCTTTTTTAAATGAAATTCTCAGGTACACAATCCAGCGTGAAGTGGAAGAGGAATCTAAGATTCTACCCTGCTGGCTAAAAAAACTTACACTTCACCGAAATATTGCGTACACTTCAAGTCATAGTGATTACCCCGAACCCAATATGTACTTCCAATATATGATTTTCACTGCTGAGATTTCCCGGAAAGACTTTGAGGCAGCACAAGAAAAGGTCCACAGTGTTTGGGCCGATCCGCGTTCAATCAATCTGCGAAAGGATGAACGTGAAAAGAATGCTTTAGCCCTGTGGTCACCGCAGAAGGGTCTCAAGGCTATTATGGGCGGACCTGCTGGTGCTCTGGTTCGTCTGTACTTGCGGCATCTGTAGCCTCGGTATCTAAACACGCCCTCCCATAAATAATTATGGCTGATGGTACATGGATCCCCGGAGGTCCACATTCGCATTATATGCGATACAACCTCAAATTCGCTAGACAAAAAGGCGAACAGAAAAATCATTTTTCACTAGCTCTAACACCAATTCTAATGACTCTACATCGCCTTAAAAATCGCATTGATGATATGGACCACCAAAATACATGGGATGAATATAAGAAAATCACGAATCCCTATGAATTCGTTTTCCTTTCTTTAGCAAAGCGGATGCATTTCAGTGTAGCAAAGAAAATCCCTCTAAGTCGCTCATACTATAAAATGGTTGAAATCTGGCAAAGTCTCAGTTTAGGAGAGACAATCTTTAACCAATTTGTAACAGCTCATTCAGCGGAAGGACCGGGTGGATTCATTGAAGCTTTAGTGGATATTTCTGCTAGAGAAAACCGCAATCTTCTAGCAAGTCTTGCTATGACACTGAAATCCACTGATAAGAATATTCCGGGATGGAAGAAGTCACAGGCTTTCTTACATTCAAATCCTACGGTTGAAATTACATATGGGAAAGATGGAACGGGCAATCTCTATAATTTGGATAATCACACTGTTTTTAAGGACATTCTAGCGACAAAGCCTTTAGAAAAGGCCAATTTATACACAGCCGATGGAGGATTTGATTTTACAAACGATTTCAATAATCAAGAGGAAAATGTAATTCTCCTGCTTCTAGCAGAAATTCTCCTTGGTCTAACTGTGCTAGAAAAGGGCGGTATTCTCATAATTAAACTATTTGACACAGTTCTACAGCCAACATTGGAAATGTTGTACATAACAACTCGGCATTTTCGTGAATGGACAATTACAAAACCGAAGACTAGCCGAGCCGCAAACTCGGAACGTTATTTGGTCTGCCGTGGCTTTCTAGGAGTTCAAGAGGATGCTGTTCGTTGTTTTTCGTCAGTTTTACGAAGGAAAAACAACAAGAATATTGTATCATTGTTACATGCGGATACACATATGGAGCAGGAATACAAGGATTTTGAAAAGGAAATAGTGGCTTTTCAGGAAATACTCTGTAATCTTCAGATTAATGCTATTAAGCGAACTCTTACAATAATTGAAACAAAGACGAATGCCCTGCTAAGAGAACAAATTAAGGAGAATGTGGTTCGTTCTATAGAATGGTGTGAACAGCATGGAATAGAAATCAATAACTTCTATAAAGACACTAACCAAGAGCGTATCCTAGAGATTCTAGCAAAAGAACTTCTTACTCCTTCTTCTTCATCATATGGGTCATTGGTGCTATATAAGTATCGTAACCCTTCTGACCAAATGCCTCGTCCGACTGATTCTTCGTTAGTGTACCAGACTCCCGCTTCTCAAACAACTCAATCAAATTCTTTAGCATCACCCGATCATAATCCGGCTTCAGGATCATCGCAAACAGAGACGGAAACTCGGTTTGATAACTGGGAAATTGTGCGGCGACAACAGCGGGTGTTTTGGAAAGCAGAGCCTCGGTAACCTCCTTTACCATTAGTTGTATACGTTCGGATTTCGTCTGAGTTTGGTTCTGGTTCTCAGACATGCCTTTTAATATTCAAAAGAAATGAAAAAGGAAATTCTACCGTTACACTAGGGATGCGGTGTTTCACTAAGCGTAGAATTTATCATAAATGTAGTCGTAAAACGGGTTGCGGTACAACAAGAAAACAGAAGCAGAAGCAGAAGCAGCGGCGTTTCAGACAGCGTGGAGGTAAATTGGGCATGGCGGACTTTCTG
>Ga0114962_10001875_pt1 | contig 17927 bp, 21 predicted proteins | sample C_130820_MF_Meta_FD_87017 | JGI IMG/M metagenome (GOLD analysis project Ga0114962, IMG submission 87017) | Freshwater microbial communities from Lake Croche, Canada to study carbon cycling - C_130820_MF_MetaG | ecosystem: Environmental > Aquatic > Freshwater > Lake | place: Lake Croche, Canada...
AACTACACTTCAGTAAATGTTAGTAGTAATCCATATATCACATTTGGTGACGGTGGTAATCCTTCTGATTGTTGTTTTGACATCCCTAACGAGATTCCAATAAAGACAGAATTACCTGGTGTGTATTTATCGTTCCAATGTCCTAACGACCCTGGTAATTATGATGGACAAATGTATAAACTATACTCAGGATTAACTGATGGTGGTAATACTATGGTTATCAAATATATTGGTTCTGACCATTGTGATGAAATTGCTACTTTAGTTTACGGATTCAAATTCTATAAAGACAATAGTGATTATTTTGATTTAATTATCGAAAACAACGACAATTTCTTTAATGATGACCCAACAGGTGGTGTAAGTAATGGTGTTGATGAAACTTGGGTCACAACATTTGATAGTACAGGAGGTAATGCTTACCGTATTGGTAGTGTGCCCGTGGTAAGTAAACCAATTAAAGCGAACATTAATAATAGAGCGGTAGTATGTGGTACTATTGGTGATGTAATAACTACACCACAATTAAACCCAAATAGTAGTATCGGTGGTAGTATGTACTTTAATGGTGTTAATGACACTATGGTTCAAGTTGATAACTCAGGTGGTCAGTTTGGATTTGGCGGTTTTAAAGACTTTACTATTGAATGGTTCCAATACTATGAAGGTGGGGTAAATTCAAGACCATTTTCAATTGGAGTTTATGACAATCCATCAGAAATGATTGGAATGTCTTTTGAAGGTACAGTTTATTTATGGATTGATAATTATTCATATACTACTAATATAACAAACGAAGATTTATTAAATGGATGGCATCATATGGCAATTACAAGATATTACAATGGTGCTGACCATATTTGGAGAGTATTTTTAGACGGAGTTGAAAAAGTATCGTTAACAGGTAATACTGATACCTCAAATATAGATATATTAACATTAGGTAATCAATTAAATAATGACGGAAGGTTTCAAGGGTATATTACAAACTTTAGAGTTACTGACTTAACCGCATTGTATACATCTAATTTTATAGTACCAACTCAACCATTAACTTGTGATGGTACCACAATCCTCACAATGGATGCAACTAATGAATCGGGATTATTATATGATTCTTGTGAAGGCCAAACAACATCCACAACAGGAGTTACTTGGTCATCTGAAACACCATTTGTTAATTTATATGATTTCTCATTGTTTACCGCAACTGATTTTACAAATTATAACACTTGTGAAGATTGTGGACAATTGTTTAACACTATTTTATATGTTAGAACAGGAGTTACTGAGTATGTAACAAACCGTACAATGACTAAAACAAATATCGATAGAGTATTAACAAACGGACCTATATTTACTACAGGTAGTGTTGAAGCTTACGAAATAATAAACTATTACTATTAAAATTAAAAAAACAAAAATATGTCAATTATACATCCAGGGTCACTTTTTCCAAATGTCCCATTAGCATTAGCACCATTATCAGCAGGAACTGAATATAACGTATGTGTTATCGATTGTAGTGGTAACACTGTGTCTATAACACCTCCACACCCTACTTGGACCAACGAACAAGGTAAGGCGGTAGTTCTATTAGACGCAATCGTTTTAGGAGGAATGAACGGATTAAACTCGTAAATAATATGAAAAAAATTGTTAAACTAACCGAATCTGATTTAAACAGACTTGTTAAAAGAATCATTAACGAAGAAGAATTCGATGATGAAATAGGTAAACCTCAGTTTACTGTGGAACCACATGTTAGAATGACCCCAAGAGAAAAAGATATCGAAGGGTTATTTGGAAAATATAGCGACCAAATTCCTGCAGACATCTTACGTTATATGAGAAAAAATCCTCAATTGGTTATGGACAGATTGTCCGTTATCTATGGTAAAAAGTTTTTAGATTATGCTGATAAAGCGTATATGAAAAATAATAAGTTCGATTTTTAACGAAATCCTTTCATAATTAATATTTTTTGTATATCTTTGTTAGGAGTAAAAATAAACTATGGAAAAAATGTTTAAACGGTTATATGTTAAGTGGGTATTATGGTCTCGTTATAGAGGTCTCAAACCCATAGATAAATTAACCGATAGCCAACGAATTTGTTTGGGTATTTGTCGGTCATTAATAAATCACCCAAGTTCAAAATTCCTTATTGCACCATTATCGGGTGAACGTTATATTAAAAATTCTGAATTAGGACTATTCATCATTCTTGATGACAGACATATTAGTGTTACTAATCATGTGTATCATTATGATGTTACATTATATGAAAGAGAGTGGGATAGATTAACAAAGATGTATGATAATAAGACTGAAGTTATTCGTCAACAATATAAGGAAGAAATTACCTCCCAAATTAAACATTCTTTACGAACAATTTTAACTAAAATAGAAACCTCAGAAGGATTCTCTCAGGACACTCTTGATAAAATTTCTTAATGGACTCTCCTTAACAGGAACAATTCTTTTTTTATATCCTGGAGTTTGATTAATATTATTACCATCATCATCACTTGTGGTTAAGTTAGGATGTTTCTTCAGATAATCTGATTCTTTCTTGGATTTACGTTCAATCTTATTGATTTGTTTTTTAGGCAAACTCATTTTACCATCATAACTATCATATGCCAACATTGCATCATTATACTTTGATACAGGGATATTAAAAGGTTGTAGGTCAGTTTTACTGAACTCTTTTGTACCAGGTTGCATAGGACCAATATATGACCCTCTACCACCCCCATCACTTGTTGCCTCGTTGATGAGTTCTTGTTTTATAATATCTCTTAACATTCTGAAAATTATTACTTATACTTATAAATATCTTAAACTATTAAAATGGAAGAACAAAAACTATTTGGAAAATTATTTAACGCCATACCTCTATTAAATGAAGAACATTTGGAGGTGTTGTTACAAACTATGGATAGGGACACCTCAATATATGTTTTAATTCAGGCGGTTAAGTATGCTCATGAATCGGGGGTATATTCTTTGGGTGAAACGGAAGTAATCTCAAAATGTATTAGAACCTTATCAAAAATTGAAGAGTCTACCCAAGATGAACAACATTAGAATTGCGTTAATCGCTCATGACGGTAAGAAGGCCGATATGGTATCGTTTGTAATGAAACGAATCCCTTTTTTCACATCAAAAAATGTTGAGGTAATTGCCACGGGAACTACAGGTAAACATTTAATTCATGCGGGTCTACAAAAGGTTAGAACAATGTTTAGCGGACCAATGGGGGGTGATGCTCAGATTGCGTCAATGATTGTAAACAAAGAGGTCGATGTAGTTATATTCTTCATCGACCCCTTGGAAGTTCATCCACATCAAGTGGATGTTAGTATGTTATTAAGGATATGTAATGTTCACGACATTCCTTTAGCAACAAATTACTCTACGGCAAGTAGATTAATTGATTGTATTGTTTTTTAACCTACGTCACTTGGTTCACCCTTGTCTCCGCCAGCAATATCGCCAGCATTTGGTGCCCCTGTAGCAGTTCCCGCAGGTGTCCCTGTTGTAGTTCCCGCAGGTGTTCCTGTCGAAGTTCCCGCAGGTGTTCCTGTCGAAGTTCCCGCAGGTGCTGAAGTAATACCTAACGCCTTTTCAATCGCCGCAGCGGTTTTAGGTCCGTATTTACCATCAGTAGTTAAACCCGCACTAAACTTACTATTTAGTAAAGTTTGTACATCTTGTATTGTCGATTCAGATAACATTTTTTTAAACCCGTGCATATTAAGAATTTTTGCTCTTTCACTTTCGGTTATAATTAATCTTTTCATATTATTTTTTATATTATATTTTTTTTAATTTATTATGTGTTAGCGGTATTCGAACTTGCTGATTGGGGAGTTCCTCCACCACCATTTAATTTCGTAATTAACGCATCAATTGTTGCTTGGTCCATTGTACCTGTTTGTGACACACCTAAAGTAGATTGTATTGTTTTAGTTTTAGGTTGTAAGTTAGTCGCCACACCTTTTTTAGCAACACCTGTTGTAACCGTAGTACCTGTTGTACCTGAAGTAGTTCCTGATGTAGTTCCTGAAGTAGTTCCTGATGCCGCCGCTGCTGCTGCCGCTTTCTCACCTATTTCTTTACTATTTTCAAATGCGTCTAACAATGGTAAAAACACGTATGTTTTCCATTCTCCCGCAGAATCAATGTCTCCGTCAATAGCATCAAATAAACTCTCACCGTGTCTTGTTTCGTAAGTTTTAGCCATACCACATAAATCAGGAATAGTTTGTATTTTTGATAAATTCGATTTAATTGCATCTTCATCAGTTCCCATACCCTCAATCGCCGCATTAATTGCGTCGGCAATGGTGTTTAATTCTTGTCTTGTCATTTGAGCTGGACCAACCGCACCTTTAACGTTACAGGCGTCTAATATTTTCTTAGCACCTGCAAAAGACGCTCCACCACCAAATGCTTGACTTAATAACGATACTGCGGCACCAACCACCGCACCTGGAACGGCTCCAACACCACCAAGTACCGCACCTCCCGCAGCACCTACCGCGGCAGCACTACCTACTCTACCCCAATCCACTTGTTCGTCCATCTCTTGGTCGGGTGAAGATTGTTCGGATAAATATTGTTTTTTAGTTGCGTCTTTGTGAAGATTTAGAATTCTTTCTGATTCTTCTTCATTTAAAAAATATAATTTTTTCATACTTATTTCTGTTTAATATATAAATATCTGTTTTTTCAAAAAAAAAATTTGTGGAATCAATATATTTGCTTATCTTTGTAATGTGATTAAGGGAAACGATTCAGATACAGTTAATCACAACGGGTTAGAACGAAACAATCCTAACTTATCGGGTGGAATGGAAGACGATTCAGATACAACGTCCACCCCTTTTTTATCTCCACAAGACTAATTGATTTTTACCAACTCTAAACGGATTACCCTCAGACTCTCTAAAGGCGGTACTGAATAATAAAGTCCAACTTGAGCCTCCATTATGAATCGGTATAATTGGTAGTGCCAATTCCCACTTGTTTGATTTAATCACAAACGCATCACCATCATTAATTTCACGGTAAACAATTCTTTCCGCAATCTCTCTAATGAATAGTGCGACAAATTCTTTTACCTCTAAATTAGTAATTTCTCGTTGGTTATACGTATCGTTTAATTCAGGTCTTGTTGACCTATCAGAAGAATGGGTTGTTCTTGAAACCTCAAAATTGAACTGAGTTTGTATCTCATGTACAATTTGAGCAATTCTTTTTTCTAATAATAGATTCTCCTTAATTAATTCTCTTAAAGCATTCATATAATATAAATACTTTTATCTAATGATTTAAAACTTTATTGGTGAAAATTTTAGAATATTGTCAAAATAAACCACAACGAAACCACACACAGTTACTATTTATAGAATCTTATTAGACTTTCGTATGTTTTCTTCCCCCCACATAGGTTGAAGATTATCCAATGACCAACATTTCATAAACTCCTCATCACCCATCTCCCGTATATCAAACGATGTTATAGGTGATTTATGGTCGACATGCCAAACCCCATAGTTATCCCAACTCATATCATCCTTAAATTGTAATTCTAAATGTGTTATTAGTTCTTCAGGTGTGTATTGTAATACATCAAAGTAATGTCCGTATTTATCCACATTACTTTCTTTTAATACGGTGTAGATTGCCGTCCTGAAATTACTGATTAGTTTATAGATGGGGTCAGTATCCTTACGATGTTTTTCATATTTACGTTTATACTCCCTATGTTTATCTATATTTTTTTCCCTCCATTTTTGGTGATAAGTATTTAAATGTTCTCTGTTTTCTTTTTGCCAATCTGAAAAATACTCTAAAATTTTTTCTCTATTTTTTTTATAGTATCTTTTATTAGTCTCAGATTTACCACCTGTAAATTTTCTTCCTGATTTACCTACATTAACACCATTTTCTTTTAAAATTCTAATTATTACTGTTTTATGAATTCCTATTTTTTCAGATATGGTAGGAGAACCTAACATTTCTTCATTATACATTCTAATTATTTCATTAATTGTATTTTGGTCTAAAATAATCTTTTTCATATATTATAAATATAACCATAATATCAATTGTGTCAATATAAATAAAAAAAAAGGTCAGAAAAATCTGACCTTTTTAGGATTTTATTTAAGATTTTGATTATCTCAATTCTCTTAAATCGAACGTACGAACACCATCAACAGTAATTCTTCCGTAAAAGCGATTATTCACCATTTTTTTTGCGTAACGGGTCATAATACCTTTAATCGGTGTAAAGTTGAATGGATTGTACATTGTAGGAGTTAATTGTAATGGTACGTACGGTGCGTAGATGTAACCAGTATCAAGTAACGATGTTCCTTTATGTCCAATTAACACTTGGTTAGGTGGGAAATAAGGGTCACGGTATACTTGGTAACGTCCAGCTAAAGTACCAACTCTTTCAATACCCATGTTGTATTGGTCTTGCTCAGGAGACGCGTTAGATACGTGGAAGTATTCTAAATCATCAAAAATCGCAGAAACTTCAGAAGAAACAACAATCCAGTTAGCTCCACCTCTTAAAGTAGATTTGTGAATTTGTGCTGACAACTGATTAATCGCAGTGATTAATGTTTGGTTCCAGTCTTTTTGAGTGTAGTTAGTTGTAGCAGAAATTCTTCTCCAACCGTTGTAATCCCAACGTAAGTTCCATGCCGCACCTTTACGTAAATCTCTAAGGATTTCACGGTCGATTTCAGCCGCAACTTGTTCAGATAATAAAGCCGTTAATTCAGCTTCAGCATCGATGTTGTGGAAAGCCGCAACGTCTTGAGCTAACTCAGGAGACCATTGTGCTCTTAATTTTCTTTCAGTAACAGAAACTGTAACAGAATCCAATTCGAAAGAAACTTCTCCGATTTTGTCTTCAAATTCTAATTCTTTGTAACGTCTGAATACCGCAGTAAATGCAGTATCGATAACACCAGCTCCAAGAGTAGTTCCTGTGTAACCATCTAAAGTATCAGAACCACAAGTTGCACATGCAGGACATGATAAGTCAACTTCTAAATAGATACAACCTGTTGGTGAACAGATGTTATTGAATTGACCACCATTACCATCAGTTGCCCAAGTAGTAGGTGCCATATTATTTAATCCACTAACGATTCCTTGACCGTATTGTTGAGTAACAACTCTGAACAATAATGATTTAGGGTTATGAGCAGAATCAAAAGCGTTTTGACATTGTGTTGATGCAGTACTTGCAGACCATGTAGAGTCATCATAAGCACCGTTAGCAAAAATTCTTAAATCCGATAAGAAAGTTTCAGAATCATATTCGTTACCATCTGGTCCGATTAATTTTCCTGAACCTGTGTCGGCAAATCTACACATTTTAACAATTACTTTTCTAACGTTTTGATTGTCTAACGTTGTTCCCGTTCCTAAGTTAGTTAAAGTTCCGTTACTCCAAACTTGGATATTTGTTTCAACAGTAACTGCTGACCATTGTCCTTTAGAGTAATCGAATAAACCTGGAGGGTCTAATTGTCCTTCATTTCCTTCATAGAATAAATCATAAAGATTTTTCTTACCGTAAGTTGATGTTGAACCATAACCAACGCCATCTCTTCCGTTTTGAGGTGTTAAACCACTAACGGCACCAATTGGTCCGTAGTGTTCACCTGATTGACCTGCGTAATCATTACCAGGTGTTTGAGCAGTTCCTCCATCATACCCTTGAATTTTAGGTACAAAGTAGAATAATTTACCGATTGGTAAGTTCATCGCTTGTACAGAAACGATATCATTCGCTAATAATTTAGAGAATACACGTCTAACGATAGGGAAAACAACAGTTTCAAATGAACCTGAAGAACCTTCTGCAGTAGCTTCGTTTATTAAGTGAGACGCTTGATTCTCATATAACTGAGCTACGTTCTCTTTTAGGTGACCTTTAAGGCCTTCTAGGAATCCTAATTTATCCCATTTGTTTATTGTGTCTTCTTTGATAACCTTAAGGTGTTTTAACCCGATGTTACCGACAAGACCTGATTCTAATAATGCTCCCATTTTAGTATTTTTTTTGTTTTGTTTTAGTTTATTTTTATTTTTTATTTCATTTTAGACATTAAGTCTTTCATTCTAAGGAATTGAGGATTTTCATAAGTTTTGTTCTCAATTAAGTTAATCGCTGAACCTGTCGTTGGTGCGTTTTCAATTTTACGCTCAAATGATTCATTCATTGATTGACTTGTTGTAGGTGAAAGTTCGTCTTTAATTGTTTTATACAAACCTTTAGATTCTTTGATTGATTCTACACCATCAAATCTTCTTAAAATATTGATTTTTTCTTGTTTTGATGTTGAGTGTTCTGTAAACAAACGTGTAGCGTATGCTAAGTTTGAGTTGAATACCGCAACCTCATTCAATTTATTTCTGAAGATGTTTAATGCTTTTCTGTATTCTTCATTCTTTTCTCTAAGAACTTGTACTTCATTTGTACTACTTTCTTTAAGTGCCATGTTAAATGCCGAGCCAGTTCTTAGTTTTGGTAAACCACCTTTTCTACCTGCTCTACTACCTGCACCTAATGTACGTACACCTTCTTTGGTTTCCGCTTTTTTCACAGGAACTTGTTTGTTTGTTCCAAGTTTAGCTTGTTCCTTATATTCAAATTTTGCTTTACCCGTACCAACCGCTTTAGGACCTTGTTTCATTTTTGTTTTGAAACCTGTTCCTTGATTTGGTTTTTTTGAGTAAACTTTTACGTTAGGACCTTTTCCCATTCCAACTCCTTTTGGTTTGATTGTTTTCTTACCTAATTTAGATTCAAACATGTTATCCATGTCTTCTTCGTCTTCATCGTCAAATGAGATTTCGTCTTCGTCTTCTTCTTCGTCTTCGTCTTCGTCTTCATCGTCAAATGAGATTTCGTAAACAACTTGGTCAGTGCCAGCATCTCCTGTCATTTCTTCTTCCTCGTCAAATTCTTCTGAGTTAAAATCCATGTCTTCGTCTAACTCCATATCAGAGTCGTCCTCGTTAAAAACTTTTTCAACGATGTCATGGATAGAATCAGATTCGTAAAACTCTTCTTCATCGTCCCACATGTCTTCTTCGCTTTCTCCAACAATCATATATTCTTTGTTTGCTTGAGTATCCTTAAGATTAATATTACCGCCAGCATCTTTCGTTACTACGATATTATCATCAGGTCCCATCAATTGGAATACACGAAGAACTTCTTCGTCTGATTTGTTAGTTAAGTCGATAGGTTCTGCCATGTCATCATCTGCCGTGTCATCATCTGCCGTGTCATCATCTGCCATGTCATCTTCCATGTCATCGTCTTCAACGTCTGTATCTTGGTTATCAGCATCCATATCCATGTTACCCATGTCCATATTTGCATCGTCTTCAACCTCGTCATTTGATTCTTGTTCAAATAGAGATTCTTTTACCAATTCTTTGATTTCTTGCGACATTGTTGAAGCAAGTATTCCTTTTGCATTTTCGGCAACCGCTTCTTCCAAATTTTTCATTTGAATGATTGCATCTTCTACTAATGATTTTTCTTTTGCCATTGTGAGTTTTATATTTTTATATATAAATATTACCAATTGTGAAAAAAGTTTAACTTAACCTAATTCCAATCGGTTTATTTATTACTTAATAAATATCTCCCATTTGACAAAAAATAAAAAAGGAGACCTTTTGGGTCTCCTTTTAATTTATTATTGAAATTTAATTTACTCTATCACTTCATCAATTTTACTTTCAACAATTGCCGTAATTCTCCAATCTTGGGTATACGCCTCGAAAATCTTAGTTACTTTCGCCTCAACATCAGTTGGTGTGAATCCGTTTACTAATTTTTCTTCTCTCAATTTTTTAACTTTTCCTGTTTCAGAATCTACTGAATCAATTGTAACTTTCGCTACGAAATACTTTTCTCCTTGTTCCATGTTTAATAATTTTTTTATCTGTTTCCTAAATAATCGTTCAATTTCTTCATTAAGTCAAGCGATTTATTTCCTGAATCTCCAACATGTCTTTCTACCGACATTCTTTTTTCTTCTTCAATGTTCTCTTCAAAATTACCTTTATCTTCTTTATTTAAGAAAAGATATGCTCCTGGTGTTGATGGTGAAGATACTAAATCAAAACAGATTAATTCAAAATCGTCTTGTACTTCATTCTGTTCACCAATCTTTTTTAAAGACCCAACACCTCTTGATGAGATACCAAGGGTTACACCTTGTCTTAAGTAGTTTGCCGCCATATCTCCTTTAGTCGATACAATTCCTCTTTCGTGGAATCCTGGACTTGTCAATAATTTTAGTTTACCCATCAATGTATCTCCTTCCCACCAAACATCCGTAATTAAATGAGACACTCGGTCTAAATCAATTAGTGAAGATTCGGGGTGATTTAATTCGGATAAAGAGGTACCTTTTTGAATTAGTTTTTTATAATTGTCCGCCTCTCTTTTAAGGATACGTTCAGGATATATTCTACCGTTTCTATTAGGTGTATTGTATTTTTGTAAAACCGCATAAAACTCAAATGGTTTAGAATGGTCCAACATATTCGTTGATTCTAATATGTAAGAATTTTGTTCACTTTTTGGTGAAATGTATCCTGCGTCATACTCGACTAATATCCCTTTACCTGACTCACCAGGTTTTATAATTTTTAGATTCATCTTTAATTTTAATTATAAATATTAAAGATTGTCTATTTGTGTTACTAATTCTTTTCTTTTACCGTTTTTAGTTGGGTAAAACTTAAAGTACTCGTGTTCATTAAAACTTTGTTGTAGAATGTCTTTTGTCATTTTTTTCAGAGAATCCCGTAATCTAACTGATTTGAAGTCTGTATCTTGTTCTTTTAGGTAAATGTTAATTTCTAAATTTAAGAATGATTTTTTTCCTGTTGATAATCCGCTTGACCGTAAATCTAAATCAACAATAAAGTTGTCGTCAAATAAGTACCTGTCAATACTACTATGTACAATGTGTTTTATTGCTCGACTTAGGTTTAAAACAACTCTGTTCCAATTCTCGGTGTTTTTTATTGGTTCTACCCATGTTTGAAGATTTAAATAAAGTGATTTAAAGTTTATTGAGTCTACCGTGCCATATACGACTTTTGTAGACTTGAATCCTTGGATTTGTGAGGTTTTCCCCTTTTTCATTAATTTCCATATTTTTATAGTTTATTTTCCAAAAAAATAGGTATATTTGTTCCAATAGTCAAAATAAATTAAAATGAGGAGATATTTGTAGTTATATGCTAATAATCAAAGTAGAAAAGGGAAACATCGAAAGAGCCCTAAAAATGTACAAAAGTAAGGTCATCAAAACAAGACAAATGTCTGAATTAAATGAACGTAAAACCTTTGTTAAAGATTCTGTGAAGAATAGAGAAATGATGAAGAAAGCAAAATACGTTCAACAGAAGTACAAATCTAACGAGGATTAAAGAGTTTCTTTAAGATTCTTTAATTTAAAGTAAGATAGTTTGTCATACTTTTCTGATTCAACCTTTTCAATTGTTTCGGTAATTCTATTTAATGTACCGATATCAGAACCCTCTTGTAGGGTTTTTAGTTTTACAATTACCTCTCCTTTAATTGAATCAAAATTTTCTTTTAATACAGAATCGTCTGTAGATAAAAATTTCATTAAATCTTTCTTTTCAGATTCGTCTAATCCATTGATATAACTTGAAATTGTTTTATTAGCAACACTTACCATTGTGGTTAGTGGTAATTTTATAATTTCCTTACTAATTGGTTTAGGTACCATTAAAGATTCTTTAATCAATTTTTTACTTTTGATTTTAGACTCGATAGTTAATACATCCGTAGAAAATAACCCGTCAACAGTTTCGTATAGGTTTTCTGATTTAACGTTGTTCACCCAAGTCTTTAAATTATTTAAATCGGAAGGTTTAATTTTGTTAATAGAATTTTCATACATAGTAACACACTCGTGTATGTAGTCATAAACTGTATTCTCCTTTAAACCTTTTTTAGAACTTAATTCATCGTACAAATAAAATATTTTACTAATATTTTTATTTTCCAATACTAATTTTTTAAAATTCTTTAACTCATCTTTAAAAGTATCGTTAGAATATGATTCTAATAAAACTTTTTCTATTTTAGATTTTAATATACCAAACTTAATCATTTTCGTTTTTTTATTATAAATATCAATCTTTTAGAAGTTTACTCAGTTGAGCCTCCATTTCTCCTAAAGAATTTTTTCCTTTGGATAAATCAATATACGAGTCTTCGTCCGTTAATGAGTTTGATTCTAATAGAATTTTTAAGTTATCTCTTTTAAATGATTCAGGAGTTACTCCCGCATCTCCACCTGGTTCAGGTCCTGAGGGTGGTGGTGGAGGTGGCATTGATTCTCCTCCTCCTTCACCACCTCCAGGAGGTGGTGGTGGGGCTCCTCCCGCGTTTGCCGTTGACCCTGATTTGTTACCATATAATTTGTCAACATTGTCAAAGATACCTGAATGAGTAATGATTGTTGCGGTATTTGTTAACTCAGCACCAACCGCTTTCTCAATACGTTGTTGTTGTAAATCAAGTTTAATTTCTTCATCAGAGAATCCTAACACATGTTTTTTCGCCCACGATACTGACACAGGTGCAATACCTTCGATGGCGGTAACCGCATCTTTGTAAAGTAAAATCTTCTCTTTCCATAAATCGACTTTTAATAAATCCGCTTGAGATGATGGATTTGTTAAACCTAATGTAAAGTTCGATAACTCGTCCTCAAACCCTAATAGGAATAAGTGAATGATTGCGATTTTATTCATTTCGGCAATCATACATTTTTGAATTCTATTGATAGTTCTTGCAAAACGAATATCCATTAACGATAAGTTTTTGCCATCACCAACAATTTCCTCAAAACCTAAAAAGGCTTTAGGAACACGTAACGCGGTTAATAATTTCTTTTGGATGTACTCAATATCGGCAATTTCCGATAAGTTCTGAGCTCCTGGTAATGTATCGATAGGATTTGCTTGTGCAGGGTCACGAACAGGAATAAAATAATCTTGGTCAACCGCCATTTGGTTGAAACGTAAATCAACATTACCTGTTTTAGAGTCCACAACTTGGTCTCTTTTAAATTTGTTTGCAACACGTTGTACATACGCCTCAACATCTTTATCATCCATGTTACCAACAAATACTTTGAACACTCTTCTTTCAGGTGCTCTTGATGTTCTATAAATTAACATCGCATCTTCAGATAACAATAATTGTTTCCAAATACGTCTTGCCTTCTCTAACATGGAAGTACCGTATGGAAGTTTTCTATCATCACCTAATAATCTAAAGTGGGCTATTTCCCATGAATTGAATTCCATATCCTTAGCCTTCCATTTAAATCTTAAACCTTTATTTTCAATAGGTTCATCGATGTTTTGTTTTGCCGCTTGAGCTGGCATACCTCTCTCTAAACGTTCAATTTCAATGTTTGGTAATTGCATACAACCAACAATACCCTTATCTGAATCTAATTTTAAATAAACAAAATTGTCTCCGTACTTACAAGTATTTCTTACCCACATAGGTAAGTTTGTGTTGATATCTAACACATTATTAAATAAATCGGTTAGTATTGATTTGATTCTTTTTGATTCGGAATAGATTTGTAACATATATCCATTCTCATCCACTGTTGTGGATTCTTCACCATAAATGTCTAACGCCGCAGAAATTTCGGGAGTATATTCCATAGATTCGTAATCGTAAAATGATGCCAATCTTGTTGGTTCGTAATAAACCGATTGGGTATACATGTTACTTTCAATCTTTGTCCATTGATTGGCTAAGTAATAAGTTTGTTGAGCTTGTAATAACTCTTTGTCGTATTCTTGTTTAGAAGTAGTCTTTAATAAGTCTTTTCTATCGAACTTATATGTTGGGTAATCTTGGTTTAACAGGGCGTTAGGACCAAATGCGTGAGATAATCTCTGCCATACTGTTAAATTACCGTTATTATTATTTTCCATGTGAGTATTTTAATTCTTTCTACAATAAATATACGAAAGGTTTAAAGTAACTGAAGCGTTCTGGTTTTTAATCCTATTAAGGACACGGAACCTCTAATAAACATGTTTGATTATAGTTAATCACATATATTTCATACGTTCCAAAATAATTATCATTTTCATAACTATATGGTAGTAAAACGGTCCCTATATTAATAACTCCTCCCGTACAAGGATAGAAAGTTATATTGGCAAGTTCCCCAATATAATTTACCGTTAATATATCTAAAATTATACTCATTAATAAATTTTATTTAAAATGAATATATCTGAATAGATTGAGTTTAATACACTGTTACTACTAAACTGTACGGTAACATTTAAAGTATTTGAGACGGTTGTGTCAAATGTCGTGTTATTAACTGAGTTAAATGCAAACCCTTCTGGTTGACCTGTTGATTGTCTTTCATTATGATACGCACCCAAAGTAACAATTTCGGCGTTTCCAGCGGTCCCAAGTTTTCTAATCGTAAAGTTTGATGATAATTGCCAAACATCGTTTGTTGAAGCTCTCATATTTTGAGCTAAACTATCCACAAGTAAAACAGACCCCGATTTAATTCTAATTCTTATATCATCATTACCTTTAGAAGATATTAAACCTGCAAAATCGGCTCTAAAACTATCACCTATTTTAAATCCATTAGCGGGTACTGTTAGTGTACCAACACCACCACCAATTAATGTTGACTCAACAGTTGTTGCACTTACAACAACACTATTACCTGTTTGAGCGTACAGACCAAATACTGTTGCAAAAGGCGTTAATACACTATTTTTTATTTTATATGTCGTCCCTGCTTGCTCAACCACAAACTCGGCGTTTTGTGTTATTGCGGTTAATTCGGGTAATGAGGATATCGGTAGATTTGGCATTTTCTTTTTAGTTTATAAATAGTTTAGGTTATAATAATTTTTGACCCATCAGACTGTAACACAAAGAATCCGTTTGCTTGTAATAAGAATCTTGTTGGGTCCGTTGGGGTTGGTGTCATAGTGTGAGTAGGTGTAGGTGTTGGAGTTTTAGTACTTGTTACCGTTGGTGTTACTGTTTGTGTTGGTGTTACACTTGGTGTTGGGGTTACTGTTTGAGTAGGGGTGATTGTTGGTGTTGGGGTTGGCGGATTAAGGGGGTCAATCATCTCAACATACAGTAGGTCATTTCCACCAATACTTTGAGTTAAATAATATGTTTCAGTTCCTGGGTCACTTCCTGTGAATCCACTCATTAAGACTCCATTTTCATAAACATTAATATTATAATAAACTCCACCTGAAATACTAAACGTCATATAATCTCCCGCAATATTTGAGTTTAAGAAACCATTCCCACTTTGACCATTTGTTAACGGATAAGCGAAATTAAATGAGGAACTAAAGTTGGTAACAATTGATGCCATTGAACATCCATCAGTATCGAAATTACTAATTAAAAAGTTTCTATATGGTGTCGGTGTAGGTGTTTTAGTTGGTGTTGGCGTCGGAGTTTTAGTGTTTGTCGGAGTAATCGTATGTGTTGGAGTTATAGTTGGTGTTGGAGTAATTGTTTCGGTGGGTGTTGGTGTGATGGTTGATGTTGGGGTTATAGTTGGCGTAACAGTTGGTGTTGGGGTTGGCGGATTAAGGGGGTCAAGGACCTCAACATATAATAAATCATTTCCTCCAATACTTTGGGTTAAATAATAAGTTTCAGTATACGGAGGAACTCCTGTATAACCACTCATTAATATTCCGTTTTCATAAACATTAATACTATAATTTAACCCTCCCGTTATACCAATACTTAAGGAATCCCCAACCGTATTTGTTGATAAGAATCCATTACCACTTTCTCCATTATTGATAGGGTACGTGATATTAAAAACTGAACTAAAACTAGACGATACGGATGTTACTGTGGACCCGTCAGTATCATAATTAACAATTAAAAAGTTTCTATATGGTGTTGGTGTTGGGGTCGGAGTAGTGGTTGTTGTAGGTGTTGGGGTTGGTGTCGGATAATAAACACTATAAGTAAAATCACACGTTAACGGTGTTGGCGTCGGAGTAGTACTTGGGGTAATAGTAGTGGTTACCGTTGGCGTTGGTGTTGTTGTTACCGTTGGTGTTATAGTGGTGGTCACTGTTGGAGTAGTAGTTACCGTTGGTGTTATAGTCGTAGTTACTGTTGGTGTTGGTGTGTTAGAAGGTGTTTGTGACGGTCTTGGAACTCTGTTTCTTTGTTCATCAACCTGTAACTTATAACCTGTAAACGCCTTAACAGTGAAAATACCTTGTCCTGGAACATTTAACTTGCTACCCGCGAATAAATTACCTGATTTTTTTCTTAAATTCCTACCCATAATTATAAATATTAACGACCACCAAATAACCATCCGTATTTCGCATATTCCTCACGACCGACATTACTATTTGAAAATTGGTTGGTTCTTTCTGTCCCATAAGGTATTACAGGATTGAATTCGATTTGTTTACTAGCGGAGTGGTTATTATTAACCGACCAAGAATCTAACATTGCCTTAGTGTGTTCAGTTACTTTAGTTAAATTACTAAAAGATGATTCGGCAACATATGTCGCCATAGCAACAGACATAATTAAATCGTCATGGTGACCCTTTTGATGGTCAGGTCTACCACTGATATAAATAAACGTATTCATTTCATTATAGAGTCTCGCACTATAGATTTTAAAATCATGCCTCATTACCTCTTCAAAGGACGCAATGATTTGAACTCGTTTATTGTTAAAATTTATTCCAGGAATTTTTTCTAATGCTTTAGGGTCGTACTTCCATTTGTTTGCACTATCCACACCGTCAACATAAAGATTCTTATATCCCATTTCCTGCATCTTTCTTGCAGTTGAAACTCCCATACCTCCTGTGATATCAATTACAACAAAACAAGAATACATATTAGCCCATTTATAACAAATTTCGGCCATTGTATCAGGTGGTAATTTACCAACGTATTCTGCAACTTGTTCTCTCGTATCAAAATCGATTATTTGGAATGAACTAAAATCCTCGCTATCACCACGACTGACATCGACACCCATAACATACTTGTGACCAATAACAGGTTCTTTCCATATCCATAAGGCGTTACCCATCATTTTGGTTTGTGGTTCAGTTAACATATTTTCACGAATCTTCTCCAATAATAATGAATCAAATACGTTATCACCTGAACCTAAAAAATTACACTCTAACTCTTGTGATACTTTTCTCTTATCGTATTTAAGTTTTTTAACCATCCCCTCAAACCAAGATGAACAAGGTTTATAACCCTCGTCCATAATCTCTCTGAGTTTAGTATAGTCTCTATCATCAAATGAAATTCCACCCCAACTTACAATATTCTCTTTATCATATTCTTCTTTGTTTAACAAATAATGAATAATATTATCTGTCTTAACAAGATATAAATCTTTAGTATATCTTGGGTCTCTATACCAAAACATTTCAGTGATTTTAAAATCGTTCATATTTCTTAATGCTTGGTCATAGATTTCGTAATAAATTGCATCATAACCATTCGGTGTTGAGACAACAATTACTTTACCCCCTGTAGATAGGGACGCCATACATGCTGACCAAAAATCACTGTCGGCCTCGATAAAGGCCGCCTCATCAAATATTAATATTGTTGGTGTAAATCCACGTAAAGCATCCTTTGAGGTTGCCACCGCTTTAACTTCACATCCGTTAGTTAGTTTATAATGTTTTTGAGAGTTTTTATCAACTGAGAACCCCGCATTAGTCCATGATGGCCATTGGTTAACAAACGCTTTAATTTTATTTGCCATCTCAAGTGAGGT
>Ga0114962_10001879_pt1 | contig 17894 bp, 24 predicted proteins | sample C_130820_MF_Meta_FD_87017 | JGI IMG/M metagenome (GOLD analysis project Ga0114962, IMG submission 87017) | Freshwater microbial communities from Lake Croche, Canada to study carbon cycling - C_130820_MF_MetaG | ecosystem: Environmental > Aquatic > Freshwater > Lake | place: Lake Croche, Canada...
ATATTCCTGCAAATATAATTGAAAGTTTCTATACTGCAGCCTTTCCAACAGTGTCTGCAATTCAGAACTCTAAAATTATAATTACATCAACACCAAATGGTATGAATTTATTCCATAAGATACTAACGGATGCAGAAAGACCAGATGGGGATCCATTAAAGAATAACTACAAACCGATGCGTGTTTATTGGTATCAAGTTCCTGGTAGGTTCGTTACTTATATGAGACTAAACCACCATAAGCTCTATGAGTATGGCGTTACTAAAGATGATATATTCAAATTGGTACAAGATCAATTTGGTTCAGTTACAGAGGCAAAGATTGAGTTTAACTTAGACCAACAAAAGGATGTTATACATGTATTCAACAATGATAAGTGTACGGACGAAGAGGTGAAATCACTTCATTTTCTCGACAAAAATGGATTCGAAACTTCTATATTGGCAATCGCTGAGATGACTACCTGGAAAGATGAGGCGGTTAAGGATATTGGTGGTGAAGATGCATTTAACCAAGAGTATGGTCTTAGGTTTATCAATTCAAGTAAGTCTCTTTTAAACGAGGCTATAATAGACGAACTATTGAAATCTAAGAAGAATTATGTCTATGAAGATATTTTTGAGTTTAAGAATAAATTAAGATTTTTGTATGAGGATCTTAAATGGGTTGATGATGATGAGGTACACATACCTTTGAAAAGAAAAGATTACAAATATGTTCTTTCGGTCGATATATCAGAGGGACTTGGACAAGATTACTCTATCATAAACATATTCAAAGTTTCTGAAAAGCCAGTGGATCTTATAGAAACTCAAAAACACAAATATAAATCCATCACAGATTTCTTTAGACTTGAACAGGTTGGTATTTATAGAAACAACTTCGTATCTGTAAAGCAGCTAGCCGAACTTCTTTATCTTATAGTGTTTGAATACTTGAATCCTGAGAATGTAAAAGTGGTTCTTGAGCTTAACAACTATGGAAATACCCTATTGGCAGAGATGCCACATGTATTTGAAGGAAACAATAACTATGGTTCTTCCGTATTCGTTAGGTATAAACATAGAATCGATTCAACAGAAGAAAAAATTGGTCTAAAAGTCGGTGAAAACAAAAACATGATGGTTAAAGACTATCAAGAACTTATGTATAGTAGAGGATTTCATATTACAAACGAAGATAATATCAGAGAGATAACGACTTTTGTCAAGCATGTCACTACTGCAGGGAATGTAAGATATGCTGCGGACGTAGGACATGACGATACTGTGATGACGGTTGTCAACGCCACTTCTATATTTTCAAAATCTGAGTTTAAAGAGATGGTTGAGGAATGGGGTAATAAAAATAGTCCTAAAGAGTTTATGAGCTATGTAAATGATTGTATGAGAAATATGGATTATGTACAGGGTGTCGATTATGGTCAAGTTCTTAGTGTTAGGAGACAAGTTATGTCACGAAACAAAGTTACGAATACTGGTTCTAATCCAAACGGAATAAACTGGTTCAATAAAAACTAAAAAAGTCGATCATTTTGATCGACTTTTTGTTAGTTTGCTTCCATTGTTACAGAAAGTCCTGCACTTTTTAATTTTTCTTTCATAGTAGAGATTGTATCATAATCTCCGTATTTCACATCACATTTTCCATTAAAATGTACTATGTGTGCACATTGATTTGCTTGATCCTCTTCGTGATTACATATTTTCATAAGACATGTTATTACCCAATCAAATGAATTATAGTCATCATTATGTAGATCAATTCGATAAGGTTTTGAAAGAATTTCTTCAACCTTCGATTCTACCTGTTCTTTAATTTTACCCATAGATTTTATCTTATTTTTTGTTATATATTTTTATTATATACTCGAACCTTGAATAGTTGTCGATATTTTGTTGACAACATCCACTATTTCGCTTTTAACATCTTGTTCTTTTGCCCACTCTATGAACTTAGGGAGATGTTCTGCTCTATCATCATAGAACTTTAATTCATCTACTCCTAATTTTTTAATCATTCTCTCTAGTAAGTTACATTTGAATATGAATGTATCACTACCCCAGTTTAAATGCACTTCATCAAATTCTATATTATTATCTCTAAGAATTTTTTCTACATTATCTCTCATTCCAGGTACTTTATCTAATCTTCCTGTTGCTAAAATAACATAAGCATCTGGGTCAGCTACTGCTTCCAGATATCTTTGGTAAGTCCATTCGTTTTTTGGGATATCAAATATCTCATCATTGATAGATTCGGGTTTACCCCACCATCCTCTATGAGGCCATTCTGTTCCGGTTTTTTCTTTCCAAACTTCTTTCCCTATCTCTGGGAGCGGTGTATGAAATAATGTGTCATCAAAATCAAAACATATAAGTCTTTTATATTGCATAGGGTACTTTTTATTTTATATACAAATATATATATAATATTTTGATATATAAATTAAAATATTAAAAAAAAATATGAAAACATCTCTTCAACGAAATATATTACTTGTCTTGGCAATAGTATTTTTGTTTTTGTTTATTAGATCTTGTAATGGAAATGATAGACAAATAAATACACTTAAACAAAATGTATTTACACTAAATGATTCTTTAAGAACATATAAAGATAAGACTGGTCATCTGGTTTATGAAAAGGGTGCTCTTATTTCCGAAAATGGTGATTTGAAAAGTTTAAATGTTGATTTAGCAAACGAAATTAAAAACTTAAAAGATCATCCATTGGTTGTTATTAAAACTGTAGTAAAATTAGTACATGATACTACTTACATTGAAATAAAATCTACAAATCCTGGTAAATGGAATGGTAATACCTTTACACAAAATTTTGAATGGGATTTAAACAATAAATATTCGTTGGAAAATTATAGACTAATAGAAGGTAATTTTGACATATATGTTGATAGTACATTCAAATTATCTACTTCTAAAATGAAGATAATTAAAGATGAGTTTAGTATGGGTATGTCAACAGGACTAACTGAAAATAAAGATGGACTTCTTGAAATCTTTGTTAAAAGTGATTATCCTGGATTTAAAGTTTCTAAATTAGATGGTGCTCTTATAGATCCTAAGAAATCGGATGTATTGAAAAAATACTTTCCACCAAAAAGATGGGGCTTAGGAATCTATGGTGGTTATGGAATAAGCTTGAATCCTATTACATTTATACCGGCAACTGGTATTCAAATAGGTGTTGGTATTCAATATAATATACTTCAATGGAATTTTAAAAAGTGAAAAAAAACGATATTTTTTACTTAATATATAACTATATAAAAAATTAAACCAAAACATGAAACATATCAGACAATTTGAAAGTTTTAGAGTTCAGAAAAACAGACAAGAAATAATCAGCGAAGCTGTTCTTCAAGTGAACGATATCTATAAGGTTAAAACTATGATCGATATTCCACAATCTTTAATCAATTCTTATGTTAAGAAAGTTAAAGACACTACAGGAAAAAATCTTCGTCAGTTTTTCGGTGATGTTGACATCGCAGAAGAGATTGTAAAATACATAACTCTTAACAATACAGACGTTGAGAAGATTCCTGGAAACGCTTTAATGGGTGGTGCTCAAGGACAAGTTCAGGGACAGGGTCAAGGACAAGTTCAGGTACAAACTGAAGGTGAGGTACAAACTGAAGGTGAGGCACAAACTCAAGGTCAGGAACAAGCTCAACCACAAGCTCAACCACAAGCTCAACCACAGGGTCAAGGACAGGGTCAGGCACAGGATGCTGATTTTGAAGAGCCACAAGGACAAGGTCAAGGACAAGCTCAACCACAGGGTCAAGGACAAGCTCAAACTGGTCAAGGACAGGGTCAAGCACAAGGACAGGGTCAAGCTCAACCACAAGGACAGGGTCAAGCACAACCACAAGGACAGGGTCAAGCACAACCACAAGGACAGGGTCAAGCACAAGAAGAAGAGGAAGATGAAGAAGAACTTCCAGCTTAATAAAAATACTAGTATCTAGAAATTAAAAACTCATCAGAAATGATGAGTTTTTTTATTTAATATATAACTTATGAAGCATCTAAAACTATTTGAAGGTTTTAAAGAACTTGAATTTATAAATACCGTTACTTATAAGGGATATGTTAAAAATAAATTTCAACCAGGTGATGTTGATAAACTTCTTGACTGGAGATTTAAATTGAAAAAGTTGAGAGATGTATCGGTTGACCAATTTGATATAAAAAACTATGATAAAGAAATCAAAGCAGTTGATTTTATACTATCCAGACATTTTTAAAATAATATATAGTAAATGAGATACCTAAAAACCTTCGAAAGTCATAGTAGTAAAGACATTCTTATCGTAGTTGATGTGCAAAAATCTTTTTCTGAATTTTTTACGGATAAATATGTTGATGAGTTGAAAAAATATTGTAATAGATTTGATAGAGTTTATCAAATTTGGGATAATCATCATCTTGGTAAAAATGTTGATAAAGATTATTTATATGATGAAGACCCTGTTGAGCACATTGATGATGATTTATATGAATTTGCAAATCAAATTGATTTAATTGAGAAGAGGTATCAATATGATGTTGATGCGGATTTTTATAAAAGAGTTTTGGATAATGATGTTTATAAAGATGTTAGTAGTAAAGAAGAAAATAATGAGTTAATAAAAGGTGACTTCTTTCCAACTAAAGAAGGTACTATTATAGTATTTATAAATAACAATCATAGGTGGTTTCACCTTCCTAAGAAGTTATATGATATATTTGTTGAAATAACAGAAGCTCAAACAGAAGAAAATATTTTGGTTACTATTGTAGGTGGTGCAGATGGTGAATGTATAACGGATATTGAAGTTGCTGCTAAGTCTTTGGGTGTTAAATTCAAAAGAGATGAAAAATATATCTATTCTGCATCATATTGTCCAATTAAATAACTATCCAATATATCTATTACCCTTTGATAGATTGTCATGTGCCCATAATGGTTGAAAATTTGTATAATGATTTAACCTATAAACATCTTCATTTGTAATGGCATGTGATATAGGTATTATATGATCTAGATGCCATAATCCATAATTGTCCCAGGTCATATCTCTATCAAATTTCCTTTCTATAAAATCCTTGAATGTAGTAAAAGAACATCCAATTATCTCTTCTGTTTTATAATTTTTATATGTGTTTTTTAATTTAAATGAATTATAAATTAAACATCTTATATTAACAGTTAATTTAAAAATTTTATTTTTTACTTTTTTATTCTTAATATAAGAAGAATTATATTTATTTATTCTTTCTCTATTTTTTCTTTGATATAACTTGTCTTTTTCTTTTAGATTATCTATATTATTTTTATAATATTTCTTTCTAATCTTCAAAATATTAAATTTATTGTTTTTATAGTACTCTTTCTTTTTAAGACTAATACTCTCTCTATTCTCTTCATTATATTTTATATTTTTAATCTTAAAATTTTCTTTATTTTTTAAATAATACAATGAATTGTATTCACGTACACATTCTTTACACTTTGACATGTAACCATCTATTGAACTCTTTTTTAGACTAAATTCACTTAATTCTTTTTCTTCATTACATTTATTACAAATATTCATAACAGAACTTTTTTCTTATATATATTAAAAAAGTTCTACTCTCTTTTATAAATCCTTTCAAAAAGTTCAAAAATATTATCTGTCTTCTCTCTGTAACAGAATTCATGTAGTCTTGTTTGTGGGAATTTTCCATGTCTCCAACCAGATGCGACCGATTTTACTACACTAAAGTAGTCTTCTAATTTTTTAGAGTATTTTTTCTTAATATAAAATTCTATAAAGTTGATATCCATATTTAATATATAAATTATTAAAATAAAGTTTAAATATGCCTGCTAAATCAAAACAACAATTCAAATATGTTTATGCAATGCGTAATAAGTATGGTTCTAAGAAGAAAGCACCCAAAAACATGAAATGGGTATTCAACAAAGAATGGACAGATGTTAGCTTTAAAGATTTGCCTAAGAAAATAAAGGAAAGAAGTATTTATAACTATGTTGACTTTTTGAATGAGACATATTTTAGATATTAAGCAACAACTAAATATACATCCAAATCTTTTATTTGGAAAAAAACTTCCATATATTCTTGATGTCTTTCAGGATCTTCAAAAAAGGAAACTTTTAAAATATAATCAATATTTTGTACTTCTGGAATGTATGAAGCAATCTGTTGTTTAAGATCACTTTCTATTGTATCTGATGATAATCTTGTTTCATGTAGATAGTATGGTAGATCCCCTCCATATTCGGTATCAAAAAATACCTCACCTTTATTTGTAAATAGAATCATCTCCCATTTTTGTATAATTACTCTTATCACATCATCTTCAATTAGAGCCAATTCTCTGAATCTTGGGTGGCCTGGATATCCTAAGTAAAAGTCTGTAAAGTTAAAGTTCGACATAAGTTATATATTAACTTTGTCATATCCTTTATTTCAAAATATCTCTGAACTTTCCGATTATCGTCATTCCCAAAACTATCGGGTCTGTGTTCGTCTCAAGCTTGCTTGTATAGTCTGCAATGACATAATTACAATCAAATAATTTATCCACACTTTTTTTATTCTCAATCGACCAATCTATGAATGGCTTTCCTAAAAGCTTAATCATCGCATCAATCTTTTCCTGTCCAAAGTTTGACATAAGGAAGTGGTATATACTTTCATAGTCTCCACTTTCGTATATAAAACTATATAAATCATTCTTTACTTTATTGGACACATTACTGACTCCGTTGTTGATATCACCAGTTTCTAAAAAATCTTGAACCTCTACGAGAATACTTCTGAAATCTGGAAACTTCTTACTTATTATCGATACTAAATTATCTTTAGATATTTCTCTTTCCTCTTTTGGAAGAATGGTATTTTGTATCCTTTTATATAACTCTATTTTTAGATATTTCTCTTCCTCAGCATCTACACAATCAAAGTTTACGGTTTTTATTCTAGACTTTAGTCCATCAGAAATCTTATTGATATGATTTGTTGTAATTATAAATCTTACACTATTGTTATATTTTTCTATAAATGCTTTGAACGCATCTTGAAATTGTGCAGAAACTCTTTCAAACTCATCTAAGAATACATACTTTATATCAGAATTTGATTCAAACATTGGTGTGAATTTACAGAAATTCTGTATCTCTTCTCTAAGTATATCAATAGAAGTGTCCATAGAACAGTTTAGTTCTAAAAATGGGGTTTCCTTACTATATTTTCCAATAAGTATTCTAGCCAAACTGGTTTTTCCGGTTCCATAGTGTCCGTAGAATATATAGTGTTGGTTTATACCATTTTCAAATTGTTTCTTAATTCTTGGAAGAAGGATAATATCCTCTATTTTTCTGGGTCTCCACTTTTCCCAAAGTAATAAGTTTTTAACTGACATATTGAAGTTTTTATACATGATATATCACTAAATAGAAAGAAAGTTTATTTAATATATATCGATATGATTGGAGACAAGTTTAATTTCGAAGATGTATTTTTTAGAGACCTAACAGTATGTGTGTTGGATACTTTAGAAGGACAAATAAAGTGGACAAACCGATTTACTTCTGGTGATGTTTTTGTTCAAGTTCCTATATACTACTCGCTTACTGGCGATGAAAGATTTTTATTAGATTCATTTTCAGACGATATCGTATCAGAAAACAGATTTATCGAATTGAATACTGATTTGATTCCAAGAGGACATCTTACAATGACGAGTTTCAACATAAAGTCTGATGAGTTTGCCAATCCAAATGTTTGGCTTAGAATGGTTGTTGAGAATGATTTTGAAATAAGAAAAGTGCTTGGTAAGGTAAGAGCTATTCCGATAACTGTCAATTATGATTTAGAAATCACACTATCTAGTGAGATTGATACCTTTAAATGTAGTCAGGCTATATTAGACACTTTATGGATCTACAAATTTATGTATTTTGAACATAACTTCATGAATATAGATGCAGTACTTACCATGCCAGATACAAATAGTATAGAGATGAGTAGAGAGAAAAACTTGACGAGTGATAACAATATCAAGTTGAAATGTTCTTTTACGGTAGAAACTTATTATCCTGCCTTCAGAAGAGATAGAGTTGTTGAAGAAGGATATCCAAGAGAGTATGGATCTGGAATGAAGGATGCTAATGGATTTGCTCTTACTGGTGGTGTGTCTGATTATTTTGAGCAACCATCTCCTGATGGTACAACAATTACAAACACCGGAAATCCAAGAATTAATGAAACTATAGGTGTTCCAAATGGTGGAGGAAGACCAACCGGTGGTCCTAGTAGACCAGGTATACCAGGTTTAGATCCAAATACTTGGGTAAATGGTCCATTCAATCCAAATAATCCGTTGGCTGGATATGGTCAGACTGGTAGTTTCAATAACACTGGATCTACTACAAATCCTACAGATCCTTATGGTGCATCGGGACAGGATGGCTATTCTATATCTCCTAAAAGAACGAGGTGGTTTAACAATATACTTCGATCCAGAGAAAGAGCGTCTACTAATTCGACTAGTGCTGGACAACAAGACGTAACACCAAGACCACCAAATCAATAAAAATAGAAAAAAATGGCTTTTTGTAGTTAATATATACTCTATAACATAAAAAAAATATCAATAAATATGAAGAATCTTAAACTTGAATTGTTTAACTTTAAAAAAAATCTATCTCTTGATCAAGAGGAGATTTCTGTAATAGTTGAGGGACATATGAACGCTTGCAACGAAGCTTCTGAGAAAGCTATCGTTCAATCATTGAATGAAAGACTAAAACCTTATACATACGATAAAAGCGTTAAAACTCTTTTAGAGGGTTTAAATGATGATATGGCTAACCACGAATTGCTATATGAGTTGAAGAACCTATATAATGTTCTTAACACTAAGAATAATGGTGAGCTTTATAGACAACCTATCAATGTACTTTTACAAACTATCAATCTTGATACTGATCAAGACAGAATGTCTAAAGTTTTGAACGAACTCGCAGTATATGACTGGGTTCCTGAAATCAAATTATTTGTACATAATTTAACAAAATCTCCAGAGCAAAGAACAAACTTACTTAGTGGTGGTAAAGGTGAATCTATCTTCACAATCGTTGAGTCTGTAGAAGATGGTCACATTGCTTTAGTTAGAGACTCTTGGTTTCTTTTAAGTGAAAACTTGATTGAAAAAACATTAGTTGAAAACCATGTAAAAGACGAAGAGTCTTTAAAATCATTGAGAATGTTAGAAACTGCTATGAAATATGCCTCTGTAACAGAAGATAGAGTAAATTTCAGAATTTCTGAGTATCTAACAATTGGTTTATCTGTTGCTAAAAAAGGAAAAGTTTTTATCAATGATGATGAAATGAATGAAGAAACTACTTTAGATAGTTTGTTTAATTCTCCAATCGTTCCAATCGTGAACAAAAACTTTTATCCAATCTTATTAGAGGTTTCTAAAAACCTTGATAAATTTGTTGAATTAGATGTTGTTAAAAGAGTAAATAACTTAATCAACCCATATTTAGAGTGTTTCGCATTCAATTATAAAAAAGCTACTTTCTTATACAGATGTGATGAAAGATATGGTAATTCATTCTTCAAATACGAATCTGCATTGGAATTGGTAAATGAAGTAAGAAATGAACTTAACTATGACCTTACTTATTTTTATGAAAACAAATTAGGAAAAGAATTGGTTGTTAAAAGAAAATTAGAAGATAAAGAAAGAGAAATCACTCTTAAATTAGAAGACGTTAGTTTCAACATTGAAAAACTTAAAGGATCTATCAAAATGATTGGTGAATCTGAAGTTTTAAATACTGCACTTTCTAACTTAGAAAAAAGAAAATCTGTTTTAGATTCTGAATTATATGGAGTTAAAGAAATACAATATAAAGAAAGATTAAAATCTTAATATTTATTTAATAATTTTTAAAAATCCTCTTTTCAAGAGGATTTTTTTTTGTAAACTTTTACATGTTCGATGTCTATAACATGAAAGCATGAAAATCCTTATGGATACCAAAAAATAAATGCTTATTAATGTACTTAAATAATAGAGAACTTTACATAGAATTAGTAGTCAGCAAAGCACAGGGAAGACTTACAAGACCCGCTCAAAAAATGCTAGAGCTTTTAGCAAAGAAAACAATCAAAAAAATGAGATATTGGTCGAATGACGACAAGATGGACTGTTACCAAAGTGGACTTCTATATGTATTTCAAAACTGGTATAACTTCAACGAAGAGAAATCAGTAAATGCCTTTGCTTATTTCACCGAAATCTTTAAAAGGGGAATAGCCAAAGGATATAACGACCTTTATAAAAAGAAAGGTGACAACGAACATCAAATAAGACTTATTTCCATAGAAGGATCTAATGACGGAATGGGTCTACACTCTTTATAGATGATATCAACAACAAAAATATTTACATACGACATAGTCGCATCTCCAGGATTTGGAATGGCGACTATGTCTATAAATATAAATCCTTCGAAAAGAACTTTGAGAAGGTATAAAATCAAGAAGGTATTTCTACAATCTTTATAGTTATCTCTATCTCCACATTTTTATCTTTGAATTCCGCCAATTTGGCATCAATGAAATCTGATGGGTTGTGAAGACTCACATGATTTTTTTTAATGCGAGTTTCAATACCAAAATTGTCTTTTGCTTCGAATACTCGTCCTTGATATTTGTTTGTGTTGCTAGATGAAATCATATTTTCTATTATTTATACTGCTAATATATGGACTATTTTTCATATGTACAAATTTTATATATAGAATATGAAATGGATAAGCAATTTTAAAATTTTTGAAGACAATGATACTAAAGAATCTCCAAAAAGATCTGGTAGACTTCTTACTGATGCACAAAGACATTATGAGGAAAATAAAAGTGAAGAAACTGGAGTTTTATCACCTGCAATGCTTTTTACTGATGTCGTAGGCTCTTCTAAAATGTGGTCTGATGATCCACAAACTATGAGTATACAACTTGATAAACACTTTAAGATTATGGACAACCTTGCTAGAAAGTATGGTGGTTTTGTGGTTAAGACAATCGGTGATTCTTTTATGATTTACTTTGGAAAAAGTGAGAAATCACTTGAGGTTGCGATTGATTTTGCAGTAGAGGTTTTAAAATATGAAGAACTTCCACTTAGAATAGGAATCTGTTCTGGTAAGATGACTTCTAAAAAGTGTAGAATACAAGACGTAGAACTTGTGGACTTTTTCGGTGATGTAGTAAATACTGCATCAAGAATGGAATCTAAAGTAGCAGAAAAGGGTGGTATTGCATTCACATCTGTTGATAATATTAATAATCAGTTAAAGTCTATTTCAAAGAAATATAGAAAGTTGACAAAAATTGAAGGTACTGGAATTCCTGATTTACACGGGGTTAAAGTTCCTGTTGTTTATAAAATAAACTTATAAAAAACCCACTCATTTGAGTGGGTTTTTTATTTTTAGTTTTCTTCCAAAACTTCTTCATCTTGTAAAATAGTTTTAACCATTCTATCAACTATTAAATATGGATCTCCGTTAGATGCTGGTCTTCTATCTTCGATATAACCAATTGCATTTGGATCGTTTATCGTAGAAGGAATTCTAATAGATTTAGTTCTATCTCCAATACCCCAACCAAAGTCTTTGATAGACGACGTTTCATTTGCACCAGTTAGTCTTTCATCATTATTCTCTCCATATACTGCTATATGTTCTGCATGAGTCTTTTCAAGCTTCTTACACATTTCAATTGCAATATCTTTTTTGTTTTCTTTGTCTTCTCTGATAGTCTTTGTTGAGAAGTTTACGTGCATTCCTGATCCATTCCAATCGTTTCCTTTAAATGGTTTAGGTTCTAATTCAATTCTATAATTGTATTTTTCACTCAATCTGTGTAAAATATATCTTGAAATCCATAACTGATCAGCACCATCTTCCGCAGTAACTGTTCCAATTTGATATTCCCATTGACCTAACGCCACTTCTGCATTAGTTCCACCAATTGATAATCCAGCCTTGATGCAAAGGTCTGTGTGTTCTTCAACGAAATCTCTTCCTGCGATATTATTTGAACCAACTGAGCAATAGTAATCACCTTGTTCTCTTGGTTCTTCATTTATAGGCCAACCTAATGGTTTGTTTGTAGTTTTACTAAATATAAAATATTCTTGCTCCCAACCCCAATTGGTCTCATCATCATATTTATCCAATGCTTCCATCATTTTTGTTCTGGTGTTTGTCGCGTGTGGTGTTCCATCCGTATTATAAACATCACACAAAACAATAATTGAATTTTTAGTAAATGGATTTAAGAAATAATTTTTAGGATATAACAATAATTCAGAATTAGATGTTTCTGCTTGATAAGTAGAAGAACCATCGTAATTCCAAACCGGTGCTGATTTAGTACCTTTTTTATATTGTCTTAATAAATCTTCAGTAGCAAAATCTGATTTAATAATTTTTACTTTACTTCTTATTTGTTGTGTTTTGGCACCATCCAACCAAATATATTCTAACTTTTGCATAATGTGTATGTTTTTTCTTATATTTATTAAAAAAAGCTGTTCCGTTTTGTACATGGTCCCTATTTTTAGGGGCCATGTTGAAAAAAAATGTATTTTTAAATAAAATAAACTTTTACTATATTTGTATATAAAATCAATAACTTATTTTTTAAACTATGAACAAAGTTATTTTACAGATTTGGGAAGAATCCGAAAGAGGTTTTGGAACACGACCAGATGGTTGCTCTATGCATATTAATTTAAAAGAAAGAGAAAAATACATACGGTCTATCTATGATAGTAGAAAGACTGATACATCCATACCAAATGAGTATTATAGAATTGTTGGTGAAGGAGTTGAAGCTTTCATCGAAGATTCTCTTTATACACTTGTGGAAAAAGATAAGTCTATTAGACTTACTCAATACCAGATGAATAATCTTATGGGAATGGAAGAAATCACAATAAACGAAATATGATTACAGGATTCTACTTGATGCTTTTCGCATTTATATTATCAGAGATTTACCACTTTTTCAACAAAAAGAGACTTGATTTAATATTCAAAAATAAAGATATGGAAACGATACGAAAGGTTGATATCATTTTTTATATGTCAAAGCTTCTATCTATATTTTGGCCAGTTATAGGATTGTTTTCAGGTTTTAGCCATTTATTTATGTTGATAATTGCTATAAATCTATTGAAATTCATGATTTATCATTTAGAAGACAATATTTACAAAGTCTATATTAGACTTCTTCCTTGGATGAATGTTGTAGTTTATATAACAATACTATCCTATAAATTCTTTATACACTAAAGTTTTTAAGATTTTCTTCAGTTATTATAATGAAAGAAAATCCTTTTTTGTTACACCAGTTTATCATAGTCTCCCATTTTTGCTTGTTCTTATAAGCCATCTTTAGATCATACTCAAAACTTTTTAACTTTTTCATTCCTTTTTCAGGAACAGTAAGTTTACCTTCGGTCAATGCAATAACCATCTTATATTCTTTCATAGGCTTGACCTCGACCACCACTTCTTTCAATACACCGTCTGCTCCTCTCATTCTATAAAAGAAGTCTGGGTAGTATCTATGTGCCTTTATTCTAGTATCTCCATTTTCGAAGTGTGTCATCTGATAAGGTATTTCCAAACATTCTGCACCCCATTGGAATATCTCTTCTTTCAAATCAAGCCATACCATTATCTTTTGTTCCCAAGAGCTTCTGTAGTATACCCCACCCTGTGTGTTTAGTTTTAACACCTTGTCTTTGTTGGTTGGTATGAAGTTACCACCATGATATCTACTATTGTTAGGCTTAGAGTTTATCATTTTATAGTATTTGTTTTCTTTATATATAAAAGAAAATAAATACTATATTATGGGTGAATTGTTGGAAAGAGTTAAATTAAACCTTTTGGTCTATGGAAATGGAATAGAAGAGAATTTCAGAACTAACTCTGCGTTTTTTGCCGATAAATATTCTAAGAGTGATAAAATGGTAACTGCTTTATCCACCGCCGACTTACAACCAGGTGGATTCTACTTCCTTCACTATTTCGATGATTCTAATTGGATGAAATATTCGCCAGTATTTGTGGTTGAACAAAGAAATTTTGGTAATCAAATTATTGTAATGGCGGTTAATTTAAATTTCATACCATTAGAACTAAGAGCAATGATATTTGATCCTTATATACAGGAAGAGCATTTCGAAAATGATACTTTTCTGAAAGTGGATTATTCCGGAATGTATAACGAGCTTATCAGAGTTGGATTTGAGTATTCTCTGATGGAGTATAATGCAATACAAATAAAAATGGTACATAAAATACATATGGAGATGCTTCCTAGATTTTTATACTCACAACACCCCGGTGCTACATATGATCCAAAAAAGTTGATGAGTATATGGCATAAGAAACTTGAGACAAAATCAGCTCGAAATCAAGAGATGATGCAGTCTATGATAGATGAATTCTATGATATAAATAATGATATATCAGAGAAATATAAAGTAATGAAAGATCATATTAAAAGAATTCAAAAAAGCTTAAAAAAATATGGTGGTAAGTGAAAAAATATATATCTTTGTAGAGTAAATAAAACAAAAATTCTCTCTATGAACTATTCAACTTATATTTCGGCAGCCGAAAAATTATCATCTTTTGGACAAAAGCAAAAAGCTTTGTTATTCATCAAACATGCAAATGATTTGGAAAAAAAGAAGATAGATGATTTGAAATTTAATATCTTAGTTGGTGAAGTTCGTCCTTTTAAAGACGCAAAATTTCACTCTGCTCAAATCATAAGAGAAAGAGAAGCAAATACTATTATGTGTATCTTCCAATCCGATGTAAATACACATAGGATCAATGCAAAGATTAAACCCGGTGGTGAGGTGCAATGGTCTGATGGGAATCTATTTCTTGATAGACAATCTGTTAAATCTTATGAAAAATTGTTAGACTATCTAACAACTTATCAAAATGAAGTTCAAAAATTACTTACTGAGATTGCACTCAAAAAAGATGATCTGAAAGTTGTGAATCGAAGCTTTTATATCTAAAAATATTCGGTTAGAATTATAGTTAAAAGAGTAGTGTTCACTACTCTTTTTTTTATTTGACCATATCTCTTCTTAAAAAAGAGACACATGATATTTTATATATACCTTAAAATTTTAAATAATTTTAATGGCATCGTATAACTATAACAATCAAGAACAGGGACAAGGAATGGGCTTTGTAAATTCTGCAGTAGAGAATAAAGGACTATTCAGTAGAATACTTAGAACTCTATCAAACTATGGAATGAATTATGATGATATGATCATTCGAAACCAGGTCGGTATTGGTATAAACGAAGATCCATATGCAGCTAAAGGAAACTCGATGTATGATTTCTTTTCTCAAAGAGCGGTTGCTTCTGTATTAAATAGAAAATCAATTCCTTACCTAGATAAGGCTTATGCTGATAAAAGAAGAATCCTTAGAGAATATTCTATCAAAGACGAAATCAGAGATATGGTTAGTGCAGTTGCTGATGAATGTATCGTATATAACGATGATAGAGACTTTTGTTCTCCAAGAGCACTTTCTAACGATTATTCACAAGAAGTAAAAGACAAATATCAAGAGTATTTTGAAAAAATCTATAACAAGTATGGATTTTCAGATAGTATCACTGCTTGGAACATGATAAAAGACTTTCTTGTAGATGGTTATGTTGCCGTAGAGATTGTATTTGATGACAAAAAGAAAAACATCATCGCTTTTAATAGACTTAGACCAGAAACTCTTGTTCCTGCGTACGAACCAAATGTAGGACATCTTTGGATTCAGTTCCCTGAAGATCCTCAATTAAGAAGAATATTTTTAGATTCTCAGATTGTTTTTGTTTCCTATTCGACACAAAATGACTATTCTGAAACTTCTTATGTAGAAGGACTTATTAAACCATATAATCAATTAAAGATACTTGAACAAACTAAAATTATGTTCAACGTAATCAACGCGACAATATACCAAAAGTTTACTATTCCGATTAAAGGTCTTTCTCGTCAAAGAGCAGAAGAACAAATTGGACAATTGATTCATGATTATTCTGAAGAAGTTGAATGGGATGAAACACTTGGTACACTTTCGATGAACGGTGCCAAACACCTTCCCTATAATAAGCAAGTGTGGTTTCCTGAAGGTGACGCAGGTACTCCTAATATGGAGTTGATGTCTCCACAAGGACATGATTTGAATGAGGATGGAATGCTTAAATGGTTTCATCAGGCACTTAAAAGAGCTTCTAAAATTCCATTGACTCGTTTCGAAGGAGAAGGTGGTGGTGGAAACCTTATATCGGATGCTGCAGAGATGACAAGAGATGAGATTAAGTTCCATAACTTTATCAGTAGGATAAGAGCAAACTTTAAAGAACTTATAGTTAAGCCACTTAAATTACAGATGCTTATTGAGTTTCCCGAATTGAAAGAGGATGAAATTGTAATGAATCAGATGGATATAATTTTCTATACTAATCAAATATTTGAAGAGTGGAAGAAAATAAACAATCTATCTAAAAAGGCCGAAGCACTTGGTACTCTTACTGCGGTAATGAATGGTGAAAAGCCGTACTTCCATATTGAATGGTTGATGGATAATGTATTCAAACTTACTCCAGAAGAAAAGGCTGAAAATCAAAAATACTGGGCTAAAGATGCTGCTGGTGCTGGTGGTGGACCTGCTGGTGTTGGTGGTGCCGAAGGTGGTGCTCCTGCTGAGGGTGGTGAAGCCCCTGCACAGGGTGGAGGACAAGCTGCCCCTGAAGCTGGTGCACAAGGTGGTGGACAAGCTGCTCCTGAAGCTCCTCCTGCCGAAGGTGGTGCACAAGGTGGTGCTGAATTTGAATTCTAAAAATATTACATATAAGAAAAGCCACTCAAATGAGTGGCTTTTTATTTATGCTGCTGTTTCATATGTGTCTACATAGAAGTAAACTACTTTATTATCTATTAAATGTGGTTTTAAATCGATATCCATAGAATTTTCCATAAGTTCTTTTACTACTTTACCCATAGGAGTTGACAAAACTTTACATCTTAGAGTTAGTTTTTCTACTTTGTTTTCTTTTAGAATGAAAGACATTGATTTTATAATAAGAACACTCATTTGTAACGAAACTACATTACCAAAATTACCAAGTTGTGCCATCAAAGATATTGATTCTATGTCGAATTGTATTTTTTTACCAGATTCTAAAACATTTGTTAGTATAATATCTCTTTTGAACGAAGTCCATTCTTTATATCTAGACATCAAATCTTCAAATTGATCTAAAGTATTGTTATTCAACAATACTTCATAATCAAAATCTTCTATATCATAATCTTCCGAAGTAGACCAATCTTTGAATAACTGTCCCATTAGAATCTCATGAAGTTTATCTGCTTTTTCTCTAAATCCACCGATTTGACAACTACTTTGATAGGATCACCTAATCGAATTTGTTCACCAAACTCATTGTATACTAAATATTTGTCTGTATCTGCAATCCATTTCCCATTCAGAGTTTCCAATCTTATCAACCCTTCACATTTATTTTCCATTATTTCAGCATAGATTCCTCTATCCAATACACCCGTTACGATTGCATCAAATACTTGTCCTATTCTATCCTGAAGATATTCAGCTTGTTTGTATTTAATAGAATCTCTTTGTGCCTTTGCTGCAATCAATTCTCTACTTGAACACCATTTTGCTTGTTCTTCTATTTTTGTAGGATTTCCCTGCTTTCCGGTTGTAAGTCTATCAAATAG